>JACCEC010969266.1_pt1 | contig 27219 bp, 27 predicted proteins | sample 7450121 | NCBI WGS metagenome assembly JACCEC01 (sample SAMN15323455, study PRJNA562643) | freshwater metagenome | isolation source: river surface water | place: USA:Blue River Watershed | collected 2017-08-18 | reverse complement strand
CCTCACCGCCCCAGCTCGGGCGGGGTGCGCAGGCGCTCGACAACCCGGCCGTTCTTGAGGTGGGACTCGACGATCTCGTCGATGTCGCTGGCATCGACGTACGAATACCAGACACCCTCCGGGTAGACCACCGCCACGGGCCCTGCGGCGCAGCGGTCCAGGCAGCCCGCCTTGTTCACGCGCACCTTGCCGGGGCCGGCCAGGCCCTGGGCCTTGACCTGGGCCTTGCAGCGCTCGAAGCCTTGCTGGGCCTGGTGCTGCGCGCAGCAGGCCTCGCCGCCGGATCGCTCGTTCAGGCAGAAAAAGATGTGGCGCGCGTAGTAAGAGGGCTGGACAGGCTGGGACATGGCGCGATTCTAGGCCGCGCCCCCGGGGCGCACGTCGCCCGCAGACTCCGCGCGCGAGACCCGCAGCAAGGCGTAGCCCACCACCGCGTAAGGCCACAACCACCCGAGCCACTGCGCCAACCCGTTGAACCGGATGAAGCGCCCCTGCTCCCAGGCCTGCAGCGTGTTCGCGAAATAGGCCCCGGTCGGCGCGGGATTGAGCAGGCTCAGGTGGACGACGGCGGCCAGCATCGCCAGCGAGATGCAGGCGCGCCGTGTCAGGGGCGTGAGCAACAGAGCGGCGAAAAACCCGAACAAGAGACCCAGTCGCACCGGCAGGCTCAGCCAGGCCCAGGCATGCACGGGCCCCCAGCTCAGGGCGGTCGACAGCGCCGTGGCCCCGACGCCGACCAGCACCAGGACGGCCGCCAGGCCGATGCGGCGGCCGATCGACCGCGTCACGGAGAAAGCGAGCAGGCAGGGCAACAGGGCGCCCAGGGCCACGCACAGGAGTTCAGTCCCCGGGCCCAGGGGCTGCAGTTCGACTTCGCGCACAGGCACCCACTGCAGGAAGGGCGTGCCTTCGAGCCATTCGGTCAGGCCCGTCTCCACGCGCTCGAACACCTGGCCCAGGCCCAGCGGCACGGCGGCAGGAAACAGGAGCGCGAAGGGCCAGAGCACCAGCAGGACCAGCGCGCCGCGCGAATCAGGGACGAACCAGACCTCGCGAAAACGGCTCCAGCGCGCGATGCCGCCAGCCCATTCCAGGCCCAGGGCCAGCGCCGCGCCACCGAGTGCGCCGGCCACATTGAGGCCGAAGTCGAGGTTGGAGGGCACGCGCGAGGGCAGGTAGGTCTGCGCCGCCTCCATGGCAAAAGAAAGGGCTGCCGACAGGAGCGTCGCGCCACAGAATGCCGCGACCCGCGCATAGGAACGCTCGCCGATGCGGCGCGATCGCCTGAGGAAGGCCAGCGCCAGCAGGAATCCCAGAGGGGCATAGCCCGCGGCATTGGCCAGCATGTCGAACCCGGTCCAATAGCGGGGCCAGGGGCTCGAGAGAAAGGCCCAGGGGGCGATGCCCTGGATGCGCCAGCCCTCGAAAGGGTAGAGGCTGGCGTAGACGATCAGCGCGACGTAGGCCTGCGCGAGGGGCCAGGCTGAGGTCTTGTGCGCGGTCATGCGCCCGGTCAGAAAGGCTTGACCACCACGAGGACGACCGCCGCCACCATCATCAGCACCGGCGCTTCATTGAACCAGCGGAACCAGACATGGCCACGCTGCTCCTGACCCGCCTCGAACCGCCGCAGCATGCGGGCACAGACGTGGTGGTAGCCCACCGTCATGGCCACTACCGCCAGCTTCGCGTGCATCCAGCCACTGCCCATGCCGATGCGGTAGTGAAGCCAGAGCCACAGCCCCAGCACCAGGGCGGGCACCGCCAAAAGGGTGGTGAACCGGAGCAGCTTGCGGGCCATCAGCAGCAGGCGCTCACGCTCGGGCGAGGGACCGGGCGGCACCATCGCCAGGTTCACGAAGATCCGCGGCAGGTAGAACAGGCCGGCGAACCAGCTGGCCACAAACACGATGTGGAAGGCTTTGACCCAGAGCATGGCACCGAGTGTAGTGACCGCCAGACGAGCCCCCAAAAAAAACCCCGGCAACAGGGCCGGGGCGAGAAGCCTTTTTGCTGTCACACATCAAGGCACCCGCTCAGGGAGGAAAAGCGGGGAGCGGCAAGCCGCCCTCGGCAAATTTAGCAAAGGGGTATGGGGCTTTCAAGTTTCCTGGCGAGGATTTACCCCAAGCCGCAGGCCCAAAGGAGTCCTTTTGGGTTCTTTTGGATGGGGCTCGCGGGTGACAGGCGCAGCGCGTTCATTGGGGCACAATTTTCGGCATGACGCTACACGCCCCCTACCCCCAAGGCCGGCCGCGCCGGCTGCGACGCGACGACTTCACCCGTAATCTGGTGCGCGAACACCACCTGCGGCCGCACGACCTGATCTACCCGGTGTTCGTGCAGGAGGGCGAGAAGCGCCGCGACGCCGTGGCCTCCATGCCGGGCGTCGAGCGACTGAGCCTGGACCTGCTGCTGCCGGTGGCCGAGGACTGCGTGAAACTGGGCATTCCGGTCATGGCGTTGTTCCCCGTGATCGACGCTTCGCTCAAGACGCCGGACGGCCGCGAGGCCTTCAACGCCAGCGGGCTGGTGCCGCGCGTGGTGCGTGAGCTGAAGAAACGCTTTCCCGAACTGGGCGTGATGACCGACGTGGCGCTGGACCCCTTCACCAGCCACGGCCAGGACGGCCTGCTCGATGACACCGGCTACATCCTGAACGACGAGACGGTGGCGGTGCTCACGCGCCAGGCCCTGGCGCAGGCCGATGCCGGCGTGGACATCGTGGCGCCCAGCGACATGATGGACGGGCGCATCGGTTCGATCCGCCAGGCGCTGGAGAAGGCCGGCCACATCCACACGCGCATCATGGCCTACAGCGCCAAGTACGCGAGCGCCTTCTACGGCCCCTTCCGCGACGCGGTGGGATCGGCTTCGAACCTGGGCAAGAGCAACAAGAAGGTCTACCAGATGGACCCGGCCAATACCGACGAGGCCTTGCGCGAAGTGGCGATGGACATCGCCGAAGGGGCCGACATGGTGATGGTCAAGCCCGGCATGCCTTACCTGGACATCGTGCGACGCGTGAAGGACGAATTCCGCGTACCCACCTTTGCCTACCAGGTGTCGGGCGAGTACGCGATGCTCAAGGCCGCCGCGCAGAACGGCTGGCTGGACCACGATGCCGTGATGATGGAAAGCCTGCTGGCGTTCAAGCGCGCAGGGGCCGACGGCATCCTGACCTATTTCGCGCGCGACGCTGCGCGCCTGCTGCGCGCCTGACGCCCGGGCCTCTGACCTGCGCTGGTGCCGATGCAGATCGTCGAGTTCAGGGAAGGCACGCTGCGTCTGCTGGACGCGGCGCCTGCGCAGGCGCCCGCCTCCGGCTTCGTCTGGATCAGCCTGGCACGCGATCAGCTGCAGGCGCAGCTGTCACAGCTGCAGGAGGCGGCGCAAAGGATTGGCGGCTCGCCCTTGCTGGACCTGCACGTCAAGGATCTGGACAACGGCCAGCACCCATCCAGTTACGACTTCACTTCGATCTACGACGTCGTGATCTTCCGGAGGCTGTCCTCGCGCGCGGAGGTCGACGCGGAGATGCCGCCGCCCGCGATCCGGGAAGCCAAGAGCCTGACCACCTTCCGTCGCATCCGCACCCAGGCCATGGGCTTCGCGGTATTCGACCGCCTGCTGGTGACGGTGCATCCGCCCGGATGCACCATGGCCCACACCTGGATCGAACGCTACGCACGGGATGAAATGCAGCACGGCGCCACGACCGGCAACGTGCGTAGCCGCCTGCCCGCCAGCCCCCCGGATCTCATGCTGCGCATGGTTGATGCGATGGTGGACGGCTACCTCGAGTTGCGCCGTCACCTCACGGCCGAACTCACGGCATGGCAGGAAGGCCTGCTGCGCCCGGGCGCGCGCGATGCCGACTGGAGCGCGCTGATGCTGGCGCGCTCGCAGATCCACAACCTGGAAGACATGTGCGAGGCCCAGGCTGACGCGATGCAGGAGTGGCTGGACACTGCGCGTGACCAGCCTGCGCCGATGCTGTCGCAGGGCGAGCGAGATGCGTTGGTGGCCCGCGCCAACGACGTGATCGAGCATATCCAGCGTGTGATCGGTCAGGTACGGCGCATGGAACAGGGCGCCGAGGCGGCGGTACAGATCCACTTCTCCGCGCAGAGCCACCGCACCAACGCGGTGATGCGCACGCTGACCGCGCTGACCGCGATCTTCCTGCCGCTGAACCTGGTCACCGGCATCTTCGGCATGAATTTCGATGCCATGCCGCTGTTGCACCAGGCCCTGGGCTTCTGGATCACCCTCGCCGCCATGGCGACGCTGGCGGGCGCATTGGGCCTGGTGTTCTGGCGCAAACGCTACCTGGCGCGCACCGGCCGCTAGCCCTCAGGCCAGGTGCCTGGCGAAGAAGGCCAGGGTGCGCTCGCGCGCGACGCGGGCTGCGGCCGCCTCGTAGGAGCCCCGCTGGTCGCAGTTGAATCCGTGGTCAGCGGCATAGACATGCACCTCGACACCCGGGTGGGCCTTTTGCAGGGCCTGCACGCCGTCCAGCGGGATCCAGTGGTCACGCTCGCCAAAGTGCGCCAGCACCGGGACGCGCGGCGTGCGCGCGATTTCGGCGGGCGTGGTGATGCCGCCACCGTAATACGGGACTGCCGCCGAGAGGCCCTGGAGCAGGCAGGCCGCGCGCCAGGTGAGGAGCCCGCCCCAGCAATACCCGACCACGCCGACCTTCCCCGCCTGCGCGGCGTGGTCGATGGCGGCCTGGATGTCGGGCAGGACGCCGGGCGCTGGCAGTCCCTCGACGGCCGCCTTCAGCGCGATGCCGGCGCTCATGTCGTCGGGGCCGTAGCCCAGTTCGACGTCGGCCTTGACCCGGTGGAAGGTGGAAGGCGCCACGGCAAGGTAACCCTCGGCGGCATAGCCGTCGGCGACGGCGCGGATATGCGAGTTGACGCCGAAGATTTCCTGCAGCACGACGACGGCGCCGCGCGCCTTGCCGGCCGGGCGGGCCACATAGGCCGGGAAGGCATGGCCGTCGGCGGCCTGCAACTTGAGGGTTTCACCCATGGTTGGCTCCTTGATCTCTGATGCGGCCCTAGCTTACATGGCCCGCGAAATGGCATGGGATCAGGACACCAGCAGCGACAGCAGCACGGCGTCGCGCCACCGACCGTTGATCCTCAGGAAATCGCGCGCATAGCCCTCTACCGCGAACCCGAGCCGCCGCAGCAGGCGGGCGCTGCGCAGGTTTTCGGGCAGGTGGGTGGCCATGACACGGTGCAGACGGTACCGCGTCAGCACCTCCTGGATGGCGGGGGCGGTCAGGGCGTACATGAGGCCACGCCCTTCGAGATGACGGTCCAGGAGAATGCTCAGGGTGCAGGCCTCGAAGTCGCCGCGCTCGATGGCCCAGAAGCTCACGAGCGCACCGATGTCCATCTGGCCGGGAGCGCCGGGGGGCGACGCCGGCGGGTGCTTGGGATAACCCACCAGGTGCACCGCCTGTCCCGCCTCCATCGCCGACTGGCGGCGCGGGAGCTCAGACTCCCAGTACGCGGGGTCTTCCAGCTCGGGGGTCTGGGTCATGGCCAGTCGCAGGTGGAAGCGGTTGCGGGCGTGAAAGCGCGCGTACGCGCCGGCCATCGAGGGGTGGGCGCCATGGACCCACCAGGTGTCGTTGTCCATCCAGGGGGGACCGACGTTCATGCAGCCTCCGGGGACAGCAGACCCAGCCGCTGCCAGCGTGGCACCAGCTCCTGGCAGAAGCGGTCGGCCTGGGCCTGCGGACCTTCGATGCCGGCTTCCTGCAAGGCCGTGGCGAGTGCCTGCGCGGAGCGTGCGCCCCGCTCCCAGGCGAGCAGGCACAAGCGCTCCGTGACACCCGCCTCGACGGCTTGTCCGGTGACGGGACTGGCCAGGTAACGCACGGTGTCGCCGCCCTCTGACCGCGTCGCGAGGGCGTGGTTCAACGCCCGCGCCCGGGAGTCGCCCGCGCGCTGTGCGTCATCGGGGAACACGATGCCCACGCTGCTCTGGGCCACCAGCGCCGCGATCGTCTGGAACACGGGCTCGGCAGGCCCCTCTTGAAGGCCGGCCTGGGCCATGCACTCGCCCAGGGTCAAGGCCGCCGGCGCCTGCTCCAGCGCGGTGAGCAGCTTCTGGCACAGGGCTGCATCGAGGTTCACCGACCCGTAGGGCGTTGCCACCCGGGAGGGAATGGCCGCCGCAGGCCGCAGCAGCACCAGCCCGAGAGCCTTGAGCCGCGCCTCGCGCTGGGCAGGCGACAGGCGCTGGGCGCCGCGCACGAACACGTCGCGCCGGAAGCGCCGGTTCAGGATGAAGTCGTGGGCGGTTTCGCGCAGGGCCGGGTTGAGGTCCAGGTCGTCGATCCGGCAGGCCTTGCGCCGCAGCGCCGTCTCCCCGACCAGGTCGCTCTTGTGGACGGAACATGCGAAACCCAGGCCCGCGGCCTCGAAGCTGCGGGCGAGGTCGGCGAAGTAGGTGAGATGCCAGGACCGGTTGAAGTATTCGTGGGCGACGACGTGGGGATCGTCCCGCAGGATGTCATCGAGCATGCTGCCGGCGCGGGCGTCCTGCTTGAAAAACGCCGCGCCCCCCGTGCGCAGCCGACCCGCGAATTCCACCGCGCCACGGATCCGGTTGACCGTGGAGTCGCCCTGTGCGCCTGCGAGTTCGCTGTGCAGCCACATCAGGTCGCGCAAGGGCTTCTCGGCGGACCAGCCAGGCATGACGTTGTAGCTGACGTACACCACGCCCCCCACCTTGAGCCGGCGACGGATGAATTCGACGATCGCGTGGCGCGCCGCCGAGTGGATCCAGGACCAGACGCCGTGCAGCGTGATGAAGTCGAAGGCCGGCAGGTCTTCCTCCAGCAGCTGCTCGAAGCTCGCGGCCATCCACCGGGCCTGGAGGCCCGCCTGCTGCGCCAGGCCTTGGGCGAAAAGTGCGTGGTCCGGGTTGAAGTCGGTCCCCCAGAAGCGCCCGCGCGGATTGGCGGCCGCATGCAGATTGGCTGAAACGCCCTGGCCGTAACCCAGCTCGCAGTACGTGTAGTCGCCGCTGGCCGGGTCGCCCGCGCCATTGGCCAGGCCGTTCAAGAGCAGGGCAAACCGCAGGAAGGAGGGCGCGAGCTCGTGGTAGTAGCCGTGCGAATAGGTGACGTCTGACACGTACCCATTTGACCAATTAGGATTCATTGTTCAATTTGTGTAATTTGAAAGTATTGAAACCATAGAGGGCTGCCCAGGAAAAGGCAAGGACCGGAAACACGCAGGGGTTGCAGCGCCTAGACTCTCCACCCCTGCTGACCGGACTGCACCGCCCATGACCCCTGCGACCTCCTCCCATCACGCCTCCCAGAAGACCACGATCGACCACTGGATCGGGGGACAGACGGCCGCGGGCCAAAGCGGGCGCCAGGCCGATGTCTTCAACCCGGCGACGGGCCAGGTGAGCGCCCGGGTATCCCTGGCCAGCACCCGCGAGGTGGATGCCGCGGTGGCCAGCGCGCAGGCAGCCTTCCCGCAATGGGCCGAGACCCCGCCCCTGCGCCGGGCGCGGGTGATGTTCAAGTTCCTGGAGCTGCTCAATCAGCACCGCGACGAACTGGCACGCCTGATCACCGCCGAACACGGCAAGGTGTTCACCGACGCCCAGGGCGAGGTGACGCGCGGCATCGAGATCGTGGAGTTCGCCTGCGGCATTCCGCAATTGCTCAAGGGGGCGTACACCGAGCAGGCGTCCACCGGCATCGACAACTGGACGATGCGCCAGCCCCTGGGCGTGGTGGCCGGTATCACGCCCTTCAACTTCCCGGTGATGGTGCCGATGTGGATGTTCCCGGTGGCGATCGCCGCGGGCAACACCTTCATCCTCAAACCGAGCCCGCTGGATCCCAGCCCTTCGATCTACATGGCGCGACTGCTGAAGGAAGCCGGCCTGCCCGATGGCGTATTCAACGTGGTGCAGGGCGACAAGGACGCGGTCGACGCGCTGCTCGAGCACCCTGACGTGCGCGCCCTGTCCTTCGTGGGCTCGACGCCCATCGCGCACAAGATCTACGAAACGGGCGCGCGCCATGGCAAGCGCGTGCAGGCCCTGGGCGGGGCCAAGAACCACATGGTGGTCATGCCCGACGCCGACATGGAGCAGGTGGCCGATGCCCTGATCGGGTCGGCCTACGGGTCGGCGGGCGAACGCTGCATGGCCATCTCGGTGGCGGTACTGGTGGGGGATGTGGCCGACCGCCTGGTGCCGGTGCTCGCCGAGCGTACACGCACGCTGAAGGTGAAGAACGGTACGCAACTCGATGCCGAGATGGGCCCCATCGTGAGCGAGGTGGCGAGGCAGCGCATCGCCGGCTACATCGCGGCAGGCGTGGACGAGGGCGCGAAGCTGGTCGTGGACGGGCGCGCGTTCCAGGGCGCCGCCGCCGGCGCGGGCTGCGAGCAGGGCTTCTGGCTCGGGGGCACGCTGTTCGACCATGTGACGCCGTCCATGAAGATCTACCGCGAGGAAATCTTCGGCCCGGTGCTGGCCTGCGTGCGCGTGAAGGACTTCGGCGAGGCGTTGAACCTGATCAACGCGCACGAATTCGGCAACGGGGTGTCCTGCTTCACGCGCGACGGCAACGTGGCGCGCGAGTTTTCACGCCGGGTGCAGGTGGGCATGGTCGGCATCAACGTGCCGATTCCGGTGCCCATGGCGTGGCACGGCTTCGGCGGCTGGAAAAAGAGCCTGTTCGGTGACATGCACGCCTACGGCGAAGAGGGCGTGCGCTTCTACACCAAGCAGAAATCGATCATGCAGCGCTGGCCGGAGAGCATCGGCAAGGGCGCCGAATTCGTCATGCCCACGTCGAAGTAAGCCCCCCCGAAGCGGCCTGCGGCCGCCTCCCCCCCAAGGGGGCGCCCGCGGCGGACCGGCAAGGCCGGATCCGCGCCGGCACCGGGAACGACCGCGCGACGACAACGATTCGAGGAGACAGGCGGCGATGCAAGAGGGTTCGACGTTCGACTACATCATCGTGGGCGCGGGCACCGCAGGGTGCCTGCTGGCCAATCGCCTCTCGGCGGACCCGAGCAAGCGCGTGCTGCTGATCGAAGCAGGCGGCAAGGACGACTACCACTGGATCCACATTCCGGTCGGTTACCTGTATTGCATCGGCAACCCGCGCACGGACTGGCTCTTTCACACGGAAGCCGACGCCGGCCTCAACGGCCGCGCGCTGCGCTACCCGAGGGGCAAGACACTGGGCGGCTGCTCCAGCATCAACGGGATGATCTACATGCGAGGGCAGGCGCGCGACTACGACCAGTGGGCGCAACTGACCGGGGATCCCGCCTGGCGCTGGGCGCAGTGCCTGCCCTATTTCAAGCAGCACGAGGACTTCCACAAGGGCGCCGACGACCTGCACGGCGCGGGGGGCGAGTGGCGGGTCGAGAAGCAGCGCCTGCGCTGGGACATTCTCGATGCCTTCGCGAAAGCCGCCCAGGAAGCGGGCCTGCCCGCCTGCGACGACTTCAACCGTGGCGACAACGAGGGGGTCGGCTACTTCGAGGTGAACCAGAAAAAAGGCCTGCGCTGGAACGCGGCGCGCGCCTTCCTGCGCCCGACCTGCTACGGACGGCCCAACTTCGAGATGTGGACACGGGCCCATGTGAAGCAGCTGCAGATCGAACCGGGACCCGATGGCGCGCTGCGCTGCACCGGCGTTCAGGTGTGGGACGGCAAGGGCCTGGTGACGGCGCGCGCGCGCGGGGAGGTGCTCCTGTCCGCGGGCAGTATCGGGTCGCCGCAGATCCTGCAGCTTTCAGGCATCGGGCCTGCAGACCTGCTGCAGTCGCACGGCATCGCGGTGAAGCATCACCTGCCCGGCGTGGGCGCCAACCTGCAGGACCACCTGCAGATCCGCTCCGTGTTCAAGGTGCAGGGCGTGACCACGCTGAACACGCTGGCCAACAGCATCTGGGGCAAGCTGCGCATCGGCCTGCAATACGCCTTCACGCGCAGCGGGCCCATGAGCATGGCGCCCTCGCAACTGGGTGCGTTCACCCGCAGCACACCCGAGCAGCCCTGGCCCAACCTCGAATTCCATGTGCAGCCTCTGAGCCTGGACGCCTTCGGCGAGCCGCTGCACCGCTTCGACGCCTTCACGGCCAGCGTGTGCAACCTCAATCCCACGAGCCGCGGAACGGTGCAGATCCGCAGTGGCGATTTCCAGGATGCGCCGCGCATCGCGCCCCACTACCTGAGCACCGAAGAAGACCGCAAGGTGGCGGCCGATTCGCTGCGGGTGGCCCGGCGGATTGCGTCGCAGCCCGCCCTGGCCCGCTACCGGCCCGAGGAATGGCGGCCCGGTCCCCAGTACCAGAGCGACGAGGACCTGGCCCGCCTGGCCGGGGACATCGCCACCACCATCTTCCACCCGGTCGGGACCACCCGGATGGGACCGGACACCGACCCGATGGCAGTCCTGGACACCCGCCTGCGCGTGCGCGGCGTGAGCGGCCTGCGGGTGGTGGATGCCGGGGCCATGCCCACCATCACCAGCGGCAACACCAACGCCCCCACCCTGATGCTGGCCGAGCGGGCCGCCCAGTGGGTGGCGGATGGCCAGCGGGCCGGGTAAATCCTGATACGGAAGAGCAAAAGCCGCCGCTACATTCTCGGCACTCATCGCCAGCCCCGGCTGGTGCATCGAGAGGTCCGAGGAGACATCGGAGACTGACAGGAAGAACAAGACACACGGCCGGCGCACAACGCTGTCCGACCCAAAGGCGCCCGCAAGGCGCCTTTGCTTTTTGGGGACAATCGCGGCGCTATGGAATTGATGTTGATGGCGCTGGCGTCCCTGCTGGCGGGGTTCGTGGATTCGATCGTGGGTGGGGGCGGTCTGATCCTGCTGCCCGCGCTGTTTGCCATCTTTCCCAACGCGCCACCTGCCAGCCTCCTGGGCCTGAACAAGAGCGCCTCGGTCTGGGGCACCTCGATCGCCGCGATCCAGTACGGCCGGCGCGTCACCCTGAACTGGCATGCCCTGCTACCCGCCACCGTCATCGGACTGGCGGGCAGTTTCGTGGGCGCGTGGGCCGTGACCATCCTGTCCGCGGAGTTCCTGCGCAAGCTGCTGCCCGTGGTGCTGCTGGCGGTGCTGGTCTACACCCTGATGAAGAAGGACCTGGGCCGGCACCACGCTCCGCACATGACGCGCGGCGCGGAGCGCCTGGCCGCCTGCACGCTGGGTGGAGTGGTCGGGTTCTATGACGGCTTCTTCGGGCCCGGGACCGGCAGCTTCTTCGTCTTCCTGTTCGTGCGCTGGCTGGGGTATGACTTCCTGCACGCCTCGGCCGCCGCCAAATTGCTCAATACCGCGACCAACCTGGCGGCACTCGTGCTGTTCGCTCTCAAGGGCCACGTGTGGTGGCACTACGCGCTGGTGCTGGCCATCGCCAACGTGGCCGGCAGCCTCGTGGGCACCCGGCTGGCCCTGCGTCATGGAGCGGGCTTCGTGCGCGGGGTGTTCCTGGTGGTGGTCTCCGCCCTGATCCTCAAGACCGGCTACGACGCCTTCCTGCGCTAGCCGCAGGACACGACCGTCCGATAATCCGACGCATGGACGACATCGTGCGCCAGGCCATGGCCAAGTGGCCCAACGTTCCGGATTGCTTCGGATGGCTGGGGCTGGACGCGCGCGGCGGCTGGTACATGCGCGATGACCGGGTGCAGGCGCAGGGCCCCTTCCCGGCCGCCAAGGGCTCGCCGCTGCGGCACGACAAGCTGATCGACTTCATCCACCGCAATTACGAGTGCGACGGCCAGGGCTGCTGGTATTTCCAGAACGGCCCGCAACGTGTCTATGTCGAACTCGAGGTGACCCCCTGGATCTGGCGCCTGGAAGCAGACGGGACGGTGACCTCACACACCGGCCGGATGGCGCAGGTGCGGGCCTGCATGCTGGACGAAGGCGGGCGACTGTACCTGGATACCGATATCGGCCTGGGCCTGGTGCACACGCTGGACATGGACCTGGCGGCCCGGGCCGTGGAGGACGGGCGCTGGGTGCCGCAGGATGCGAGGGGGGAGGACCTGCCGGGGCGCTTCGGCTTCGTGCGAAGCCCCGCGGCGATGCACCGGGCGCGCCCGGCGCCCGGCGTATAAGGGCCGCTTACTTGGCGGCGGCCGAGGCGGCAGCGGCCGGACGGTCCGGGACGGGGAACTTGGCGCCGGCGCTGTTGGCCATGTGGACCACGGCACGGGCAATCTCCAGGTCGTCAAAGTCACCGCCGCCCTGGGCCCCCATGGCGCCCTTGCCCTTGAGGGCGGAATTCACCAACGCCTCCAGGCCGGTCTTGAGGCGGGGGCCCCAGGCACCGGCATCACCCAGTTTGGGCGCGCCGGCAGCACCGGACATGTGGCAGGCGGCGCACTGGGCCTTGAAGACTTCCTCCCCGGCCTTGAGCGCGCGGGTGGCGTCGCGGATTTCAACGGTACCGACCTTGCTCAGACGCTGGGCGACGCCACGCTCCATGTCCTGGGCGGTGATGCCACCCAGGGCGTAGCGCTCGGCCTGGGTGCTGCCAGCGGGCTTGCTGTCGGAGACCACGTAGTAGACCAGCCCGATGATGATGAACACAGGCGCCACGAAGGAGAAGAAGGCTGCCACGAGCAGTTGCTTGGGGGTCTTGATGGGGCCGGTGTGGGCTTCTTCGTGGTTGCTGTCGCTCATGGCGTCCTCGGGAAATACGGGTCTGGAGGTGAAAAAACGAACCCCTGATTATAGGACGGGGGCCCTGCGGGCCTGGCAGCCCCCCGGGCTTGGGCCATAATCCGTGCCTTCCCCCGTGCGGCTGTAGCTCAGTGGATAGAGTATTGGCCTCCGAAGCCAAGGGTCGTGGGTTCGATCCCCGCCAGCCGCGCCAAGAATCAACAACTTACGACGCGCAAGGCGTCCTAAGAAGTAGCCGCCAATCGCCCCTTGAGGGCATCGGGTGGTCAAGTGGTGGTCAGAGCGAGACCGCACACCCAACGGCCTCATGGCGCCGGATGAATGGCAAGGCAACCGACTGCTCGGTGCGCCGTTCGACGCTCCACGCTAAAAACGACCTAGCTTCTCCGGCGCGATGCACTGCGTGGCAGGGCGCACAGTTCGGGAGGCCTGCGTTCGAGATGATCAGCGCCTTGACGTGAGAGACAGAACGATGCGCCCAGCGTGCCACCCGCGTACCCCTTTGATCTCGGACGACGAGTTGTCCGCACTGATGCGAGGTTCCTCCGTCTGCGTCCCGGCGGAACCCCCAATTGGCGTCATGTTTGCGGACCCGCATCCGGTTGTGACCGACGGACTGTTCAAGACCTTTTCGTGTCACCCGGACTTCGTTGTCAAGACCTGCGTGTCTGACGGCGCCTCCGCATGGCGCGAGATCCTGAAGCTTGAGCCGGACATCTTGGTGATGGAGCTCACCTTAGGTGAAAAAGACAGCCTGAGCCTCATCAGGGATCTGAGAAAAGAACGGCTAAAAACACTCCCCGTCATCTTCACGCAGGCCGGCATGCTTGGCGCCCTGGAAGCGATTGCGGCAGGCGTCACGGGTCTGGTGTTCAAGTCCCGGCCCAAAGAAATATTGATGGAATGCATTCGCGAAGTTCATCACGGGAGAAAGTGGCTGGATGATGAATTCTCGGTGTCGACGAGGGCCGTCGATGATGTTCCGCTCACACGGCCGATCTTCATGCAGATGCTCACGCTGAGAGAGCTGTCGGTCGTCCAACTTCTGATCCGCGGGCGATCCAACAAGGAAATCGCGAGCACCTTCTCCATCTCCGAGGGGAACGTCAAAGTTCATCTCAAGCACATCTGCCAAAAGCTTCACTGCGACAGCCGGGCGGGCCTGCTTTCACGCATCCGACATGATTTCTTCTGAAAGGGATGTCATCCAACCGGTTGGCCGCAAGGAAGGCCGCCGACCTGGCCATCCCTGACCCCCGCCACCACGACACAACGCTGCGTCTTTTGAAAATGGTGCGGCACGCCGTGGCAGCGGCCCGATGATCACTTGAACAAACTCGGCGGCGAGATGACGCCGTAATTGGGCCCAACACCACCCGACAGGGGCGGTGGGCATTGGTTGCTCATTTTGGCCAGGATATATTTTTCGTTGCCACCTACCGCGTCCAACAACTGCAGACAGGCAAAGCCAACGATGGTTGATGACGCCCCCGAGACTACTTGCTCGAGAACGGGAACCACCACGAATTCGCACTGCCGAGTGCCAGCTGCGCTGCAATTTTTGACGATGGTGAACAAATTAGTTTTGACACCCGTTTGCATCCAGACCGTATCGCCGACCGACAGGCTGATCGGGTTGCCCGCCGCGATCAGTTTCTCAATGGTCGTCGCCCCCGAGGCTTGTGTGTCCAGCGATGTCCACTCGCCCGACCCACAGTTGGCATAGTGATACAGCGATCCGATCTTGAACTCCGGCACTTGCCCGGTCACGGGGTCCACACGCGGCGCTGCAGGCTGCGTACTCATGTCCCAGAACTTTTCGTACAAGCATTTTGAAACCGCATAGGGAAACAAGCCGCCTGGCTGGATGCGCCCAGGGCTGCTCACTCCCGCCACCGCCGTGACCCGCACCGGTTTGGCATACACCCCCCAGATACTGGCCAGAAAAGTACGCACGGGCCCCTGGTTCTGGTCCTCGCTCTTGCCCAGGCTGACCTGTACTGCGGGCGCGTCGTTGCGACCGGGCGTCATGGGCAAGCCTTGCAAGCCTGTGGCCGCCTGGGTCGTGTCCCAGTAACCGGTTTGCACCTGACCGTCGGCCAGCGTGTGGCCTGCCGCACTGTTGAGAGCGATAGCGTGACTCGCCGTGTTGGCCGCTCCTGACCAGTCCAACGCAGAGGCCCCGCGGAGATAGAGCTTGCGTGCCCCGGCCAGGGCGGCAGCATCCGCATCGTTTTGCAACTCGTTGCGCACGACATGCAGATAAGCCAGGTCTACCGCCAAGGCCCCTGCGCCTACCAACACAGGCAAGGTCAAGGCCACCAGCACGCTGACCGAGCCTTGTTGACGCTCAAAAAATCGTTTGATTTTTTTCATGGCCGTGTCCTTTACTCGTAAACCATCACGGTACTGGCCTGCAACACCCAGGGTCTGCCCACGCTTTGGAACAAGCTACCCAGGCCCAGGCCTTCAAATGTGTAGCTCACCGTCACCTGCAGCGTGGGATCGCCACCCAGGCTGCCCTTTTGGATCACCACGGTGGGCTGGGGTGGATTAGCGCCAAAGCTGACCAGCGCACTTTGAGCGTATTGGCGAACCACCTGTCGGATCTGCTCATCGGTTAGCAGGGGGTTGCGTGCGACGATGCCGGCACGTGCGCCTTCGCGGCTGGCGTTGGTGATCACGGCTTTCTCGTACAGCGCGAGGCTCACATCGATGCCGCCCACCAGCAAGGCCAGCAAGATGGGGAGGATGAGCGCGAACTCGACCACGACCGCGCCGCGCTGCATCGGCGTGTTTGGACGCTTGCGGGCCGGGCATACGGGGTCACGAAACCAGGTCATGGGCATCTCCTGAACGGGGCCCGAGGGGCCCCACTGCAAAACCCCGACCTTAGAGACTCACCCGGCGGCGTTCGGTGCGCTGGCGCACTGCGCTTGGGGAGCATGACGCCACTTCATCGCTTCTGTGAGGTAGCGCACCGTGCAGATGGGCCCGAGCTTCTAAATTGACCTGGCGGTTGGGAAACAACCTATCCGCTGCAAAGCCCCAAGGTCGCTGCACCCACACCCGCAGGGTGCGTGCCGCGAACACACAGGCTTGAAGCTCCCCTCAACTTTTCAACTCTGGACTCTGCACATGAAAAACTTTTTGCAATCTTTCAAGACATTTTGGGCCGATGAAGAGGGTGCGACCGCCATCGAGTACGGCCTGCTGGCCTCGCTGATCGCGTTGGCGATTGTGGGTGGCGCCACCGCTTTGGGCACCTCCATCGGTGAATTGTTCGATCGTGTTGCTCTAACGCTGGATGGGGTGTAGCGCCTTGACAAACGCCCGGCGAATGCTTTTCCCCTAGTCGGTCGCAAGCCCCCCATGCCCCTCAGTCTTTTTGACGGAACACATCTGGCCGTACTGGCTGCCATGCTTTTGGCTGCCATGTGGCACGACACCGCCACGCGCCGCATTCCCAATACGCTGGTGCTGTGGGGCAGCTTGATGGCCCTCGGGCTGTCCCTGTCGCCGCACGGCATCGGACTGGGCTCGGCGCTGGCGGGGGGCCTGGTGGGTTTTTTGGGATTTCTGATGCTCTACCTGCTACGAGTCGTGGGCGCTGGCGATGTGAAGCTGGCCGGCGCCACGGGCCTGTTTGTGGGACATCCCGACATGCTCTGGGTCAGCCTGCTCATCTTGTTGGCCGGGGGTTTGCTGTCCATCACTTGGGCCGTGTTCAGCGGACAGTTGAACCAGACCCTGCACAACTTGAGCAGAGGCTTGACGCAAGTTTGGCTGAGGCGCCAGTACGGGCCGGGCGCTGAGCGCAAGGCTTTTCCGGTCAGCGCGACGCGCATGCCCTACGCCTTGGCCATTGGCGTGGGCACTGCCGTGCATTTGCTCAAGCTCGGGCCTTTTTCGTGAACTCCTCAGCTTTGCAAGGACTTTTTCCATGAGAAATATTCGCCCCTTGGGCGCGCTGCTGCTGGCGTTGGTGCTGGGCCTAGCGGCCGCGGCTTATGCCGCCAGCTGGTTGCAACAGCAAAGCGCCTCCAACACCTTGCAAGTGATCGTCGCCCAGCGCGATTTGCAAATGGGCACGCGGCTGCAACCCGACATGCTGCAAACCCTGGCCTGGCCTAAAGCGGCCGCCATTCAGGATCCCTTGACCACACTCGACCAGGCGGTGGGCCGGGTCATCCACATGCCCGTACTGCGCGGCGAGCCCTTGTTGCAAAGCAAGCTCGCCGCGGTGGGCGAAAAAGGCGGTCTGTCCTCGGTGCTCGCGCCCGGGCAACGCGCGGTCACCGTGAAGGTCAATGAAATCATGGGCGTGGCGGGTTTTGCGCTGCCTGGCAATTTTGTGGACGTGATGGTCAACATGCCTGACAACCAGGACCAGCCCCTCTCCAAGATCGTCATCGAACGCATCCGGGTGCTGGCCGTGGCGCAAGACGTGTCCACCAACGAGAGCAAGCCCCGCGTGGTCAATGCCGTCACCTTGCAGGTCAGCCCTCAGCAGGCCGAACAAATTGACCTGGCACGCAGCGTGGGCACCTTGTCGCTGGTGCTGCGCAGCCAAGGCGACAACATCCCGGTTCAGACGACCGGTTCACGCAAGCTGGACTTCCTGCCCCAGGTGGCTGCCGCGGTTGTCGTGGCCACAGCCGCCAAGGCCGTACCAGCACGCCCGCGTAGCCCCCGCCCTGCGCCCCCGTCCACGACCACGACCGCAGCCCCAACCGCACCGGAGCCCGCCCGGTTTGAAGTGATACGAGGCCTGTCTCTGTCGCAAGAGTGAGCCTCCTGCACCCTATGCCCAGGCATCTGGCACGCCGCCTTGCCCCACCAACAGCTCCCTGGAGCCTGTCCATTCAACGCTTCAAAGAGAGCCCCATGCCAGCCCTACACCCGATCACACTGTCCATCGTCCTGTGTCTCGCCAGCGTGGGGCCCCAAGCCGCGTCTGCGGCCTCTGCCGCGACCAACAGCGCCGCCACCAAGACCGCCACACAGGGCGCAGCCAAGTCGTCCAGCAAGCCCGAAGTGCAAACCCAAGGCCCCGTGCGCATCGCTCCCCCCCTGCGGCTGACGGCAGGCAAGTCCATGCTGCTGCAGTTGTCCGAAAACGCCGAGCGCCTGTCGGTGGGCAACCCCGAAGTGGCTGATGTGGTGCTGATCAACCCGCGTGAGATTTACCTGCTGGGCAGAAAATCAGGCCAGACCAACTTGCTGGTCTGGACCGCCCAGGGCAGCACCACCTTGCGTGACATCAGCGTGGGAGCCGACACCGACAGCCTCCACGCCAAACTGCGCGAGTACGTGCCCAGCGCCGAAAACCTGCGCGTGGACAGCGTGGCCGATACCCTAGTGCTGAGCGGGCGTGTGAGCGACGGCATGAAAGTGCTCCGCCTCATGGCCCTGACCGAGGCCTTCAACGGCAACAAGAAAGTCATCAACCTGCTGCGGGTGCACGGCACGCAGCAAGTCATGCTTGAAGTGAAAGTGGCGGAGGTCTCCAAGACCCTGCTCGACGAGCTGGGAGTGGACATCAACCTGACTCGTACCCTCGGCAACACCTCGGTCAATCTGCTCTCGGAATTGCTCAGCGCTGGCTCGACCGCGCTCACCGCCGCACGCGCCAATGGCCAGAGCACCATCACGCTGACCGCCGAGATGAAAAAAGGGCTGGTCAAGATCTTGGCCGAACCCACCATCACCGCCGTGAGCGGGCAGGAGGGTTCGTTTTTGGCGGGCGGGAAGATCTACATCCCGGTGCCCCAGACCAACGCCAACGGTGGCACCACCATCACGCTAGAAGAAAAAGAGTTTGGCGTGGGCCTGCGCTTTTTGCCCACCGTGCTGGAAGACGGTCTGATCAACCTGCGCGTCACCCCTGAGGTCTCGGAGTTGTCGCAAGTGGGCACGACCGTCAAGGGCTTGGGCAGCCAAAGCAGCTTGCTACCGAGCATCACCACACGCCGCGCCTCCACCACGGTACAGCTGCGCGATGGCGAGAGCTTTGCCATTGGCGGCCTGGTCAAGAGCAACGTCACCCAGACCATCAAGGCTTTTCCGATTCTGGGCGAGCTGCCCATCCTGGGGGCCTTGTTTCGCAGCACCGCTTTCCAGACCGAAAAGTCTGAGCTGCTGTTTGTGGTGACCCCGCGCCTGGCCCGCGTCTTGCCGCCCGATTACGCGCTGCCCACCGACAGCTACATCCCGCCCACCCGCAAAGAGTACTTCTGGAACGGCCAGCTCGAAGGCAAACCGCCTGAGAACCCGCCCACCCCCACGCCCCCCGCACGGCCAGAGCCCCGGCCTGATACCCACCCTGAGCCCACGCCTGAGCCCACGCCCAAGCCCGCGGCCGAACCCTCACCCGCCTCTTCGGCGGATCCTTCAGACGACGCCTCTGCCGACACTTCGGCTGAAACGTCCACTGCCCCATCCGCAGCGCCGCCCCCACCCGCGGCACCCGAACCCACGCCTTCGTCCCCCTCTTGAGCCCGGAGAACCTTGCCATGAACAACATGCCCCCGCCCCTTCGCTGCTTGAGCATGGTCGGCCTGAGCCTGGCCTTGACCGCCTGCGACACCCCGCCCACCAGGGTTGACCAACAGTTTGGTCTGGCCGTGCAACACGCCCAGGCCCAGCAAACCCTGCTGACCCCGGGCACGCAAGCACCTGGGCTGCGGCGCTGTCCACCGGAACAGCCTGCCCCCAACTGCCCGCCTTCACACCTGCGTCATCGCGATGGCATGGGCATGGGAATGGGAATGGGAATGGGCATGGGGGCACACCACCCCCCAGCCGCCATGGGCCACGACAAGCCGCGCACCGACCTCGACACCGATGGCGCGTCCGCCTTGGCCGCCGTGACACGCTACCAACAAAGCTTCCAGACCCTACCCGCACCGGCTCCCGTCTTCAACATCGGTTTGGGTGCGGTCAGTGCCCCCTGAAAGTCTTGTTATGCCCATCCATCTGATCGCCTCCAACGAGACCCTTCTGGCCTCACTGCGCAGCAGCCAGCAGCAAACCGGCCTGCCCCTGGACAGCGCCAGGCTGCGCACACCGGACGGCAACTTGCTCGCCTCGCTTCAGGCCCTGGCGGATACGCCACCCGGCACCATCGTGCTGTTGGACAGCCCCATCAGCTCTGCAAGTACGGACCCCGATGACCTGGGGGTGCTCGAGGGCTGGCTGCGGCAGCGGCCCCAATTGAACGTGCTGCTGATCAGCGAAAACAACAGCAAAGCCCTGCTGACGCGGGCCATGCGAGCCGGTGTGCGCGAGGTCATACCGCTGCCGCTCAATCCGGCCGAATTGGCCCAGGCCCTGCAGCGCTGGAGCGATCGCGCCACGGCCCCCACCGAGCCAAACAAGGCAGCGGGCGCAGCGAGCACTGCCGCGACCCCTTCCACCCCCCCGGCGCAAGATCGTCCCGCGCGACTGATGGCCTTCATGGGCTGCAAAGGCGGCAACGGCACCAGCTTTGTGGCGGCCAATATGGCCCACATCATGGCCCACGAATTTGGCAAGAAATGCGCCTTTGTCGACCTGGACCTGCAGTGCGGTGATGCCTCTTTTTATCTGGGCAGCGGGGCCAACAAACACAGCCTGGGCGACTTGACCCGACAAATTGACCGGCTCGATCGGCAACTCCTGGCCAGCTGCCTGCACGCCGTCACACCCCATCTGAATCTGCTGGCTGCGCCCCACTCACTGGAAAATGCGATGGCCATCAGCCCCCAAGACATCGAAAAAGTGCTCAGCTTGGTACGCAGCCTGCACGAGCTGGTGGTGGTCGACCTGCAGCGCAACCTGAACGCCTTGACGCTCAAGGTGCTGGATATGGCTGATGAAGTCTATATCGTGATGCAGAGCCAGACCCCGGATGTCCGCGACGCACAGCGTCTGGTCAACATGATGCGGGCGTTGAACCTGAATGAAACCAAGCTCCGCCTGCTAGTCAACCGCTACAGGCCCAAGGGCTGGGTCAGCCTGACCGAACTGGAAAAAGCCGTCGGCCTGAAGGTGCAGCAAAGCATCCCCAGCGGCCCAGAGTGGGTGGAGGAGTCTCTGCACATCGGCCGGCCCCTGTCGATGGTGAACGACCACAACGCCGTGATCGATGCGCTGCGTGAGGCCACAGGTTCGATGCTGGAGAGTGCCCCGCCCAAACACCGCCACTGGATGCAGCGCTGGATCGGCCAGACCGCCTGATCCGATGGCGCCGTCCGGCCCCCTACCTTGCGTTGCCCACCCTGCAGGAGAGCTCCTTGAACACGAACCTGCGTCACCAATTTGAGAACGCCCGCCATGCGGCCGTTCTGATGGGCCCTGCGATCGTGCCACCCACCGATGCGTCCGACAGCCGGCCCCGAATCCCCACACCCCTCGCCGGTTCAGCCGCGACAACGGCGCCAAACCTGAACGCGCCAGGGCTGCACCTGGACATCATCAAGACCCGCATCCACCAGGAAATCCTGGCGCGCATGGACTGGCAGCGCATGGAAAGCATGCCACCGGATCGCCTACGGTCTGAACTCAAGGCGCTGACCGAAGAGCTAATTACCACGCACAAACTGGCGCTCAACGAAACCGAGCGACGACTCACCATCCAGGCCATTCAGGACGAGATGCTGGGCCTGGGCCCCATCGAGTCCTTGCTGTCCGATCCCACCGTCTCGGACATCCTGGTCAACGGGCCGTTCCAGGTCTATGCCGAGCGGCACGGGAAGATCGTGCACACCGATGTGCAGTTTGACAGCGACGCCCACTTGCTGCGGGTGATCGACCGCATCGTCTCGCGCATCGGGCGGCGCGTGGACGAGATGAGCCCCATGGTCGATGCGCGGCTACCGGACGGCTCGCGCGTGAATGCGGTGATCCCACCGCTGGCCATGGACGGCCCCTTGCTGTCGATCCGCCGCTTTGCGGTGGTGCCCTTCAGCGTGCACGATCTCATCAATATGGGCACGCTGACCGCAGGCATGGCCGAACTGATCCAGGGCCTGGTGCGGGCCCGCCTGAACGTGCTCGTCTCGGGGGGTACAGGCAGCGGCAAGACCACGCTACTCAATGTGATGTCGGCCAGCATCCCGGGCGACGAACGCATCATCACGATCGAAGACGCAGCCGAGCTGCAACTGCAGCAGCCTCATGTGGTTCGCCTGGAAACGCGTCCACCCAACATCGAGGGCAAGGGTGAAATCTCGCAACGCGACCTGCTGCGCAACAGCCTGCGTATGCGTCCCGACCGCATCATCATGGGCGAGGTACGCGGCGGCGAGGTACTGGACATGCTGCAGGCCATGAATACTGGACACGACGGCTCCATGACCACCATTCATGCCAACTCTCCCCGCGACGCGCTCACCCGACTCGAACACATGCTGGGCATGGCGGGCTTGAAGGCTGAGTCGCGTGCCCTGCGCCAGCAAATCGCCGCAGCCCTGTCCGTGATCATCCAAGTCTCCCGCCTGTCAGACGGGCAACGCAAGATCACCAGCCTGCAAGAGATCACCGGCATCGAGGGCGACGTCATCTGCACGCAAGAGATTTTCCGGTTCGAGCAAACCGGCCTGAACCCCGACGGCCGCGTGCAGGGCCAGTTTGTGGCCACCGGTATCCGCCCCAAATTTGCCCAGCGCCTGATCACACGCGGCATTGCGCTGAGCGACGACCTTTTCGCACCCACCCCGCGCTGGAGCTGAGCCATGAATAGCCCGTTTTGGACCCTTGCCGTGCTGGCAGCCTCGAGCATCAGCGCCCTGGTATGGGGCCTTTACGAGTTGTGGCGGCAACACCTGGACCCGCGTCCAAAAGCCCTGGCGCAAAGGTTGCGAGCGGCCAAACTCAACAACCCAGGTGAAGCCGCCGAACCCACGCTCAAACTGCGCCCCCAGCGAATGCTGAGCCAATGGCACTGGGTCGAGCGCGGGCTGCAGAGCCTGCCCAGCGTGGACAGGCTCGATCAATTTTTGCTGCAAACCGGCCTGGCACTCAGTCTGGCGCAGGCCGTGTCACTGACTGCGAGCCTGGTGCTGCTCGCCCTGGCGCTGGGCGTCAGCCTGGGTTGGCCGGCGCTGCTGAGCGTGGTGGTGGCGGTGCTTGGACCGCTGCTTTTGATGGCCTTCTTGCAATACCGCCGCGCCCTGCGCATGACCTGGATCAGCCAGGCCTTACCTGACGCGTTGGACCTGATGGCCCGTTCGATGCAAGCTGGGCACGCCTTCACCAGCGCCCTGCAGACGGCAGCCAAAGACTGCCCGCCACCCCTGTCACTCGAGCTGCGTGCGGTATTTGAAGAGATCAACTTCGGCATCAGCACCGCCCAGGCGCTGCAAGGCCTGGCCATGCGGGTGGCCAGCGAAGATGTGCGCTACTTTGCGGTGGCCGTGGTCATCCAGAGCGAGACAGGCGGCAACCTAGCCGAGATCCTCAAAAACACCGCCCACCTGATTCGCGAACGCCAAAAAATCGCGGGCATCGTGCGCGTGATCTCGGCTGAGGGGCGTATCTCGGCCATCATCCTGTCGCTGCTGCCTTTTGCGTTGGCCGCCCTCCTGGGCCTTCTCAACCCTGGCTTTATCTCGCGCCTGTGGACCGACCCCATGGGTTTGCAGTGGGTGTATGTCTCGCTGACCCTGATGGCCATCGGCATCCTGTGGATGTGGCGACTGATCAAGATCCACGTCTGACATCTCGCCAGCCCCCAAGTCCCGACTCTCATGACCTCTGCCTCCCTTGTTTTTGCGGCGATCGTGTTCGCCCTCGTCGTGACACTGAGCCTGGCCATTCTCGGCCGCTGGCTGCCCGACCCTGGCCGCGAGCGCCTGGCCCACCTGGACGCCCAAAATGCAGACCCGAACGCCGACCCCACCGCGCAAGCCACGCAAGCCAGCGTCTGGCAACGAACTTATGCCCGTCTGTCTTCGGCCCTGCTGTGGCTCGGCCCCTGGACCGCGGGCCTGTCGGGTCGTGACGGCGAGACGCTTTCTCCACTGCGGCTGCGCTTTGGGCACGCCGGCTGGCGCTCGCCTGCTGCGCTGCAGATTTATTTCATCAGCAAAACCCTGCTCACCGTGCTGCTGGCCGCCATCGGCTGGAGCGTGCTGAATACCCAAGGCTGGCCCGCTAACACCCTGCTGCGCCTGGCCCTCGTCGTTGCGGCGGCTGCCGTGGGCTACTACCTACCCGATGCGGTACTTCGGCTGCGCATCCAGCGCCGACAACGAGCGTTGCTGCACGCCTTTCCAGACGCGCTGGACTTGCTGCGCCTGTGCGTGCAAGCCGGCCTGGGACTGGACGCGGCCATCGAACGCGTGGGCCGCGAAATGCGCTACGCCCGCCCGGTGCTGTTCGAAGAATTGGCCCTCACCGGGCTGGCTCTGCGGGCGGGATCATCGCGGACCGAAGCGCTGCGCAACCTGTCGCAGCGTGTGGGTCTCAAAGACATCGATGCCCTGGTCTCCATGCTGATTCAGGCCGAACGCTTTGGCACCAGCGTGTCCGAATCGCTCATGGTGCACGCTGACGCCCTGCGCGCCCAACGTCGCCTGCGCGCCGAAGAGGCCGCCGCCAAACTCCCCGTCAAACTCCTCTTCCCCCTGATCTTCTGCGTCTTCCCCTCCCTGCTCACCGTGTTGCTCGGTCCGGTCGTGGTCACCGTGACGCGGCAGTTTATGAAGGCGGGGTGAGGCTTACGGCGATGAAGCGCAGCAGGCCCGACGCTGTCATGGCGCCACGCTGCCCCTCATTCCACCCTCAGCACCAGCGCCGCGCCGGTGTCGCCGGCAGCGCAGCCCGTGAACAGACCCACCCCGCCTCCGCGCAGGGCCAATGTGTGGACCAGTTCAGTGATCCCGCGCAGGCCGGTGGGGCCCTGGGGATGGCCGTAGACCAGGCTGCATCCGAAGGCGTTCATCCGATCGAGCGGGCAACCAGTCTGCCGGGCCAGCCACAGGTCATTGACCGCGAACGGGTTGTGCGTGGCCACGGCATGCACGTCATCCATCGTCAGGCCGGCTTCATGCAAGGCCTGCTGCGCGGCGACCGTGGCTGCCTTGGGCATGCGGGCCTTCTCGACGCGCGCCACGGCGCCCGCGAGCAGTCGGACCACCCCGCCATCACCGGCTTGCGCGCGTGCAGCATCCAGGGACATCACCAGCGCCCCCGCGGTGCCGTCGGCCGGGTGCGTCTGCGCGCCGGGCGTGTGGCGCGCCCCTTCATGCACGGGCTTGAGCGCCGCGAGGTCCTCGGCGCGTGTCGGATGCACGCCCTGGTCGCTGTCCACCTCGATGCGCTGCTTGCCTTTCTGGATCACCACCGGCTGGATGTAACGTCGCTGGAAGGCGCGGTCGTCGGCCAGGGCGCGCGCGTATTGCTCGTAACGCAGGAGCGTGAGGGCGTCGAGCTCCTCGCGCGAGAATCCGCCCTCCTGTGCCACACCTTCGGCGGTGTCGATCATGGCGCGCCCCGTCCAGGGGTCGGCCGCAAAGTTGTCCAGGACCCAGTGCTCGGTCTCTGGGCTGCCGCCCATGGCGCGGCTGCGCGGGTAGACGAGCAGCGGCCCGTTGCTGGTGCGGTCGGTGGTGACGACCAGCGAGCAGGCGTCGGCCTGCGCTTCGACTGACAAGGCCGCCGACATGATGCAGGCAGCCGACGTGGCGCAGGCCTGCGACAGGTGCGGGCCGGTCAGCCCCTCCATCCCCAGGCGGGCGGCCAGCCAGGGCGCGGCATAGAAACTCCCCGGCTGCGGAATGGTGGTGCCCAGGACGATCTGGGTGACGCGCGAGGTGTCCACCGCCCGCTGCGCCAGGGCGTCGCGGGTGACGGCATGCGCCAGGTCCAGGCTGGACACGTCGGCCAATGCGCCCTGCCAGCGCACAAAGGGCGAGGACCACAGCTGGCGCACGGGGATGGCGGCTTGGGCGAATTTCATGAAGAGGCCTCCGGGGCCGGCCGCACCGCGACCAGCGATTGCTTGTACATGCTGCGAGGCAGCGCACCGGGCGCCACCAGGGTGACCGCCACGCGCACCTGCAGGCGGGCGCGGGTGAGGTCCTCGATCTCGCGCGCGAGGGCGCGGGCCGCTGCATCGTCCAGCGGCGCCTCGGTCTCGATCTCCACGGGAATCGGGTCGTCAAACCGTACCTGGTCGGCGCGCTCCTTCCAGATCCGCAGCAGCGGCGCCGCGCGGCCCGCGAACTGCGTGCCCACCAGGTCCCGCAAGGCGCTGGGAAAGAGGTTCATGCCCTTGTAAATGAGCATGTCGTCGGTGCGGCCGATGCAGCGCATGCGCGGGCTGGTGCGCCCGCAGGCGCAGCGCATCGCCACCACCTGCACATGGTCACGCGATCGGTAACGCACGACCGGCATGGATTCGCGCGCAAAGGTGGTGTAGACCAGCTCGCCGGTGGCGCCGTCCTGCCACTCGGTGCGGTCGCCGCTGTCGGGATCGATCAGTTCGACGGCGACATAGCGCTGGGCGTTGAAATGCATGCCGTCCTCGGCCTCACACTCCGACCACATGGAGGGCATGACATCGCCCAGACCCATGGCATCACGCACACGAGACAGGGCCAGGCCCGAGGCGATGCGCGCACGCACCTCCCGCTGCTGCATGCCCGGCTCGCCGCCACCGAGCACGGTGTGCAGGTGCGAGGGCAGGCCGGTCTCGCGGCCCGCGGCAGCCCACTGCTCCGACAGGTGTAGCGCGAAGGAGGTGGTGGAGAGCATCGCTGTCACGCGCAGGTGACGCATCTCGCGCAGGATGCGCTCCGTCGGGAAGCCCCCCAGCCAGCACAGGATGGCGCCCAGGCGGCGAAAGCCGTCGGCGTACGGCAAGCCGCCCGCCACCATGGGCAGCCCCACCAGGTGGGCCACGATGTCCCCGGGCCGCAGGCCGGCGGTGAACCAGACGTTGGCGATGGCGTCGGCGCAGGCGTCGGCGTCGGCGCGGGTCATCGCGTAATACAGCGGTCGCCCCGTGGTGCCGGAGGAGGCGACGGCCTGCACGATCCGATCGCGCGGGACGGCCTGGTTCAGCCCGAAGGGCGACGCGTCATCGGCCGCCTCCTGCGCCGCGCGAAGATCGTCCTTGAAGGTGAAAGGCAGGGCCTGCAGGTCACCCAGCGTGGTGAAGGACGGCGCATCGGGCAGCCCCGCATGCAGCCGCTCGTACAGGCGGGAAGTGCCGCGGATACGGGCCAGCGAGGCGGTGAGCTGAGCGGCCTGCCAGCGCTCCACCTGCGGCCAGGGCAAGGTCTCGAGTTCTTCGTTCCAGTAGGCCATGGGGTCGGTAGGGAATCTTGAAGGAAAGCGGCCTCAGCGACGCGCCGGGGCCTGGCGGTCCTGGGTGACAGGCGTGACGCCGCGTTCGCGCAGCACGAACTTGCGCACCTTGCCATTGGCGGTGCGAGGCAGGTCGTCCACCACATCGACATAGCGCGGGACGGCGAACTTGGGCAGGCGCTGGTCGCAGAAGGCCCAGAGGT
>JACCEC011661631.1_pt1 | contig 27232 bp, 22 predicted proteins | sample 7450121 | NCBI WGS metagenome assembly JACCEC01 (sample SAMN15323455, study PRJNA562643) | freshwater metagenome | isolation source: river surface water | place: USA:Blue River Watershed | collected 2017-08-18 | reverse complement strand
GGTGATCCGCCGTGCCGCGGGCCTGTTGAACCTCGGCATTGCCGAAGACGGCGCCCATGAAATTGCCAAAAGGTCGCGCGGCACGCCACGCATTGCCGGGCGATTGCTGCGCCGCGTGCGGGATTTTGCCAATGTCGCCGGCGAAGATGTTGTGACCGCACGCATTGCCGATGCCGCGCTTAACCGGCTGGAGGTCGATGCCCTGGGCCTGGATGCCATGGATCGGCGCTATCTGATGATGATTGCCGATGTCTATCGCGGCGGCCCGGTGGGGGTGGAGGCGCTGGCCGCCGGCCTGTCCGAACCGCGCGATACGATTGAGGATGTGGTCGAGCCCTATCTGCTGCAACTCGGCCTGATCGCCCGCACTGCGCGGGGCCGTCAGCTCAACCCGCCGGGATGGAAGCATTTGGGCCTGAATCCCCCCGCGGGCAGCCAGGATGGGCTGTTTGATTCAAAATAAGCACGGGTGGGATTCATTTCGCAGTCCAGTTGGTCTAAGGCCAAAGAATGACCGACCTTCAAAATGATCTGCCGACGACGGGACGTTTTGTCGGGCGCGCGCACCGATTTGCCGTGCGCGTTTATTTTGAGGACACGGATTTTTCAGGCGTGGTCTATCACGCCAATTATCTGCGTTTCATGGAACGTGCGCGATCCGACATGTTGCGTGTGGCCGGGATTGACCAGCGCGATGCCTTTGCAACGGGCGATGGTGTTTATGCGGTGGCCGATCTGTCGATCCGGTATCGGCGCCCGGCGCATTTTGATGATGCCTTGGTCATTATTTCAACCGTGGCGGCGGTGCGGGCGGCGGCCTGCATCATCGATCAGCGCATCGAACGCGACGGCGTCTGCATTGCCGAAGCCCGTGTGACGGCGGCCTATATCACTCCCGATGGCCGCCCTAAGCGTCAGCCCAAAGCCTGGATCGACGCCTTTACCCGCCTTTTACCCGACCCCCTTGTTCAAGAAGAGACTGACATCGCATGACGCCCACTCTTGTTACTGACGCCGCCAGCCTTTCGCCGCTCGCGCTGTTTTTGCAGGCCGATATCGTCGTCAAGCTGGTTATGCTTGGCCTATTGGTCGCGAGCATCTGGACCTGGTCCATCATCGTCTCGCACGCCATGACCATGCGGCGGACACAGCGCGATTGCGATCAGTTTGAAAAGGACTTTTGGCGCACCGAAGAAACGCATGCCTTTTTTCAGGTGCACCGGGAAAGCAGCCTGCCCGTGGCCCGCGTCTTTCAGGCCGGGATGATCGAATGGCAGCGATCAACGGCCAACCGCGCTTTCGATCGGGAAGGGACGCGCCAGCGCCTGGCCTCAACCATGGGCACCGCGATTGCCGCAGAAGTGGATCGGCTGGGCGATCGCCTCAACATCTTGGCCACCGTGGGCAGCGTTGCGCCCTTTGTTGGCCTGTTTGGCACCGTCTGGGGCATTATGCGCAGCTTCACCGCGATTGCGAGCCAGCAGAACACGTCCTTGTCGGTGGTGGCGCCGGGCATTGCCGAGGCGCTGTTTGCAACCGCCATCGGCCTGTTTGCCGCCATCCCGGCCGTAATCGCGTATAACCGCTTTGGCCATGGGCTGAACCGTCTGGAGGCCCGCCTGACGCGCTTTGCCGACGGTTTCCATGCCTTGCTGAGCCGTAAGCTGGAGAGCTGATCATGGGCCCCATCCAATCATCGGGGCGCGGCAGCAAGCGCGCACCCATGGCTGACATCAACGTCACGCCGCTTGTCGACGTGATGCTGGTGCTGCTGATCATCTTCATGGTGACAGCGCCGCTGTTGGTGGCGGGTGTGCCCATTAATCTGCCGGACAGCCGCGCCAAGGCATTAGACCAGGGTGACAAACCGATTCAGATCTCGCTTGACGCCACAGGCGCCTTATACGTCGATGACACCGAGGTCACACGCGCGGATCTGCCGGCACGCCTGGCCGACATGGCCGCCGCTGGCGGGCCGGAAGGCCCCCAAATCTATCTGCGGGCCGACCGCCAGCTGGATTATGGCGAGGTGATGGCTGTGATGGGCGAAATCAACCGCGCGGGCCTGAGCCGCGTTGCCTTGGTGACGACCGAGGGCCAGGATCGCTGACATCATGGACCGCGCGGAACGGACAGGTTTAAGCGTTGCCGTTGCAGGGCATATCCTGCTGTTCGGCGCGCTGTCGTTGAGCCTGTTGCGGCCGCCGCCAAAGCTTGTGGCCAGCAATCCGCCCATCGACGTGGCGCTGATCGACGCCAAATCGCTGCAAACGGCCGCGCCGGATGCCGTGCGAGAAGCCAGCCCTCCGCCTGCGGGTGAGCCGACGCAGATCCAGGCGCCCATGCCAGAGCCAGCGGCACCACCGCCCATCCCGGCCAAAACGCCACCGCCCAAGCCCGAGGCCGCGAAAACACCGGCAAAGCCAAAGCCCGAAGCCAAGACATCGGCGCCGGCCGCCAAGCAAAAACCTGCCAGCGACACGCGCACATCGCGCCTTGATCAATCGCTGGCCGCGCGGCTGTCGCGAGCGGCAAGCCAGGAATCCGCGCAGCCCGGCACGGGCCGGGGAACGGCCGCTGCGGGCAGCGGGACACCGGCTGCGAGAACCGCTGCCCAGCTGGAGGCCAGCTTCATTCAGGCGCTGTTCGGGCAGATTAAGCGCTATTGGCGCGCACCCACGGGCGTGGATGCCGAATTGCTGAAAACGAATATCGTGGTGACGCTGAAACGCGATGGCACCATTGCCTCCATCACCATTGCCAGCCAATCGGGTGTCACCGAGAATAACGCGAATCTGAAAACCATTCACGCTGAACGTGCGGTCAGTGCTATTCGTCGGGCGGCCCCTTTCCAACTGCCGCCAGAACATTATGCCATCTGGCAATCGCTGGGACCCATCACCTTCGACAAAAGGCTGGACTGACATGAATTTTCGCTTTGCGACACCGCTTCTTCTGACTGGGCTGGTGCTGGCTGCGCCGGCAACGGCACAGATCACAGGCACCGTGACCGATGACACGGGTACGACTTCGCTGATCGTGGCGGTGCCCCCCATGACGACGCCCGCCGACGTGACAACGCCAGCCGGGCAGACCGCCGATCTTGGCCGCAAAGTGGCCGATATCATCGCCAATGACTTGAATGCGACCGATGTTTTCACCCCGCGCGGCCCCGGCGGCCTGCGCACGCCCACCATGGCGGAGGTGACAGCGCCGACCTTCCCGATCTGGGCCGGCATCAACGCGGAAAACCTTGTCCATGGCTTTGTCACCGGCAATGACGATGGCACATTGACCGTTGGCTGTTATCTGTATGATGTCGCCCTGCAATCTGAGATGATCCGCCAGGGCTATACTGTGCAGCCCCGCGAATGGCGGCGCGCCGCGCACAAATGCGCCGACGCCATTTATGCGCGCCTGTCGGGTGAAAATCCGTTTTTTGACAGCCGCATTGCCTATATTGCCGAGACCGGACCCAAGGGAAATCGTGTCAAACGATTGGCGATCATGGATTCCGATGGCGCCAATCACCGGTTCATCACCAATGGTCAATCCATTGCCCTGACACCACGTTTTTCGCCGGATTATCAGCAGATTGTCTATGTTTCGTACATAGAGCGCCGCGCCCGCATCTATGTCTATGACATTGCCAGCGGGCGGCAAAAGCTGGTGACCGAAAGCCCGAACCAGACGTTCAGCCCGCGCTGGTCGCCCGATGGCAAGACCATCCTTTATTCCATGAGCGTCGGCGGCAATACCGACATTTATTCCGTGCCGGCCACCGGCGGCACACCAACGCGCCTGACGAACAGCCCGGCGATTGAAACCGGCGGCAGCTATTCACCCGATGGCAAGCGCATCGCCTTTGAAAGCGACCGGTCGGGCAAACAGCAAATCTATGTTATGAACGCCGATGGGTCGGATCAGCAGCGGATCAGCTTTGGCGGGGGCAGCTATGCGACGCCCGAATGGAGCCCAAGGGGGAATCTGATCGCCTTCACCAAAATCGGCGGCGGCGGTTTTCGCATCGGGGTGATGAGCCCATCTGGCGGCGGCGAAAAGCTGTTGACCGACAGTTGGCAGGACGAAGCCCCCACCTGGTCGCCCAATGGCCGCGTGATCCAGTTTTTCCGAACTGAACGCGGATCGGGCAAAACCAGCGTCATGCAGGTCGATGTCACAGGCGCCAAGGAACGCCGGATCGATACGCCGGTCGATGGATCCGACCCGGCCTGGGGGCCGCTTTTGCCGTGACCCAGCCCCGGCCATGGACGGTGGCTGGATCGTCTGGGTCACCATGAGGCTTGACCTTGCCAGGGAAAATGCGAAATTCTTTAGAAATGGGCGCAAAGCCGAGTGAAGGAGTCAATAAAATGAACAAGAAATTAGTCACACTGCTGATCGCGACCAGTCTTGTTGCCGTTGCGGGCTGCGCCAAAAAGGAAACGCCGCAAGATCTTCCGCCGCCGCCTGTCGGTGCTGAAGGTGAAACCGGCCCTGTCGAAACTGGCCCGGCCCCGGGATCACAGGCGGATTTTATCGCCAACGTGATGGCCGACCGCATTTATTTCGATACGGACAAGTTTGATATCGATAGCGAGGATCAATCCATCCTGAACAGCCAGGCCGAATGGCTGAAACGCTATCCCAATGTCCGCGTGACGATTGAAGGCCATGCCGACGAACGTGGCACCCGCGATTATAACATCGCCCTGGGCGCGCGCCGCGCCAATGCGACCAAAAATGCCCTGGCAGCCATGGGCATTGATGCCGACCGCATCAGCACCGTCAGCTATGGCAAGGAACGGCCCGACGCGCTGGGATCAACCGAGGAAGATTGGGCGCGCAACCGTCGTGCCGTCACGGTCACGATCGAGTAGAACCAGCGCCAACGCGCATAAAGAAAGCCCCCCGTCCGCCGGACGGGGGGCTTTTTTGTGGGCGGCCCGTCTGTCCCGACAGGCCGGGCGCGCCCAATGGGGTTAGGCGACGCGCTTACCCGTCAACGGGAAGGTCCCAAAGGCACCCGCCTTGACCGAGCCCGAAACATCATCGCCATCAATCGTCGCTGTGCCTTCCAGCGTCATCGGCATCGGCACCGTCATCTTCATCGACCAGGTCAGCGTATTGCCATCGACCTTGCCATCGGTGATTTCGGCAGAGCCCTGTGCACCGCTGTTCGTGCCAGTCCAGCTATCGCCGTCGACATTCACGACCATGGTCGACTTTTGATCGCCCAGCGGGGACTTCACGACGCATTCATAGGTGCCAGACAAACTCATCTTCACTCTCCTTCTTGAAACCGCCCGCGGCTTATTTGCCGACGGATGATGACATTAGTTCGACCCGCAGACCAAGTTTTTCAAGCTGTGGGCGCACAATTTTCGCATCGCCCACCACAACCCACAAAAACGCATCCGGGCGAACAGCGCTGCGGATGGCCGCATCCATCTGCGCCTGCGTCATCGTGCGATACCGTGACGCTAGGGAATCATAGAAATCATCGGCCCGGTTATAGAGGTCGTTGCGTTGCAGCCCGCCCAGAACATCGCCAGCCGTTTCAAAACTGCCCGGCAATTCCAGAATGCTGCCTTTGACAATACGGTCGCGTTCTTCGGCGGAAACGCCCTCTTTGGTCAGGAAGTCGCGGTAGATGTTTCGCAATGTCAGGATCGACTCGCCCGTCTTGTCGGCCTGGACAGGCGCCAGGATCATATAAGGGCTATCGCCCACGACGCGGCTGATCCACCCCGATACGCCATAAGACCAGCCTTTGGTTTCGCGCAGATCCATGTTGATCCGCGACAGGAAGCCACCGCCCAGCGCCTGGTTTGCGGCCAAAAGTGGCTCAAGCGCATCGGTGCCTTTGACGGGCAGAACCTGCCCCGCCAAAATCACCGATTGCGGCGAACCCGGACGATCGATCAGGACGATCTTTGCCTCTGGCGGCTGTACCGCCACCGCTTGTGGCTTGCGCCCCCCCGGCCCCTTGGACTGCCAGCGCCCAAAGCGGGCCTCAAGGGCTGCGGTCAGCCGCGCCAATGGCTGATCACTCACCACAAAGATGGTGGCCTTTTCCGGCCGGATCCAGGCCTGATGAAAGGCGATGAGATCATCCCGTGTCACGGCCGTCACGCTTGCGATGTCGCCTGTCCCGGTAAAGGAAATGCCATAGGGGTGATCCGGCCCGTAAATGAGCGGGGGCAAGACGCGCAGCGCCGTTGCCTGCGGGTTCTTCAACTCGGCCTGAATGCGGGCCAGATGTTGCTGGCGCAGCCGCTCTACCTCGGCCGGCATGAAGTCCGGGCGCTGAATGATGTCCGCGAACAGATCAAGCGCCGGGTCCAGATTCGCGCTGAGCGTGGCGAGGCCAATGGCGGTGCGATCCATGGATGCGCTGGCGCCAATGCTGGCCCCCAGACGTTCCTGTGCTTCGGCAATCTGCGTGGACGTGAGGCCCGCCGCCCCTTCATCCAGCAAGGAGAGCATGAGCGTCTGTGTCCCCGGCTTTTGGCGCGAATCCGCGACATTGCCCGCATCAAAGCTCACCGAGATCTGCGTCATGGGAACAGCCGTGCGCTGGGCATAAACCAGCCTGACGCCGTTGGAGAGCTGGGCGCGCGCCACCGTCGGGAAATCAAGATCGGCAATGGCGCCCACCGCGGGCCAAGTCCGGGTGGGTGCTGGCGCGGCAGCGGCGCTTTCGGCTGCATCGCTGGGCCTTTGCGCCACAGGGGCGGCTTCGGCATAGGCATCGCGCGCGCCCGGTTCCACCGTCAATGCATAGACTGGGCGGCTCAACCAGGTGTGCAGTGCCGTGCGCACCTGATCTGGCGTGACGGCTGCAAGCGCCGCAAGATCGCGCTTATAGGCGGCGCTATCGCCCTTATAGAGTTCCCCTTCGGCAAGCGTTGCCGCTTTGCCCCCAAGGCCGCCAACCTGTTCCAGCCCGCCGATCAGGCCGGACAGGGTACTGGTGACGACCCGGTCCACCTCATCCTGGCTGGGGCCGTTGCGGATCAGCTCTGCAATCAGGGCATCCAGCCGCTCAGCCACGCGCGCGGGATCGACCCCCGGCCGCACATCCGCGCTCACCTCAAACCAGCCCAGTTGGGCATAAGCATCATAGCTGGCCGTCACCCCCACTGCGAGCTGCTCTTGCCGGACGAGCGCATTGTCGAGACGCGAACTGGCGAGCCCGCCAAGCACGCTGGCCCCGATGCTGAGTGGCAGATGATCGGCATGATCCAGACCGGGGCCGGCCCATGTCCGGTATAGGCGCACCGTTGCCACCTGATCCTTCATCACCTCAGCCTTGGGTGCATCCAGCGTTGGGATGCTGACGGCAACGGGGGGCTGTTTCGGCCCGGCGGGAATGGCGCCAAACCATTTTTCAACCAGCGGCCGGGCGGTTTTGGCATCGATATCGCCGGCCAGCACCAACACCGCATTATTGGGCCCATAATGGGTCCGGAACCAGGCACGGACATCTGCCATGCTGGCGGCATCAAGATCGGCCATCGACCCGATGATCGGATGGCCATAAGGATGACCTTCGGGCATGGTCCCCCGGATCTGCGCATAAGGGACAAGGCCATAAGGGCGATTATCGCCCTGGCGCTTTTCATTCTGCACAACGCCAATTTGGTTCGCGAGCTTGTCTGGCGTGACCGCCCCCAGCAAATGACCCATGCGGTCGCTTTCGAGGAACAGCACCCGTTCCAGCGCACCGGTTGGGACCGTCTGGTAATAATTGGTCCGATCAAAAGAGGTTGTGCCGTTAAAATCCGTCGCGCCCAGTTCTTCCAAAGGCTTGAAGAAATCCCCATCGGCATTTTCCGAGCCATTGAACATCAGATGTTCAAACAGATGCGCAAAACCTGTCTTGCCCTTGGGCTCATGCTTTGACCCGACATCGTACCAAAGCGACACGGCAACGACCGGCGCCTTGCGATCGGTATGGACGATCACCCGCAGACCATTGGCCAAAGTGAATTTTTCATGGGGTATATCAATCTGCTGCACCAGCGACGCGATTGATGCCGGACGCTGGGGTACAGCCGCCTGCACCGGCGCGATGCCCAGCGTGAGCGCAAGAAAGGCAAGGACAAGAAAGCGCATGATAACCCCGTGACTCTGCGTGTTGAACCTAAGGCCTGACTTTTGGCCTTGGGCGGCCTCTTTCATCGCAGGCGCGATGAATAAAGGCTGACCAAGGCCCCGGCGTCAGGGACGATAACGCTGCGTGGCATGGCGCACCGCATCTGCCCATTCAAAGTGGACCGGCTTGAACTTCTGGGCGGCAAACAACGCCATCTGGTCGGTATAATGCCGCGATTGGGGCCGGTTGGTCGCCGCACCATAAGGCTGGATCGACTGCGACTGGACCTTGCCCGCTTTGTCCCAATTGACCAGCATGATGAAGCTATCGCCATGGCGGACCCGCAGCTTCTGATCCGCCTGATCCTTGTCCCAGGCGGTTGTGGCGCGCAGCGTATCCGTGCCGCCCAGCATCGGTAGATCGACCGTGCCGCGCCGCAGCCGCTGCACCTCGGCCAGGGGCGGATCTATCCGGCCAAAGCGATCCTGAAGATCGTCCACCGCCTCGCGCAGCGCGGCCTGCGGATCGGGCAACGGCGCGCGCCGCCATTTCTTGGCAGACGCCACACGGATGACGCGTTCCGCCAGCACATCCGCTGCACCCGCGCCATCGCTTGTCCAGTCCCACCGGGCCAGCAACGCCTGCGCTTTGGCAAGATCAGGCGCGTCGGTGATCTTTGCTGAAATCACCCGGCGGATCCAATCCCCCACCCAGCTGTCGCGGGCATAGCCCTTGTCAAATTTGATCGCCAGCAGCTGTGCCGGCGTCAACGTGCCGGCCTGCGCCAAAAGCGCCGTCGCACGGGTCCCCCGATTGGTCATATCGCGTTCAATGCCCAGCAGCGGGGAAAAGTTGGCCGGATCAAGTTCTGATCCCGGCCCCGCCGCCAGAAAGGGCGTGTTATTGGCGTTCTGAACAAAGCCGCTTTTGGGATCGACAATCTTGGGATAGGCCGAAAACGGCACCGCGCCCGTCCAGATCGCGCGGGAGGTATCGCCCGGCAAAACACCCGTATAGTCAAATCCGGGCTGACGGTTCGGGAACAGGGCATTGTAGATATAGGCGATCCGTCCTGTTTTATCGGCATAGAGGAAATTTGTCGCCGGCACCCCACCAATCGCCATGGACTGGGTCCATTCGTCCCATGTGCGGGCCTTGGTATTGCTATAATATTGCTCCACCGCCTTGGCGTTATCGATCCCGGCATAGCGGATCGCGAAATTGCCCTTGGCATTGCGGATCACGGGGCCATGCACCGACCGATAAACCATTTTGGGCACGGGCAAGGTGAAGGGGCCAAAGCGCACGGGCAGCCAGACCCGCTTTTCGATCAGCGGCCTCCACTTGCCATCCAGCCGATAGCGCGTGCCCGTATCATCCATCACAAGTTTGTAGACATCGATAAGATCAGGCCGGTTGACGGTATTGGTCCAGCCAAGATGCCGATTATGGCCCAGCAGCACGAACGGCGATCCGGGGAATAAGGCCCCTGCCATATCCAGCCTTTCGCCCGAATGCACGACCGCCTCATACCAGGCGACCTGCCCTTCAAAGGGCTGGTGTGAATTCGACACAAGCCAGGTCTTGCCATCGGCCATTTTGGATGGCGCCAGCGCAAAGGCATTGGAGCCATTGAGGCTGGGATCACGGCCAATGGGTGTCATCGGCAAGGCACTTTCGCGCGGTGCGGGCTTATCCTCCGCCAAGGCGCCGATCACCCCGTCAAGGCCATAGAAAAAGGGCGCGCGCAGCACGAACCCGGCGACAATATCAACACCATTGGCTGGAAACAGCCCGGCCAGACGCACGTCTGACGGATGTTTTTGCGCATAATGGTTGAGGCCGGCGGCATAGCCTTCGATCACCTGCCGCACCTCTGGCGTCAGCGTGTGATAATCCCGGATCGCCGTGTCGCGCACACCCAACAGGGCGGCAACATAATCAATCTGCGCGCCATCGCGACCTGTCAGGGCGCCGCTGCGCCCACGTGTCATGGCGATAACGTCCTGAATCGTCGTAAAATCATCTTCGGCATGGGCATAGGCCAGCCCGTAGGCGGCGTCCGCATCGGTCTTGCCATTAATATGGGGGACACCAAATTCATCGCGCACAATTTCAACATCATAGGCGCGTGCCGGTGGGCCGGGTTCTTCCTGCGCGGTCAGCGGTTCCCAAATCGCTGACGCCATGGCCAGCGTCGCCACCGCGCCCAAGGCCCATTTCATCCACGTCTTCATGCTGTCTCCCCTGTGCTTTCGATCAGCGATATTGACGCGCCCGGGTCAATGGGCAAGTCAGACGCACCGATTATCTGGAGAATTCCATGCGCCGCTTTGCCCTGTCTGTCTGCCTGCCCCTTTTGCCGATGTCGGCCATGGCCCAAACGGCCCCCGCCAACATCACGCCAGAGGCGGTCAAGGCGCATGTCGCCTTTTTGGCGGATGATCTGCTGGAAGGCCGCGATACCGGGTCACGCGGGCACCAAATTGCCGCGCGTTATGTTGCGACACAGTTTGAAGCCATGGGCCTGACGCCGGCGGCCAATGGCAGCTGGTTCCAAACCGTCCCGCTGGTTGAGATCCAACCCAATGCCGATGCCCAGCTGAAGATCGGCGAGGTGTCGTTGACGCACAAGAAAGAGGCCGTGATTTCGGGCAATGGCCGGGCAGAAGGCAAGATCGTTTTTGGCGGCTTTTGCATTCACAAGCCAGACCAGGGCCTGCGGGATCTGGCCGGGCTTGATGTCAAGGGCAAGATTGTCGCCTGTCTGTCGGGCTATCCCAAAGGGACGCCCAGCGATATCGGCGCGCATCTGAATGCCGAGAAGTTGAAGACCCTGTCAGAACGCGGGGCCATCGGGTCGATATCCATCCGCACGCTGGAACGCGAAAAGCAAACGCCCTGGACGCGCGTTCTGGATTATGCCGATGATCGGTCGGTCCGCTGGACCCATGCCGATGGCACCCCTTATGACGCAGCGCCCAATATCAAGGCTTCTGCCACGCTGGACCGGGCGGCGGCGGCACAGCTTTTTGCCGGCACGGGCAAAACGCTTGATGCGATTTTGGCCGAAGCGGATCGCAAGGGCGGCAAGCCGCGCGGCTTTGCGCTGGGCAAATCAGCGGTGATCGCACGGACGGCCACGCTGTCGCCCTTTACCAGCCCGAATGTCGTCGGCCTGCTGCCCGGATCAGACCCGGCTGTGGCCCATGAATATGTGCTGGTGATGGGCCATCTTGACCATATTGGCGTGCGGCCATCGGCTGCGGGCGCGGACAAGATCAATAATGGCGCCATGGACAATGCCGCCGGGATCGCGACGCTGCTGGAAGCCGCCAAGGCCATGGCCAGCGCCGCCAATCGCCCGCGCCGTCCGGTGATCTTTGCCGCCGTCACGGGTGAGGAAAAGGGCCTGTTGGGTGCAGATTATCTATCCCGCTTTCCCATCGTCGGCGCTGGGAAGGTGGTTGGCGTCGTCAATCTCGACATGCCGATCCTGACCTATGACTTTACCGATGTCATTGCCTTTGGCGCCGAACATTCCACGCTGGGGCCGATTGTGGCGCAGGCCACCGCCCGCGATGGCGTGGCCTTGGCGCCGGACCCTGTGCCCGAAGAAGGCCTGTTCACCCGATCAGACCATTACCGCTTTGTACAGCGGGGCATTCCCTCCGTCTTCTTGGTAACAGGCTATTCCGGGCCGGGGGCTGAGGCGTCTGCCGCGTTTCTGAAAACCCATTATCACCGCGTTTCGGATGATCTCAATCTGCCATTCAACTGGGCGGCCGGCGCGAAATTTGCCCGGATCAACATGCTGATCGCCACCGAAATCGCGAATGCGCCCGACAGCCCGAAATGGTATGACGACAGCTTCTTTGGCAAGATGTTCGCGCCACAGGCGGACAAGGCAAAACGTCCATAATCTGATCGAGATCAATGCACCCCCTTGTGTTGCGATTATGCAACACTACATCCTTTGAGGAAAGAAAGGGGCTGATATGAACCTCGAAAAATTCACTGATCGCGCCAAGGGCTTTTTACAGTCGGCCCAGACGGTCGCCATTCGCCTGAACCATCAGCGCATTGCGCCCGAGCATCTGTTAAAGGCGTTGCTCGAAGATAATGAAGGCATGTGTGCCGGCCTGATTGGCGCGGCCGGCGGTGATGCTGCGCTGGCCGGGCGTGAGGCCGATGCCGCTTTGGCGAAGATCCCGGCCGTGTCGGGATCTGGTGCGAACCAGCCGCCCGGCCTCGACAATGATCTGGTCCGCGTGCTCGATCAGGCCGAGCAGATTGCAAGCAAGGCGGGCGACAGCTTTGTGACCGTGGAACGGTTGCTGCTGGCGCTGACGCTGGCCACCACGACAGAGGCGGGCAAGGCGCTGGCCAAGGCTGGCCTCAGCACCGAAGGGCTGAATGCGGCGATCAACGCCCTGCGCAAGGGCAAAACCGCTGACACCGCCTCTGCCGAGGATCGGTATGACGCGCTGACGAAATTCGCCCGCGACCTGACGCAGGCCGCGCGCGATGGGAAGCTGGACCCCGTGATCGGCCGCGACGAGGAAATCCGCCGGACGGTGCAGATTCTGGCCCGCCGGACCAAGAACAACCCCGTGCTGATCGGCGACCCCGGCGTTGGCAAAACCGCCATTGCCGAAGGGCTGGCGCTGCGCATCGCGAATGGCGATGTGCCCGACACGCTGAAAGACCGCACATTGATGGCGCTCGACATGGGCGCGCTGATTGCGGGCGCGAAATATCGCGGTGAGTTTGAAGAGCGGCTGAAAGGCGTGCTTGATGAGGTGAAGGGCGCCGAGGGGCAGATTGTCCTGTTCATCGATGAAATGCACACGCTGATTGGGGCGGGCAAGAGCGATGGCGCTATGGACGCCTCTAACCTGCTGAAACCCGCCCTCGCCCGGGGTGAACTGCACTGCATTGGCGCAACCACGCTGGATGAATATCGCAAATATGTCGAAAAGGATCCGGCGCTTCAGCGGCGCTTTCAGCCGGTCTTTGTCGGTGAGCCGACGGTTGAGGACACGGTATCGATTTTGCGGGGCCTGAAGGAAAAATATGAACTGCACCACGGCGTGCGGATCACCGATGCCGCACTGGTGGCCGCGGCAACGCTGTCAAACCGCTATATCACCGACCGTTTTCTGCCGGATAAGGCCATCGACCTGATGGATGAGGCGGCCAGCCGCATCCGCATGGAAGTGGAGTCCAAGCCAGAGGCAATCGAGACGCTGGATCGCAAGATCATCCAGCTGAAGATTGAACAGCTTGACCTGGAAAAGGAAACCGATGCAGCGTCGAAGGATCGTCTCGCCACGCTAACCGGTGAACTGGCCAATCTGGAAGAGCAATCGGCATCCCTGACGCAGCGCTGGCAGGCGGAGAAAGAAAAGATCCACGCCGAAGCGCGGATCAAGGAACAACTCGACGCGGCCCGCCTTCAGCTGGATCAGGCGCAACGATCGGGCGATCTCGCCAAGGCGGGAGAGCTGTCTTACGGCACCATCCCGGCACTGGAAAAGCAATTGGCCGAAGCGCAGGGCGCAGCGGCGGGGGCCATGCTGCGCGAAGAAGTGACGCAGGATGACATTGCCGCCATCGTGTCGCGCTGGACCGGCATTCCGGTTGACAAGATGCTGGAAGGCGAACGCGAAAAGCTGCTCCAGATGGAGGAGGAGCTTGGCAAGCGCGTGATCGGGCAAAAGGATGCTGTCCACGCCGTGTCCACCGCCGTGCGCCGCGCGCGCGCCGGGTTGCAGGATCCGAACCGCCCGCTTGGCAGCTTTCTGTTCCTTGGCCCAACGGGTGTCGGCAAGACAGAATTGACCAAGGCGCTGGCAGGGTTCCTGTTCGATGATGACACCGCCATGGTCCGCATCGACATGTCGGAATTCATGGAAAAGCACAGCGTGTCGCGCCTCATCGGCGCGCCGCCCGGCTATGTCGGCTATGATGAAGGCGGTGTACTGACCGAGGCGGTCCGCCGCCGGCCTTATCAGGTTGTCCTGTTTGATGAGGTTGAAAAGGCGCATGGCGATGTTTTCAATGTGCTGTTGCAGGTCCTTGACGATGGCCGGCTGACCGATGGGCAGGGCCGGACCGTCGACTTTACGAACACGATCATTGTCCTCACATCCAATCTGGGGTCGCAATTCATTGCCGGCCTGGCCGAAGGCGACAGCGTTGAAAGCGTGGAGCCGCAGGTCATGGACATTGTCCGGGCGCATTTCCGGCCGGAATTCCTCAATCGTCTGGATGAGATTATTCTCTTCCACCGGCTGGGGGCCGACCATATGGGCCCGATTGTCGACATTCAGGTCGGCCGGGTGGCCAAGCTGTTGGCGGAACGCAAGGTTACGCTGGACCTGACCGATGCGGCGCGCGCCTGGCTGGGCCGGGTCGGCTATGATCCGGTCTATGGTGCCCGCCCCCTGAAGCGGGCCGTGCAGAAATATCTGCAAGACCCGCTGGCAGATAAAATCCTGCGGGGCCAAGTGCCGGATGGCGCAACCGTGCATGTTGATGAAGGCGATGGGCAGCTTGTTTTAAGCTGATCGGCGCGCGGGCAGAGGCGTGGGGCAACAGCGGCGCCTCTGCCCCCAAAGCTCAACCAGGATGGCGGGACGCGTCACCCGCAGGAGCGGCAGGCCGCATGTCAAAGGCCAGGGTGATGCGATCTGCCGGATCGTTGAACGGCAAGGTTCCGTGCCAGAAATAGGATGGGAAAATCACCAGCGTCCCGGCCTTGGGGCTGATCATGCGCCGCGGCGCCAGCGCATCAGGCAAAACCAGGTCCGGCACGCCAAAAACGATGGCGCCTTCACTTTTGCCCGGCCCGACACCAGGGGGGAGCGCCGCGTAAAAGGCTGAACTCATCCACCCACGCTGATGAATATGGTGCGCATGATGGCCGCCCTGCCGCAGCCGGACCGACCATGCTCCTTCAAAATCAATGCCCTCAGCTGTGCGCCGCCCCAAAAAAGGGTGGTTGGCGTCGTCAGGCAAATCGCGCAGCGCGTCATCAATCCGCGCTTTGACCAGCGTTTTGAATGCCGCAATCTGCGGGTCGGGCGCGGCAAAAAGATCCCCACGTGTCTGCGTCCCGCCTCTGGGGGATTGGTCGGGGGGATGGTGGCTGGTCTGGTGCAGCGACGCCAAATGATCAGCAAAGCCGGGCAGCGCTGGCAAGCCATGCGCCATGTCACCAAAGGCGTCTTGCAAGTCGATCGGGATGACGAAGCGATCATAGTCAGCCAGCCAGGCTTCGCGCGGATCTTGGCGCAGACGCCAGATAATGCTGAGCCAGGCCCAGCCAGATTGATCAAGCGGATCAAGCTGCGTTGCAGCCACGGCATGGCGTTCAGCCGCCGCGACATCGCCTTGAGCGATCAACAATGGCGTCAAATGGACATGGGCAGCGAGCGTATCGGGGGCTGCGGTGATCACGCGCTGCAATTGCGCAATGGCAAGCATGGGCTGGCCCTGCCACGCAAAGGCGAGTGACAAGGCCACCAGCAGGTCTGGGCTTGCACCAAAGCGGTCACAGGCCGCACCAGCCAGACGCTCCAAATCTTCGGCCAGATGCAGGTCTTTTGCCGCGCTGATCGCGGCGGCCCATAAGGCCCGGTCTTCAGGCGTTGCGGCCAGCGCCTGCGCAAAACTTGCCATGGCGTCATATGGCCGACCCAGTTGCGGCAAGAGCCGCGACAGGGCTTCATGCGCAGGGACAAGACCCGGCTGGAGGGACAGAGCTGTTTGATAAGCGTCCACCGCCGCATCAAATGCCCCCTGATCAGCCTGCACATGGCCCATCAACATCCAGCTTTCGGCAGGACGCGCCTTGGCGTTTCCAGCGATCAGAATATCATGCGCCGCACGACTTTTGCCTTGTGTGCGGAGCAGGGTTGCCAAATTGTGCCGGGCAATCAGGTTCGTGGCTTCGCGCGCCAGTGCCTGCCGATAATATTGCTCGGCACGGTCAGGCGCACCGGCGCCGTCCGCGACAAGGGCCATGCGCACAAGGATATCGGCCCGATCCGCATGATGGCGGGCCATGTTATCGAGAAGGTGCAAAACATCCGGTGGACTGGCCACATTGATCAGCAGGTCGAGCAAGGACAAAGCCTTGCCCCTATCCTGCGGATGCGCATCAAAGGCGCGCCGGGCGACCGCAATGCGATCCGCCGCGATGGCGGCGGTCGTCACCACCGACCAGACCCCAACCGATAAAGGGCAATCAGAATTGGTTCAGCCGTTCGGATTGGCGGCCGTCCGGTTCTGTTCAATAAAGCGTTCCGCTTCGCTGTTACCGCGCACGCGCATTGCTTCCCACTCCCGGTTTGTGCGGCAGATCTTCTCTTTCTTGACGAGCGATCCGGTGACATCAATCAAGCGGCAGCGGACATAATCCGGGTCGCGGCGGTCCTTAGGCGGAAGCGGCTTATCGCTGCTCTGGGCGTTGGCCGGCACTGCGCTCAACAGCAGACCCGTCAGCAAAACCAGTTTCTTCATGTACACTCCTTTTGATCTCAACATCGTGGATCAACGTTAACGTCCGGCAAACCCCAAGGAATCAGCCGATGTGAAATAACGTATAATCGCATCCTGTTCATCATTGCTTAAATGCGGATTCCAGACATCAAATATCAAAATGGCCCGCATCTCATCTGAGTTATTCCATGCCTCATGTTCAATTGTATCGTCAAAGGCAAAGGCTTTGCCAACCTCCCAGGCGCGCGTTTCACCGCCGACACGAAAGGCGCAATTGTTAGGCACGATCAGCGGCAAGTGGACAACCGCGCGCGTATTGGTGACGCCAGTATGCGGCGGGATATGAGCGCCCGGACGCAAAATTGAAAACATCACATTGGGCGCGCGCCCGGGAATGAAGGTGCTGGGAATGGATCGGATCAGGTCCGCCGTGACCGGGCATCGTTCCAAAACAGGCGCATTGGGGGTCCCAAACTCCCAAAGAAACAGTGCCCCCCAATCCAAGGAGTTGTTGAGCGTCGCCCATTGCGCTTCAGGCCCGCCTTTTTCCAGCTGCACATAGGGGCGCAGGCTTTCGCCCGGATCAGCATAGACCGCTTCAAACTCGGCACGAATGGCATCGGTGCGGCTGTTCACCTCTTCAAACCATGGGAAATGATGGTCGTCGAAAAATTCGTCTACAGGCAAAAAGGGGTAAAATAGCCCAGCGCATTGGTTCTGATATGTTTTGCGCCGTCCTGTCACAACATCGACAAAAGCCTGGATCCGGCGACGGCTCTGGGCATCCGCGTCTGGGAACTGGCCTTCAAAAGCCTCATCGACAGCGGCTGCAAAGCGGGCACCGACATCCGCAACATATGTCCGTCCTTCGTCCAGCTGTTGCGCCACCTGGGGCGACATCGCCCCGACATCGCCTGCCAATTGTATCGCCGCGCGCCAAGCCGTCAGCGCCGCCGACTTTTCACCTTCGCGTTGATGCAATTGAGCTTTGCGAAGCCAGGCCATGAAATGCAGCCGATCCCGGTCCAGCGCAGCATCCAGCGCCGCCATTTCGCCTTCTGCATTGTTCTGCGCCCGGCAGGCGGTCGCCAAATTCAGCCATAAGGGCACGGCATCAGGATCAAGTTTCAGGGCGGCTTCAAAAAGTTCCGCTGCCTTGCCGGCATCGCCTTGCCGCAGTGATTGCAGACCAGCCGAATTCAGCGCCATCGGAGATGTGGGCGTTGCTACGGTCATGACACGTCCTTGGCGACAAAGAGAGGATCCTCTAAGCGGCATACTATGGTCGCCACAAAAGTCGAGATCAGGCAATGACACAGACGAACATCGCTGCAGATCTGGCGGACACCCGCTTGCTGGCCCATCGCTATGACGATGCGCGCGATGACGTCCACTTTCTGCATGTACCATGGGCAGACCGCCGCGATATGCCGTTTTTGTCGGACGAGGCAGTGCGCGACAAAGGCCCGATCCGCGTTATTCCGGCTGCCGCCCTATCACCGTCAGACGTGGTGGCGGCGCCCGTCCATTTCATCTTTCATTCGGCCTTTTGCGCATCGACATGGCTGCTCCGGGTGCTGGAACAAGCCGGCACGTCAGCGTTGAGTGAACCGCAAATCCTGAATGATTTGATTGGCGCCTTGCGGCGCGGGAAACCGGGCGCAGATATTGCGCGCGTACTGGATCTCGCCCTTGCGCTTTCAGCGCGTCCCGAACGGCCCGGACAGGCGGTGGTGATCAAGCCGTCCAACCTTGTCAATCATCTGGCGAAGGCGATGATGGCGCTGCGGCCCGACAGTAAGGCCGTGTTTTTATTTGCCCCGCTTGATATTTTTCTAGCTTCTGTGGCGCGTAAGGGCCTGTGGTGCCGACTTTGGGTGCGCGAATTGCTGGGCTATCAGCTCGATCTGGGTATGATTGACATGGGCTTTTCCACGCGTGACTATCTGGGGATGAGCGACTTACAGGTCGCTGCGCTCGGCTGGATGACACAGTTTCAGCTTTTTGAAACGCTTGAGACGGCCAGCCAGGGCCGCCTGTTGCGGGTGGACAGCGAAATGCTGACGCAACAGCCCGAAATAAGCCTTGAGCGCATTTGCGGGCATTTCGGAATCGCGCTGGAGGCGGATGCCTTTGAACAGCTGCTGCACAGTCCTGTGGTCAATCGGCATTCGAAATTCGGCCACAGCTTTTCAGCCGATGATCGCCTGGCAGAACGCCGCCAAACGCTTGCGGCACATGGCGATGAGATTGAAAAAGTGGCGCATTGGGCGCGCGAGGTGGCACGCCAAAACGGATGGCCAGACCTCCCCTGAAGGAATTGAATTCAGCCCGGCATCAGGGCCTTCGGTTCATCTCTTTGCCGGACAAAGAAAAAGGGCGGGTCAATGACCCGCCCTTTCCCCATCATCTTGATGCGATGATTAGAAGTTGACCTTGATCGAGGCCGCATAGCGACGGCCCAGCGTGTCGTAGGTCGACGGGTAGGTATTCCCGCTGTTGAACGACGTCGAACCGATCGTAGCACCCGTCAGGGGCGGCTGCTTGTTGAACAGGTTCTGCACGGTCAGAGTCAGCGACAGATTGTCGGTGAGCTTCACGCGGGACGAGATGTCGAAATAGTCGTATGACGGGATACGACCGAAGTCGACATCACCCCAATCGGCCAGCGAGCCCTTGAACGCCGGACCATTGACGTTTTCAATGTCATCCGGCTCTTGGACGAAGCTGTCGATGTGACGCCACAGCAGCGACACGTCGATCTTTTCGAAGCCAAGCGTCGTCCGCAGCGACCACTGCAGCTTCGGCTGCAGCGACCCGCAGTTAGCACTGATATAGCCCGTGCATTCACGGTTCAGCGAGCTCGGGGTAGCCTGGAAGGTCGAGCTGTTGGTCCAGTTGCCGTTCAACGCCATCGAGAGATCAGCAAAGCCAATGTCACGACGATAGTTGATCGACAGGTCAATACCGTCGGTCTTCAGACGACCCAGGTTCGACGACGCAAGGAACAGGCCCGGCGTGGTCGACGGTTCACCATCAAGGCCGCCCGTTTGCGGGTTACGACGGATCGAAAGACAGGCCGGATTGGTGACCGAGAGGTTACCCGCACCGAAGCACGCATCGATCGCATCACCAGCGCCCGGCGAGCTGACTGCACCCGAGACCTTGATGTTGTAATAATCAATGGTCATCGAGAAGCCATCCAGCGCGGCCGGCTGAATGATCGCACCAATCGTGTAGCTGTTGGATGTTTCCGGCTTCAGATTGAGGTTACCACCGCCCGTTGCGTTGGCCTGGCCAGCTGTCGGTTGCGCAATGTTGTTGATGTTGAACGCCTGTGCACCCTGCGCAAGGCAGACATCCCGCAGGACGCCCGTCGGAGCAGGACGAACAGTGTTGCCATTTTCATCAACAGTCGCGCATGGATCGTTCGACAGGTTCGTCAGGCCGGTATTCTGCGGCGAGAAGAGTTCGCTGATATTCGGCGCACGAACGGCGTGTGCGTAGTTACCGCGGATCTTCAGGCCTTCAACCGGCGTCCAGCTGCCGCCCACCTTGTAGGTGGTCGTCTTGAAGGACGGGCTCGTCGGGGCGTCAACGCTGTAGCTGGAATAACGGATACCGGCTTCGAGCGTCAGGTCCTGGATGAACGGCTTGTCCTGAACCAGCGGCGCAACGAGTTCGCCGATGGCTTCATAAACATTGTAGCCGCCCGCGATGTCCGGAGCAGCGCCACCGGCGCCGGCCAGATCGCCACCCTTTGCAAGGGCATCCGACGCCTGTGAAGCGGTGTATTCGCGATATTCACCGCCAATAGCGAACGACACAGCTTCATCGGCCATGGGGACGTTGAAGCCGAGATCACCCGAAATCAACGCCTTGGCCTGAGCCAGGGTCGTCTTGGTCTGAACCGTGCTGCTCTGCTGCATGAAGTTCACAGCTGCCGGCGACAGACCTGCACCGCTGGTGAAGAAGTTCGCGGGAACGCAGCCGTTGCTCGTGTCGATACAAGCCGTGGTGCTTGTTGCGCGAACGGCCTGACGAATACGGCTGTTCAGCAGGTAGCCCTTGATCGTCTGAACCTGCTCAGATTCACCATAGCTGCCCGACACGTCATAGTTGATGCTGTCGGTGATGCCGCCACGGAAACCGGCGACATAATCGAACACCGTGTTCTGATATTGCGAGATACGCGGACCAGCTTCGACCGCACGACGCGACAAGGTGACTGTGAGTTCACGATAGTTCGGATCAGACGGGTTCACAGCAAGGGCTGCGGCTGCGCACTGTTCCGGCGTAAGCTGCTGAAGTCCAGACAGCGAGCTGTTCGAGTCCTGCGTGGCACAAAGCGAGTCGCGGATCGCGCTGGTGAGGAACGGATTGCTGACCGGAAGCTGAATGGCAATGCCGAACGCGCCCGACGGTGCGATGATCGTATCGACCTGGTTCTTCGAGAACAGCGCGCGCGAGTAGAACTCAACGCCATCAGCCAGTTCATAACGGCCCTGGGCATAGACGTTGTAGCGCTTAAACGGCGTCTGGAAGATGTTCAGCGGGTTGTAATTATAGGGCTGTGTGTACGGCCCGAGGATATCACCCGTAGGCGATGCGGTGATCTGACGCGAGCCTGCGGTCGTCACAAGACGGGTCGGGAAGGTCGTGCCAGAACCAGCATTCCGGCCTGAGAAGGAGTCGATCGTGTTTTCACCGATCTTGCGATCGCCCTGATAAACAGCGTCTGCTTCCTGATAGCCAATGCTCAGGGTCACGTTACCGCGGCCATCATCGAAGCTGGCACCGGTCGTCAGGTCGACGCGCATGGTGTTGCCGTCACCCTTTTCGGTGATCTGCTCAGACAGATTGGCTTCAAAGCCGGTGAAGTCGCGCTTCGTGACGAAGTTCACAACACCCGAGATGGCGTCGGCACCGTAAGTGGTCGACGAACCGCCCGTCAGCACGTCCACGCGCTCAACCAGCGCCAGCGGAACGTTGTTAAGGTCGAACTGACCGGCAAGGGTCGCCGGAACAACGCGACGGCCGTCCAAGAGGACGACGTTGCGGTTCGAGCCCAGACCACGCAGGTTGACGAACGAGTTACCGCCGTTGCCGTTGTTCACGGCCGAACCGACGCTTGGAACGATGCCCGGAATTTCGCGCAGAATTTCTTCAGCGACGTTGCTCTGCAGGAGTTCGATTTCGTCGGACGTGGTGACGTTGACCGGCGCCGAACGCTGCAGGTTCGGGTTCGAGATCAACGAACCGGTGACGACGATTTCGTCCTTGGCCGTATCTTCCTCGGCAGCATTTTGAGCGAACGCCGGCGAAGCGACGAGCGCAAAACCCAGAACGACCGGCGCAACGCCAGCCTTCAGGCTCGAAATCTTGGTGTTAATTTTCACGTTCCAGTCCCTTTCTGGAGGGCGGAGGGCGCATGCCGTCCGCTTCGTTTCTTATCGCTAGTTCGGGGACTTAGCGGATATCGGACACAAAGCGCCTGATAGCCCCCCGAAACTGGCTTGATCGTGCCATTGCGCCTCGGCGCGGAGCAAAGCAATGAAGAACGCGTTGTTTGGGTGTAAGTTCAAACAAGTTGTGTCGTTTGTGCAACACTCGCCTTTTGGACATGTTTTGCCTATGTTAAGCGTTCAATTCCGACCAAAATAGGTGACAAAACATGCGCCGGATCCCGCTTCAGACCCTGATCGTCACTGTCATTCTTGCCGCCAGTCACCCTGTGCTGGCCCAAAATGCAACAGGCGATCTTGGAGCCTTACGGGCGACGGTGAGTTGCAAATCGATGGCGGACGCGCAGGCGCGGCTCGCGTGTTTTGATGCGCGCGTCCCGGACCTCGAAAAAATTCTGGCGCGCGAAGGGGTCGTCATCCTTGATCGCAAGGCCATCGAAGACGCGCAAAAAAGCGCCTTTGGCAAAGCGAAGGCGCCGATACCCGGGGTGAACGACGACAGCGGCCGCGCCGCGCCTGCGCAAGAGATCAACGCGGTTGAAGGGCGGATCCGGTCTGTCCGCCAAATGGCTGACGGCAAATGGGTGTTCACGCTTGAAGACGGTGCCCGCTGGGTGCAGACCGAATATACCAGCTTTCGCACGCCAAAGCCGGGCGATATGATGCGCATCCGAAAGGCGGCGCTGGGCAGCTTCATGGCGAACATCAACAACGGGCGTGCCATTCGGGTGCGGCGCCAGAATTAACGTCACGGTCGCACGTCCCACACCTTTTTCTTGACGTCTGGATATCTGCCCCATGACCGACCCCATGACCATTTTTGATGCCTGGATGGCCGAGGCCAGAGCCAGCGAGATCAATGATTCCAACGCGATGGCGCTCGCCACGGTCGGCGCGGACGGCCAACCCAGTGTCCGTATGGTGCTGCTGAAAGGCCATGGCCCGGATGGTTTTGTGTTTTACACGAACCAGAACAGCCGCAAGGCCAGCCAGTTATCGGCCAATGGCCGCGCTGCTTTGCTGTTTCATTGGAAGTCCTTGCGCCGCCAGGTCCGGGTCGAAGGCCCGGTGTCGCCCGTCAGCGCCGCAGAGGCCGATGCCTATTTTGCATCCCGCGCGCGGGACTCTCAATTGGGCGCCTGGGCTTCGCTTCAGTCCGAAACACTGGCCGACCGGGCCACATTTGAAGCCCGGTTTGAGGAATTTCGCAGCCGTTATGAGGGTGGCGATGTGCCCCGCCCACCGCATTGGGGCGGCTATCGCGTGACGCCAGAACGGATCGAGCTTTGGGAAGATCGCGCGCATCGCCTGCATCATCGCCGGCTGTTCCTGCGTCAGGGCACGGATTGGGCGGAAACGCTTCTTTATCCCTAAGTGACGATGCACCACGATCATCCCCATGCCGCGCCGCACGCGCAGGCCGCCCAGCGGGCAGGCCTGGCCTCGCGCGCGGCCATGGCCAGCGTGGCGATGGCCTCAACCCTGCTTGGGCTGAAAATCTGGGCCAGCCTCAGCACCGGATCTGTTTCGGTGCTCGGTTCACTGGCAGATACCGCGCTTGATATTTTTGCCTCGCTGGTCACGCTCTATTCGGTGCGGCTGGCGGCAGAACCCGCCGATGATCATCATGGCTTTGGCCATGGCAAGGCAGAGGCGATTTCGGCATTGTTCCAGACATGGCTGATCGCGATTTCGGCGATTGGCATTGCCTGGCGCGGCATAACACGGCTGGGGTCTGGCGCTGCGCCGGACCATCCGGTGCTGGGCATTGCCGTGTCGGGCGTCGCCATGGCCGCTACCCTGGCCTTGATCTGGTATCAGCGGCGTGTGGTGCAGCAAACCGGGTCCGTCGCCATTGCAGCCGATAGCGCCCATTATTCCAGCGACCTGATGCTTAATGCCTCGGTCATCGCGGCGCTGGTGCTGGATGCAATCCTGGGCGTGCGCGGCGCCGACCCCGTTTTCGGCATTGCCATTGCCGCATGGCTGGTCTGGCATGCCTGGGGGGTTGCCATGGGGGCGATTGACCAGCTGATGGATCGTGAATGGCCCGAAGATAAGCGCAAGCGCTTTTTAGAGGTGGCGCAATCCCACCCGGAACTGCGCGGCATTCATGATCTGCGGACGCGATCCAGCGGCACGCGCGATTTTGTGCAGTTTCACGTCTGGGTTGATCCCGGCATGACCGTGGCCGAGGCGCATCGCGTGATGGACGAGGTCGAAGAAAAGCTGATGGCCGAATTTCCGCGCACCGAAGTGATCATCCATCCTGATCCGGATGGCCATCCAGCCGAGGAGCGCCCGGCCTGAGGCTGACGGGCTAGCCGGTCACAAAGGCGGCGATGCGGGCCTGTGCGGCGCGGCTTTCGGGGAAGGTAAAGATCGGCCAGTCGTGGATCATGCCGGCGGCCTCTTCATAGGTGACCGATGGCAATTTGGCGTGCAGCGCCCGCGCGTCCGTCACCAGAATATCGTCGCCACCGCCCAGCATGAAGATGTCTGGCAGCCCTGCCCAATCGCCATGGATCGGGCTGACGCGCCAATCCTTGATCGACACTTCGCGGGCATAGCGCCGACCAGCATCTGCAAGGCCCGCACGCGTCAAAATGGCATCGCGCGGTTCAATCGTCATTTGATCCGGATGGTCCGGCTCGACATTGAGCCAGGGACAGATGAGCAAGGCGCGACGCGGCAAAGCAAGGCCGGCATCGCGCGCCGCCATCAGCGTCGCTGCGGTCAGCCCGGCCCCGGCGCTATCCCCGCCAATCACAATATCATCCGCCGCATGCGTCGTCAGGACATGGCGATACATGTCGCATGCAAAGGCCGTGATGGCAGCGGCATCATGCTCTGGCGCCAGCGGATACAGCGGCGCGATGATCGCAACATCATGCGCCTCGGCCAGATGGCACAGAAAGGACCAGTGAAAATTGGATGCCGTGTAGATATAGCCCCCACCATGGAAATACAGCAGGCGGCGGGGGCTGGCATGTCCCTTGGGCGCGATGTGCCAAACGGGCCGTCCGGCAAAACTGTCCTCGCGGATATCAAGCCGGGCGCGCTGCTTGGCCGTGGGCAGCGGCGTTGGCGCTTTGCGGGCGGCGGCAATCGCACGATCCAACGCCTCACCCCCGGCAAAACTGCGCCGGACAAAGCCTGTCGTGCGAAGCAGAAAGGCAAAAATCCGGGCATTAAGGCTGGGCATTTGGCGGCTCCTTGACGGGAATGGCGGCGATAATCTGGCCAAGGGCTGCACGAACGGGGCCCAGATCGGGATCATTGGTCTTGCCCAGCCGCACCAGCACCACCCCCTGATCCGGGGATGCAATGACATATTGCCCCAAATGGCCGATGGCTGATGTCAATGTCGCCGGGCCTTGTCCGGGGAACAAGGCAGGGTCTGACCCGGCAGGCCGGGGTCGGTTAAGCCAGACCTGCCCGCCATAGCCGCCATCGCGGCGGCTGGGTGTGCGCAAAAACTGAAGCCAGTCCGGGGTGATGATGGGGGTGCGGGCCTCTCCCTGCCCATCCAGCAGCACCTTGCCAAAGCGGCCCCAGTCTTCAAGCGACATATACAGGATGGATCCGCCAATCTGCGTGCCCGCCCCATCGAAATCGAGCACCGCTGTCCGGATGCCGGCGGGCCGGAACAGGCGGTCTTCGGCAAAGCGGCGATAGGCCTCGGCCCGCACGCGGGGATCGCGACTATCGGTCAATTGTCGCGTGATCAGTTCAGACAGCAAGAGCGAGGTCAGCGAATTATATTCAAAGACACTGCCGGGCGCCGCCTCAAGCGGACGCGCCAGGGCTGCGGCTGCCATGGCCTGAGTTCCGCCAACGAATAAAACCTGATTGGTATCCGAGGCATAAACCGGATCGCCCACTTCCACATGGGCAATCCCAGTGGCCATGTTCAGCATCTGGCGCAGCGTAATGGCGGCCCGCGGGTCCCCTGGTTTTTGCCATTCGGCAAAGGGTACCGGCGCATCCAGGGACAAGCGGCCATCAGCCACCAATTCGCCAATCAGCACGGCTGTGACCGATTTGGCCATGGACCAGCTGATGAACCGGGTTTCATCCGAATAGCCGGGGGCATAGCGTTTCTCGATCACCTGACCATCGCGGATCAGCAAGGCGGCGCGAGTTTCGGACGTGCCTGGCGCAAATAAGGGTGCAAGCGGGCCAGATTTGGGCGCAGCAGAGGCCGCCACGGCGCCCAGCAGCGCCACAGCCAGTGCGTTTCGCACCACGCCCCTTTGATTGCCGCTTTTCATCGCCATAAGCTGAGCCTAAGCTGCGCGCCGATGAAAGCAAGCCGTATCCTGCGCCTGTCGATCCTGGGCCTTGCGCTTTTGGCGCTGGGCCTTGGCTTTTATGCCTATCGGCAAAAGCCACTGCTTGAACTGGGCGTGGGCTATGGCGCGCGGGTGGCCTGTGGTTGCCGCTATATGGGCAACCGCAGCCTGACGGATTGCCGCAAGGATTTTGAACCGGGGATGGAATTGATCCAGCTATCCGAGGACAAAGCTGCGCAATCGGTCACGGCCAGCGTGCCGCTGATTGCCAGCCGCACGGTGCACTATGACAAGGTGCTGGGCTGCCAGCCAGAGCCGCTGCGCCCTTAGGCCCTAGGCCGCAATATCATCCATCGCGCGGCGCGTTTCTTCAATCCACCCGCCGCCGATCACGCGATCGCCGTCATAAAGCACCGCCGCTTGGCCCGGCGCCACGCCATATTCGGGGCTATCAAACACCAGCCATGCACCATCCATGCGTCCGGCGACTGGCTTTGCCAGCGAACGGACCTTGGCCATGACCGGACGGCCTTCGGGCGGCGCCAGCCAATTGGGATCAGACAGGCGTGCCGCGCTGACGGCAAGGGCCTGTTTCGGGCCGACAACCACCTGCTGCAGGTCCGGATCCAGCCGCACGACATAAAGCGGTTCTTTCAACCCGCCAATTTCCAGGCCGCGCCGTTGACCGACAGTGTAATGGATCAAGCCACGATGCCGGCCAAGTTCGCGCCCCGCCATGTCGACAATCGCGCCATCGGTTTCCGCCTCTGGCCGGACCTTGCGGACCACCGCTGCATAATCGCCATTGGGGACAAAGCAGATATCCTGACTATCGGGCTTCATGGCGACCGACAGGCCCATCT
>JACCEC010864333.1_pt1 | contig 27233 bp, 42 predicted proteins | sample 7450121 | NCBI WGS metagenome assembly JACCEC01 (sample SAMN15323455, study PRJNA562643) | freshwater metagenome | isolation source: river surface water | place: USA:Blue River Watershed | collected 2017-08-18 | reverse complement strand
TTACTTCCATTACACACGTACACCAAGCCGATAGTAAGCCAAGCTAAATCAAACCTAATCCAACCCTGATTTGGTACTCAATCCAAACTGATTGTAAGTGGACTTACTCAATCCCAACCAAACTTGAGTCAACTCGACTCAACCTTTTAATCTTAATTTCAACTTAAATTAGCACTAATGGACTATTTTGAATTAGTAACCTAATTTGTTATTAACTCAAACCAGTCGAGCTACACGCATTCTAACAATCTTATGTTACGGAGTGTAGTGTCAGAATAAGCAATAATGGAACATACCAGCAAATCTTGACCATTCAGACATTCACTAATTTAACGTACATCAACATATATCACTTCGTGATTTCATTTATATTGATTCCTCCTACGAATTAACTATGTATTAATACATAAAAGAAATAGCATTAGTTCTGTTTCTTTTCTTCTTTGCACTTCGTGCATTCATTTATACTGTATGAATAGCATGTATTTAATCCGCTTCAGTTGGCGTTTAAGTGCATACCTATATGTGACTTCGTCACTTCATTTTTATTGATATCAAATTTTAAACTAAGGCATAATTATGGCAATTAAAAGAAACGCATACCAAGGCAATATAGCATTAGGTAGTAGGGTAAAGACAACAGTAGTTGCATCACTTGACTCAGTAGTCGAAGGTGCTGAATTAATCGCAGATGTAATCATCACTGCTAGATCAGTAGTTGAGTTAGTGCATGGTTCATTACAACCAGCAATTGCTGAACAAAGACTTGAGTATATGAAAATTATTCAAACAGGCACAGCAGAATTAGTAGCAGGTGGTATGACAGAAGCAGAAGCTAGAACATACTTATTAGGATAACCTTCATAACTAGAGCTCACTTAGTGGGCTTTGTGGTGTGAAAGCCGATAAATAACCAATCAAAAGGAACATAAACATGAGTACTATATTAACAGCAGATCAACAAATGGAACTAGCAATTGCTAAAGCTAAGGAACTTAGAAAGCAAGCTAGAGACGAGTCTAAATTAGCATTAATCAACAACAGCAATTATGTAGGCTACTTAGCATCAATCGAGGATGAGCAGGATACAATCAAGCAATTAACTGGTGTTATGGATGCAGTAAATAAAATGAAACCAATAGTAACTAACGATGGTACGAAATACTCAGTGCATTGCTATCCAGTAGCAGAGTATATCTTCGGACCAATCGTGTCTAGAGTATTGGGACTAATCAATGCTAGCTCAGCAATGTTCACTGATGAGAGAGCAATGGAATTCCAAGCATTAACTGGTGTGTCTACGCTTGTATTCAACAATGCAAGAGATGTAATCGGTAGTCCAGCCTACTTTAGCAAAGGCAACTATGTTAGTGAACTTGATGGAAGTATGCTTAACAGAAAAGAGGCAATGCTAGCAGTATTACAAGGATTAAACCTTGACTTAACTTACATTGACAGATTATCTGATGCAAACATCGGTAAGTGGTTCGACAGAGCTGAAGTGAAAGCTAAAGAACAATTAGCAGAATTTAGCAAGAACGAGAAGATTGACTCAACTAGCAACTTCACGCTAGAAGACTAACAACCAGGCCTTCGGGCCTAACAAACCAAAGGAGATAATATGATACAACAACAAATTATGGCAGGTAAACTAACTATGCCACGAATCAATGATATGGAAGGTGTATATGGAACTGAAGTATACAAACAAATAGAAGGTATGTTCAGTGCTATGTGGCACGCATACCTTAGCAAAGGACCAGCAACTCCTGTATCTTTACTTTATTGGGCAAAGAGAATCAACCATCCAATCGCAATGAATCAAGCACTGAAACTGTTATCTAACGCAGGTTGGATTACTGTTAGTACTAGACCAAATAATAATTGGTCAGAAGCATTCATTAACGAATCTAAACTAACTCAGTATGTTAGCAAAGACAAGTTAGACAGAGTTAGAATGTTTAACAAATTCAACAAATACAAACTTGAGTTCCATAACCTTGACCAAGACTTTGGTGCTAACAAACAAAAAGTAAATGGTAAGCTATATACAGTAGCTAAAGCTTGTAATGGATTTGCCAAAGCAGGTAAAGTACCCTTTCAATACGATGTAGTAGCTATGGAAAACAACTACGCAGTGGTACTTGAAGAAGTTAACAAAGGCATCGAAAATATGATTGAGAAATACCCATCAATCGTAGCCGACCACGCTAATTATAGAGAAATAGCAACAGATGTTGTTGAATCTCTAATAGCAGATAACGGTACATACAACTCAGGTCCACGAACATCAGACCCTAGACATAGAAACAACGCAGGTTACTTAAACAAAATTGCTAACCCAGTTGGCTTCAAAGTAATGCGTGGCTTGTTAACTATACCTGTTGAACATAGAAATGTATGTACTCCAGCGGGTCTTAGAAACAAATACCTATTCATAGCAGAGCTAGTTGGCTACCGAAGTGGAACTACAGCAGGCAAAATATCATTTGGTAGAAAATGTTACTTCAATGCAACTCTAACTCATTGTGATGTAGAAAATATATGGCTTAAACGAACATATGCGGACATCAACAATGCATTGGATACAGACTTCTATACATTAGCAGACTTAGCAAATAGCGAGCAAGCTGTTATCAGAGAATCAGCATATAAATGGCAAGTGCCAATCGAGATTGATATGTCAGCATCAGTACTAGGTTACTTAGGACTATTACTTAATCACAAACCATTCCTAGACAGATGTAACATTCTAAACGGAGACTTATCAGACGCTTGGGGTCACGATGTAATTACAGTTCGTGACCAATTCAAAACTATTATGAGACAATGCTATGGTAGTCAAATGACAGCACAAGCAATGTGGGACGATATGGACATCGAGTATACAAAAGAGCAAGTATTAGCATTCAATCACGAGATGAACGAGGGAGAAATAGCAGTAGCTATTGCATTCAAGAACTTCATCATCAACAACGCACAAATGCAACCAGTAATGGAGCTTAATGTGCTTGGTTACAAAGTAACTACATATTGTAACAAATTCCACAATGTTGGAGAGTCAACTACGCAGTTCGATCTATACGATACAGCAACTAACTCTATCAGACGAGTACATAATACGCAAACTAAACGAGTACCAGACCTTAAGTCATTCAAACGATATGGTCCAACAGGGCTAATCCACGGATTAGATGGCAATGTTATGGACAATACAACTGATGCAGTAATCGACCAATACGGATTCGCACTAGACATCCACGATGCATTAATCCTATGTTGTGAGTCAGCAGACTATGCTAGAGACATCTATGCTAATGGACGAACATCTGATGAGCCATCATTAATGTATATCCATACCAACCGTAACCAAATCCTATCAAACTACTTCACTAGTTTGAACATACCAGCAAGTAAAATATCAGACTGGAAAGCAACTGTAGTTCCGTTAATCCAACCATTAACTGAGGAACTAATAATCAATCCAATGGTGTTGAAATGACAAGCCATTGGACAACTCAAGGAGTAAACAATGCAATTTATTAATCTAACATCTCACGACATCAACGAAGTAACTACAGGCCTAACTATCCCAGCTTCAGGCCGAGTTGCTAGAGTTAAGTCATCTACTATCAAAGTAGCAGAACATCAACAAGTTCCTATCTACTCATCTACATTTGGTGCTATTGAGGGATTACCAGAACCTCAAGCTAATGTTATCTACATCGTATCTGCACTAGCATTACATGCAGTACCAGCAGACAGACTTGATGTAGTATCTCCAGGTTCATTACAACGTGACCCATCAGGCAAACCACTTGGCTGTTGCGGATTTAGGAGAGCATAGCAAGTAGCACCAAACGGTGTTACTTGTTTTTTTTTTCTTGCAAGAGAAGCACAGCAAGGAGTTCTTATGGAATGGTTATTCATCATCTTAGCCTTATGGGCAGTATCAGCATTTATCTATCGTAAGCCTTTAGCTAAAGATAGTAAGTGGTATCAATCATCACATAAGCAAGAAGGTCATCCGACTATTGTTGATGACATCTTAGGTCATTGTGTATTACCACCGATTGTAGCGCCTAAAAAGCCGCATAAACATTACTCTAACCCATTTGATGAACCTTATCAAATAGCAGAACCTAGCAAACGTTTATACAATCAATTCATGTCAGCACAGGATAAGCAGGCATATATGCGTACTGTTAATTGGTTTGTTTTACGAACTCAAGTCTTTGAACGGGATGAATATTCATGCCAATCTTGTGGATCTAAACACAACCTCCAATGCCATCATGTTGATTACATATACTTAGGATCAGAGCCATTACATCATCTTGTAACTCTCTGCAGAACGTGTCACACAGCCTTGCACATCAAACTAGGCTACGACAGAACAACTTTATACCCAATCAAAGGATAATTTATGCATCCATTAAAATCTATGAACAGTACTCCTGAAGCCAAACAGATTGCAAACCAGTACCGCAAGGACAAATACGCAACCAACGCTGAAGAACGCAAAGCCAAGAACCTCAAGGACAAAGCTTGGCGAAGAAAAACAGGCAGAGTACCATACACTCATACCAAATCTGAAGCAGAAATGATAGCAGATTATATCAATCAAAGGACAATAAATGCAATTCACAGCAATAATCCAACACAACTTCCGTAATGTAGGCAGAATAGACCGTAAAGTATTATTAACATCAATTGTTGATGAAAACAAACAGGAATTCAGAGACCACTTCTGGGCAAATCACAATCAAGTTGCTAACTTTATCCCTAACAACAATCTCACAACTCATCTTATAATGTTTGAAGCAGATGTTAAACCATATCCACATGACTCAACTAAACATTTGCTGTCTAATATCAGGGATATTGAATTGTTAGATACAACAATAAAATGCAAGCCTAAAAGGGCAACTGCTAAAGCACATTAACGTACTTTACTCTAAGCCAATTTTACATACTTTAACATACACCAAACAGGAGTTTTTATGTGCAAATTATGCAACTCAGATTCTCAGCCAATTTTGTCCTCTAAAGTCCCTATTAATTTAATTGCCAAAGACTATATAGGCCATTTTCCATGCTCTATATGTGCTAATGCAATACAGAAGACTCAACGATATAATCCAAACAAATCAATGGATGACATCATAATCACCAAGCTCTACAACAAATACAGAGCATTCAATCATGCACAATTGGCCTATAGCAAACAAATAGCAACTACGCCAACTGCTGTACTTGGTATTCAACCTGTATTTCATAGAAGCACAGGACAAACTGTTTACAAATCAACAGTCAACACATCCAAAGGACGAGTGTATTTAGGCCTATTTCCAACCTTAACAGAAGCACTGGAAGTCAAAGTCAAATATATGCAGGAGCATAGCCTTGTAAAAGGTATTGCAAGATTATCAAATAAATTAAAGGAATTAACATGTCAACAAAATTAGAACAAACTTCACTTAAAACAGTAAGACAACAAGCAGCTCAAGTTATCATCGGATTACAAGATGGTTCAGTATCTCCATTAATTGCAGATGCAATCTACAAACAATCACTAACTATTGTTGACTCATACAGAGTTGAACTTAGAGCAATTGAATTAGCAATCACTACTTCATCAGCACCTAAAGGCAACCAAGGTCCACTATCATTTGACCAAGCATCTAAATTAATTGCTAACTTAGAAATTAAAGGTAAGTAACAAACTAAGACTCATTTGTCTTAGTAAAACACAACACTTGTACAGCTTCTCTTAAGCTAACTGACTAACCGCCAACTCTACAGGTTCTATCAACGTCAACTTGTGTTTTATTAAGCCAATCAAATTTAATCAAAGGACCAATCATGCAATATATTTTAACCCAACAAGAATATGATGAACTATTAGCTAAATCAGACCAAACCGCCAAAGATACTATTAATACTCTTAGACTAAATAACATTAAGCTTAGAACAGAACTACTAGAATTGCGAGAAAATTATAACAGGCTACTGATATTTGGTGTGTCAACAAACAATGAAAGACTAAAGCAGTAATCTATGGATGAACTATCAGCCTACTATCACCTAACTAACATGCTAAGTCTTGGTGTTTTAACAGGTTCACGAGCATTCAACTGCAGTCATGAGAACTCTGATTGGGATATAGTTATTACTATTGATAAATTAGTAAATTACCTTCAAATGCCGGTAACTCATCTTATTGATTTTAGTGTGCCTTGGGATCAACCTCAGTATGATATAGATGGACTTGAATGTATTCAGGAACTCTATGATGGATCAATCTGGGGGGACCAATCTCTTTTATTGATAGGTATACAGACATCGACAGCAATTCAATTGATCTATTTATCTATGAGGATAAATATGAAGCAATTCTACCTTTGTTCACTGAATTAAACAACAGAATGAATTTTCTATATTCTGATGAAGTACATAACCGTGAACTTCGCATTGAACGATTTATTGAATTAACAAACAAATTAGGAATATCAACTTTTAAGGAATTAATATGAACATCACACTATTCGGCTATATAACAGCAGTCATTTATATGTCTTTCTGTTCTATTGTGCTTATTGCAGAATTTAACAGATTTAGAAAATTATCTAGAGAGGTACGGAATACTTACGTATACAACTTGAATTTAGTGCCTCTTATAATTTTTATTATGGCAATTGCATACATAATCACATACCACATCTCATAAGGAACAAATAATGACAATAAAAGAACTTATAGAACTACTTAAAAAGCTACCTCAAGAAGCAACAATAGGATATTTAGATATAGAAAATGACAAAGCTATTGAGATATACGACATTGATTTAATTAATGGCGGATATAATATATCAAATGAACCAATACAATATATAATATCATAAGGAATTAACATGAATTTTAAACCATTCGCACAACAAGTTAAGGATAACTTTGACTCTATGTCAATTAAGCCTTTATACAGAACTGACGTAGGACTAGACGAAATCAAAGACGTTTATCTATCTGCATTTCCAGCTGGAACTAATCCTGTTTACATTACAAACACTCAACACGATTGTACTTGTTGTAAATCATTCATCAGAAACGTTGGTGGATTAGTAAACATTGTTGATGGACAAATCATCACTATCTGGGACAACATCACAACTGGTAACGAGTATGAGCAAGTAGCAACAACTATGAGAGATTATGTTTTATCTAAACCAATCACAGCTGTATTCTACGCATCAGAGAAGAAGTATGGACAGTATCAAACAACACAAACTTTACCTGATGGATCAACTATCAACTGGAATCACTTCAACTGTGAAATCCCTAACCATCTATTTAAAGGTGATTCAGTAGGCGAATTAGCAGGTCAGCATACTACATCAGCTTCTATGCTAACTGAATCTTTATCTAAGTTTACAACTGATGCTATTGTTACTGTATCTAATCTAATCTCTGACAATCTATTATATAGAGGTGAGGAGCATAAATCAACAGTAGATAATTTTGCTAAGTTATGGAATGCTTTTAAGGACTATCCAGCTGATGCTAAATTATTCGGACTTGAGAACTTTAGCAACCCTTCTGCTAGATTTAAGAACACTGTTATTGGAACTCTTGTTGAGGACATCTCTAATGGTGTTGATATTGAAGCAGCCGTTAAATCTTTTGAATCTAAGGTAGCTCCAGCAAACTACAAACGTAGCAAATCTCTAATCACTCAAGGTATGATTGACTCTGCAATGAAAACTATCAACGAACTTGGTATCGAACCAGCACTTGATAGAAGACACGCAACTATCCATGACATAAACATCAACGACGTTTTATGGGCTGATAGAACTGCCGCAGTTAAAATGCAAGGAGTTGCTGCTCTATTATCAACTTCAGTTGTTAAGAAGAAACCTGCAACTGACAACGTTACTGAAGTGTCTATTGACAAATTCCTAACTGACTTGTTGCCAACAGCAGAATCTATGGAAGTTCTTGTTGAGAACAAACATCAATCTAACTTCATGAACATTCTTGCTCCTGTTAACCCATCAGCAAACATCATGCAATGGGACAACAACTTCACATGGTCGTACAACGGTAACGTTACAGACTCTATGAAGGAACTTGTTAAATCATTTGGTGGTAAAGTTGAAGGTAACATGCGATTCTCAATCATGTGGAACGAATCAAACGACAATCCAGATGATTTAGACGCACATTGCCACACACCATCTGGGGAAGTTTACTTTGGTAATTCTAAAGTAGGCAACATGCACTTGGATGTTGACATCATAAGTCCAGGTACTAAAGTTGCAGTTGAGAACATCATCCACAACATGAACTCAATCAAATTTGGCTCATACAAATTCTTTGTTCGTAACTTCTCAGCTAGAGGAGCTACTTCTGGATTCAAAGCCGAACTAGAAATCGAAGGACAAGTTTATGAGTATTCATATCCTAAGCCTTTATTTAGCAAACAGGATGTATCAGTTGTTACAGTTAATGTTGCTATGGACGGCACGGTATCAATTGACCACAAGTTAGAGAACTCACAATCAAGCAAATCTATTTACAACCTTAACACAAATCAATTTGCTAAGGTAAATAGCATCATGTTATCTCCAAACCATTGGCATAACACAGTACCGAAAGGGAACAAACACTTTATGTTTATCCTTGATGACTGCCAAACTAAAGATACTGTTAGAGGATTCTATAATGAATTCTTATCTAATGACCTAACTCCCCACAGGAAAGTATTTGAAGTACTAGCATCTAAAATGCAAGTACAGCCTAATACTGAACAACTTGCTGGATTGGGATTTAGCTCAACAGTTAGAAACGACTTAGTTATTAAGTTAACTGATTCATCAAGCGTTAGGATGTACAAAATCAAATTTTAAGGAACTCAAATGAATTACTACAAACAAGCAACTAGGGATAACTGGTTATTCCAAACACCTAAAGGTACAGCAAATGTACATGATTTATGGCATCTGCCATTAGAGTCTGACAAAGTTATGTCACTAAACAGTGTTGCTATTGCTTTACACAATAGCCTATCATCAGCAACTGGTGTTTCATTTGTTAAAAGCAAATCACCAGCAGATACTTTAACGCTTAACAAACTTGAGTTAGTTAAGGACATTATTGCTACTAAAGAAGCTGAAGCACTAGCTGCACAAACAGCTAAAGCAACTGAATCACACAACAGCAAAATTGACCAATTAATTGCTGCTAAAGTAGAACAGGAATTATCTACTATGTCTATCGAGCAATTACAAGCGCTTAAGAAGTAACTCATGAAAAAGCTACTTCTACTAATCTTTGCTACAGTATGCTTATATGCTGAAGCAACGTTTGACCAAGTTCAGTCTATGATTGACAAGCAACAGTATAAACAAGCAGTTCTTGCTTTATCTGTTATTGCTGACAACCATCCAAACTCGTCTAAGGTTCAATTTACTTTAGCTCAAGCTCAAGCTGGATTAGGCAACTTACCAGCTGCTAAGGAAGCTTTGGACAGAGCTATTGCACTGAATCCTAAGCTTGACTTTGTATCAGCTAGTCAAGTTAATGAATTATCTAGCATTATTAATGCACCTAGAGTTATCAAGCCAGTTGAACCTGAATCTCATTGGTTTATTTGGTTATTATCAATCACTGGTGTATCCTTTGTGGTAGCATATTTTCTTAGGAATAACAAATCTAGTAAACTATCAACTCCTGATATTAAGCCTAGCACTAAATATTCACCTAGTCCTAGCAAATATCAAGAATCATTTTATGAACCTACTAGTACAGCAAAGCCTACTCCAGTAAATCCTATTAACGGCAGATCTTATTCTGAACCTCCTAAGGAAGCGCCAAGCAGACCTGTATATAATAGAACATCTTCTTACGAACCTACTAGAACTTCTAGACCAGCAGAAGTACATCACCATTATTCTACTGGCAAATCTGATGTATTTACAACTTTAGCAACTGCAGGACTTACAGCTGCAGCAGTATCTTATATAATGGATGATAATGGTTCCGTTCCTGAGTATAGATCTACTGCACTTGACCAGCCAACTCATTCATATCAACCTGAATCTGTTGTATCAGAATCTTGGAATGATTCATCTAGCACTAGCTCAACTTGGGACAGTCCTTCTGCATCAACTTCAAGTTCATGGAAGGATGATTCATCAAGCTCTTCTGATTCTTGGTCTAGCAGTTCTGATAGCTCATCTAGCTCATCTAGTTCTGACTCAAGCTGGAATGACTAATGAAATCATTACTATTAATCATCGCATTAGCTTTATACGCTAGTGCTGGATGGATAACTTCAATACAATCAGCAACTGATGCTACTATTGATACTCAGAAAAAACAGTTAGGTACATATGGTCAGAATCCCAGAATTTATTTATTCACTATAAAGCAATCTGATGGAGCCGAATCGCCTATGCAGTGTATTATTGTATATACTGAGCAGGACTTAGGAGAGAAGTCTGCTAAGTCAACTGCACCAGTTATGCAGTGTATTCCACTTAAGTAAACTTGAGGGTTCAGCAGAACCTTCTTGTGTATTTAACTTAATTTAAAGGACAATTTATGAATTCTAAACAATTACATGATGAATTAACCATTATCGGTTTAATCTTTATATTAGCATATGCTTTATTTACTTCATATGAGTACTCTAACCGTCTACTTGAAGCACAGAAAGCCGTAATTCACCTTGATAAGAAACTTACTAAAGCCGAAGTTAAATTTGACTCAACTCTTAACCAACTTGAACAAACTAAGTCTCAGCTTATCACCCTATCTCAGGATGTTAGTAAGCTACAGCATTTGGACAGAGTTAAAAAGGACATAGATCGGAATTTATGGCCTGACAAACAATGACCTTAACTTTCTACTAACCCTTTGTAGCACTGAAGTATCAACTCTTAATTATTCAGTATCTCATCAGAGTAAGTATATCCATGTATGTGGAGTTGATCCATTATGGAAGCCTTACCTTGCCGAACGAGGTATTAAGTACAACTCATTGGAAGCTGCCTGGGCAGTATTTAACTACTACTATGTAGAATCTGACTATAACATATATAAAGCTATCTTAGGCTTTAAGGGTATACAACGTAATAAGGAAGTTAAGCAAATTGCTAAACGAATCATATCAACAACAAATAAACTAAAGGAATCCAAATGAAGTTATTACTACTATTAACCTTATCAATCTTTGCATTTGCCATTAATCCTTCAAATGTAACTGATATTCAGGACTTGAAAACTAATGCAGAGGACATTCTATTCATGCAATCATCTAGCTTTGAATGTAATTTATACATTGAGAAAGCAGGTCAGTATCTCTTACTTATGAATGAAGCCGAGCAATCTAGTAACTTATCAGCATTGTCTAATAACTACATCTTGTTCTTGGATAACAGCAATCGAGCTATAGCAATCTGTAAGGAAATCAATCAAACCGTGACTAACGACTTAATTGATGTTCAATCTAATATAGAGATATATTATAAACTAACTTATAAGTAGGATACCATGCAACCAATTTTAATCCTTATTAATAACCAACCGACCTTAGGAAATTCTAATGCAACATAAACTCAGAGAGGACATCAGACGCTTAACAGCAAACATTGAATGCAACTTCAGCAATCCAGATAAGCAAATTCACGTAGCTGTCTGGAGAGCAGTACGTGACATTCGTAGAATACAACTTAGGAAACATTTATTAAACTAACAACCTATTCGTGGCGGAATACATTAAAGACGCATTAGGGGCTTTTAAAGACAGCCTTTCCCGTATCCCAAGGTGGAAGTCCTTGGGCGAAGTAATGTTAGAGGTACCTCAGCAGTATCTGAGGTATTAATTTCCGATTAGCTCAGCGGTAGAGCATCCTCACCAAATACTAGAGGATGGCCGGAAGTTCAAATCCTCCATCGGGAACCTTAACAAATTAATTAAAGGATTTTATTATGAACAAAGAACTAATTAACAAATACAAACCTGAATTTGACCACTGGCTTAATGAAGGTAAGATACTATACAAACATACTAATTCTAATGCTTGGTGGAATGAGGAGCCTTGGAGCTATTCTCTAAGTTATGTAACAGCAATCATCATTAAAGATAAGTATGTTGAACTTCGTAAAGCATTAGCTGAAGGTAAAACTATTGAATATTGGACAATCTTCAACTCATGGCAGGAAGTTCCGGAACCAAATTTCATTCTACATCCAACTTGCTACAGAATCAAGCCTGATGAACCTAAGTTTAAAGTAGGTGATTTTGTTAGATATATTCACTCAACTACAGCTATAGCATTAGAAATTAACAACATCAATGGAAATAGATACTACTTCACTAACTCTGAAATGTCATGTCTTGAGCATGAACTTGAGCCTTGGACTCCAGTTAAAGACGAGTGGTGCTGGTTTTATGATAGTAAATCTAGTAAATCTGCAGCATTAGCACAATTTAAAGAAATGAATAATGAGTATTTTATGTCTATCACAGATACGTCTTGGAAATGCTGTGAACCATTTCTTAATTCTCTACCCTCATATCTTAAGGACAAGTAATGGACTTACTGGATGAATTCAAATATCAATCTTATAAATCTCGTATTGAATCTTTAACAGGAACTAAGAAACCTTTAGTTGACTTATTGAATGAACTTACAAATAAGTACGCAACTGATCCATATACAATTATACCAGAACAGCAAGTTAGTAATCTATACTATGTTTTATTAACTAATTTAATTGTAACTAATTGCTCAGCTAAATCAATTATATCTAAGGATATTGATAGGGAACTATCAGCTCAAATCCGTAACTGTTATAAAGGACTCAATGCTGATACCATCAAGCATTGGGACACACTTATGTTATGCAATAACTACAGTTGGTCACCTATTTATATGGACGATTTACTACATCTTAATACTATACTATCTCAAGTACCTTATTCAAGCAGAATTGAATTAGACTTTTACCACATTGATAAGATAGGAAGTTTAATATCATTCTATGGAGAGAATAGACGTAAGATATTTACATGAGTACATCAAACTCAAACTAGGAGCTGATGCAACAGTTTTACAGTATTGTAAACTCAATGACTCACCTTACAATGGAACTACTGACCCACAAGTCTATCTAGACTTAGCACAAGCCATAACAAATTTAAAGGAAATTAAATGAACTTAAACCAAATTGAAATAATCAAATCAAACATCAAATCTCAGTTAGCAGGTAAGCCTGTTAGTCCACTATTCTTAGAAGGTAAACCAGGTATTGCTAAATCTACTACTATTGAATTACTTGCTAAGCAACTGGATATGAATCTATTAATAGTATCAGCACCAACTCTTTCTGTTGAAGTTTTATCAGGTCAATTATAAGTTACAAGGATATAGTTTATCTAGTATGATGAGAATACACAAATGATAATGCAACAATAAACTATAACACCGTAACCTCTATTGCAGGCCTCACTATACAGTAATGTATAGAAGCAAATCCCTTTAATTGCTGGGAATTCTTGAAGACATATTACTACAATATCGGAGAAATCACGATATGAATGTTTAACAACAATGTGTTATAAGACAATCAGCAGCCAAGCCTCTAAGTGGAAACATATGAGGAAGGTTCAACGACTAGTGCATAGCACGTACACTCAAGTGAGTGGAAATAAGGGACTCGTTAAACCTACTACATCTAATGAAACTTTAAGCGAACTTATATTAATATTACCTATTAATATAAGGAAACAGCATGACATTAGATGATTCTAATATAAAACAAAAAGTAAGAGCTAAAATAAAATTCAATCAAATACTTGAGCAAATTGCAACAGATAATAGAAAATATGACTATTCTAAATCAGTATATACTGGAGTAGATAATCTTATGACTATTATATGTCCAGAACATGGAGAGTTTGAACAAACACCTTTTCAACATTTTAATCTTAACAGAGATTGTCCAAAGTGTAGTAAAATTGCTGGAGGAAAAGCTCGTGCAAAAAGTAATGAAGAATTTATTAAACAAGCAAATGCAGTACATAATAACAAATATGATTATTCTAAAGTAAAATATCAATCTAATCACATTAAAGTAGATATTATATGTCCTAAACACGGACTATTCTCTCAAACTCCTGCGGATCATTTAAGCGGACACTCTTGTAAGAAGTGTGGAAGTGAAAATTCTGGAGGAAAGCTTACACTTGAAGAATTTGTAACAAAAGCCAATATAGTACATAAAGATAAGTACATTTACACAAATACTATTTACACAAAAAGTGCAAATAAACTTATTATTGAATGTCCTTATCATGGTGAATTTGTACAAACTGCAAGTGATCACCTTAATGGCAATGGTTGTCAAATGTGTGGAGAAAACCGTAAACGGGCAAAATACTTTACAGAACCAACAATATTATATTATGTATATTTTCCGGCATTTAAAGCTTATAAAATCGGGATTGCTCTTGAATCAAGAGGAATTGCTAAACGATTTATTAGTGAAACAGGACTTGAATACATTGTACTAAAAAGTACATTGTACAAAACTGGAAAAGAAGCTTATTTAAAAGAGCAACAAATACTTAAAGAAAATTCTCAAAACAAATATAAAGGACCTAAGTTCTTTAAAAAAGGTGGAGAATCTGAATGTTTTAATATAGATATCTTAGGAATTATTAACGATGAAGATATAGTCTAGTCTATACCGAGAGGTATAGCAGTCAATTATATAATTGACGGGTAGGAACTAACGACTCCTATTGAATATAACGCTACCTAACGAATACGCTGAACCAGCACTTGATAAATACACTATCGATCATTCTGAAGCAATTGCTACTAAGTGGTCTATTCCTGAAATCATTGCTGATGCTAATAAATTAGCAGAAGCTAAGTCTACTATTCTGTTATTGGATGACTTTCATATGATTCAGTCACATCTTCAATCTTACTTCTTTAGGCTGTTATTACAGAAGTCTATCGGTAACTACAAATTAGCAGATAATGTTGTGATTATTGGTACTATGAATGACTCAACAGAAGCAGGTTCTAAGGGAATCAACTCAGCTGTTAGAAACAGAATGGCAATCCTTAAAGTGGACTTTAACTTCGACTACTGGTTTAACGGTTATGGTAAATCATTGAACTACTTTGCTGCTTCATTCTTGAAGGCTAAGCCACAACATATCTCATCAGACGAGTCTACTGAATCTCAGTACTCAACTGCTAGATCTTGGACTTCACTGGCATTTGAACTTGATGGACACACACCTGAATTCATTGTAAACAACTCAATGACTTTAGCTTCTATGTATGTTACTCAAGCAGCAGCACAAGCATTTGCAACTCATGTTAACTACGTATCAGCAATTGATTTCCAATCAATCATGGACAACGAAGTTATGTTAGACCTTGCTACAAGAGAGCCACAGGATGCAATCATTTGCAGTTACATTGCCAGATTTGTTAAATCAGAAGCAGATGGATTGCATTTATTGAATATGTTGAATCATAACATCAACAGCAGATCATTTGTAGGGTTTACTTTAGCTGAGTTATATGACTACTACAAGAAGCCAGAAACTCAAACTGAAGGTATTAATTTAGCTATCAAATTACTTTTAAAACAACCTGTGGACGCAGTAAGTAAACTTACTAAGAAACAACAAGATAGCCTGGAGTATTATAAAAAGAACTCACCTACACATTTAATTAACATATTTAAGGACTATGTGTAAGGGATTTTTCGCTATAATACAACAAATACTTAAAGGACAAAACATGCATCAAGACTTTATCAACGTAGCATCTAGAACAATCTATGAAGAAGCTACTAAAACTTTAAACCAAATTATTACTGGTTCAAAAACATCAGCTGTTGCAATCGGTTTATACTTGAATTTACCAATTCAAGTTGAACTTAGAAGATTGCCAAGAGACATCAAAGTTAAGTCTAAGTTATCTGAACTTGCAGAGAACGTATCAGCTTACTTAAAACACGACGACAAAACTAAAGTTATCTTTGCTTTCTACTACTCAGAAGACAAGCAAATTGCCAAACTTTACAAATTGCTAGAAGACCCTAAAGCAGGAGCTTACTTTGCATATTTATACGCTAGAGAAGTTATGAGAATGGCACAGAACCACAACACATTTGCACATTACTCTATGCTTAGACCAACATTAGAGAGAGCTAACGTTTCACCAGATATGTATTTATTCTATATTAACGCAGCATCACATTATGCTCTTAACATATTCATTAAATCTATCTTTGAAACTGTAAATGATTCTAACTTACGTAAATGGACTGAGAAGATATTCAATCACCAATTGTATACAGCAGCTTATGAGAACTTAACAATTCCGGAAATCTTAGACGAATTAATCGCTAACCAAGCTGCATTAGGAGTACTAGAATATGCTGAGGAAGTAGTATTTGTTGATGGTGTGCCACACAATGACCACACTTGTGTAAATGACAAATTTGACGAACACATCACAGATGTTGGTGAAACTTTAACAGACACTATCAGACAATTTGGTAGAGGCACTGCTTCTATGGAAATCTTCGAAAAGGGATTCAAAGCCATCAAAGTTAAAACTGGTTGGTTCAACAAATTCAAAACAGCATTCAACAGAATCGTGTACTATAAAACTGAGGAATTCTCATCAAGTTGGTCAAGTCTTAACTCAACTTACAGACACAAATTCAAATCTCCTGCAAAGAAATTTGAAGATAAATCTTTATCAATTATTCTAAGCGTTGACCAATCAGGTTCACAATCAGATGAAGCACTTGGTAAAATGTTACATGTAATCAACAAGAAAGCAGATCAAATTGCTGATTTAACTATCTTAATTCATGATACTGAAATCAGAGCAACTGGTAAATTCTCAGGAAGCTCTATTAAGGACAATCCTGAAGTATTCAAGTTAATGAGTAACAGAATTTGCTCTGGAGGTACATCACACTATCATACTACTAAGTACATAGTTGATGCTATCAAGTCACAGGCAATTAATCCTGAGCAAACTATCTACATGTCTTACTCGGATAATATGTCAGACATTCCTCAAGTTCTTGCTAAGTTCCCTGAAATGAAGCAAATCGAAACTATCTGGGTTTGTGATATTGACAATCCACTACCAGCTAGCTGTGGAGGAACTAACATCACTCTAGTTTAATTCAATCTGACCTAGTTTTTACTAGGTTGGATTTTATCCACCAAAGGAGTAAATAAATGTCAATGACATCAAATCATCTATATACGGAATACAATACCATACAAAGTTATACTTTAACAGCACCAAACTTCTTTGATTATTTAGAATTGCTGAATAGAATAGTAGAAAAAAGATCCTTATTTTATTCTGTCTCTCCAGACAAACAAATGTTATGTGTTTATGCACAAATAGGCAATTGGTATTACAGTACAATTCTAGACCATTTACCAGACAGTATAAGAATAGAAAAAGGCTACTAATGAAACCAATAGAACCATTAAAGTATTTACACATAATCTTTAACAACTTTTTTGAATATCAAACTATATCGGAAATATTAAACTCAGATCTTGGATTTTTAACCCCTAAATTATCAAATACAGAGGAACTTAAATTATCATTTACTTTTTACTACTCTGATTTAGGAATTATTGAATATGTAAATAAATTATATAAATCTTTAAACATAACTTTTACCACTGAATCAGAAGAATGTTCAGATAATTAAACATACGACAGATTTATATAACTACATAACTGAACGTAAACGAGCAACTCTAACAGCAACCGATGTATTCATGTACAAGCAATGCATAGATTATTTTATAACCAAGTCAAACAAATGTTTAACAAATCAAAATCCAGAAACTCTACAACTTGAAGTATATTGCACAACATATATACTAAACAAGATACTCATCAATTTACCAGAAGGAGTCCAATGCGACAAACATTAATCATCCAATGCTCAAACTATTTTGAATACATACATCTAAAGGATAGTGTATTTATTAGGGATAACACAAACATAGAATTCTTTGACAAAACACATACTATGCGAATGTCCGATTATTGGGAGTTTGATCCACTAATCCAAATAATTATTCAACAAGCACCTAATTGTAAACTAACTCGTAAATTAACAAAGAATAACAAAGCAACCTACATCAAATTAAAGAACTAACATGTCAGCAATCATTCAAGAAGCAATTGATAACAAACCATTCATTTTACAATTGGTTGAGAACCTCAAAGCAGGTAAAGGAGGAGGAATTTCAAATAGCGTATTCGACGGAACTTCATACAGTTACACAGACTCAAACATACCAGCTAAAGAATTTCTTAAACATTTATTTTACATCTGGCAAAAACATCCAAATAACTATACTTGGAGTACTTTGTACGGACACTGGAACCTTAAAACACACACTGAATCAACATCTTTAGATGTGCTATCTCAAGTGCCTAAAGAGCATTTGGACCTACTTCCTCCATACATCTTAACCAAAGTGAAGAAGCACAAATCCACATATAGATTAGACACCAAAAATCTAGTATTCGACGAATTTGCTCTAGCAACTTTCACTATGTGGCTGGAGTCTAAGAAGAAACTAACTTCAACTGAATGTTTATCTATGCTTAAGCAAATCAACAAAATTTCTAAGGACCAAGCAGACATAGCAACTATCAAACTTCAGTATGTGAATTTGTTATGGCAGTATACTCCAACTAAATCAATTGAATTAATCAAGCATTACTTGTACTATTTCAACAATCAGGAATTCTACACCAGATTACCTATAGCTGCTATCACATGTCATTCAAACTTAAGTACTATTGATGGAGCAAATATTCAAGCAATTTCATTCGATATATTTTGGTATCAATATATGGTATTAACTCATAAGATTCCAGTATCACAAGCCATTATGACTACTCAATGGTCAACTGTTTATCAATGGGTATCAAACATACCTAAATCAACTCCGTTGACTGCACAGGGAATTGCAGAAGCAATTGATCAAATCATCATATTAACTGCTGCAGCAAACATCTTGCCAAACCTTAAACAGCCTATTGATGCTCTCAGACAGCACATAACAGCAGAATTGTGTTCTAGTAGATATACAAACATCAAGGAATTGCTACATACTAAATTAGCCAATTTATCTAACACTTATGCTGTATTGAAGGACCTACATGACAGATTTTGATTACCAAATAGAAGTGGAGCGAATCTACTCAACCAAACATGCTTATGAACTAGAGGAATTAGTACGTAAGTACACAACTCTATATTCAGGATACCACCAACGTAAGTTAAATTTGTATGAAACAATCAACAGATACAAAATTCTTACTTTAGCATTTAAACAATTCAGAACCAAGTCTAAGAAATCTTTACCGGATTTTGTAAATAGCTCTATTATGCGATTGGAACAAACTATTACCACATCCTTAATAACTGAATTTATCTGCTATGAAAAGTTCATTGACTGCTTCCAATACAAATTAGGAACTATTGAATGTTCACAAAATGCCCAATATTCTATGGGTTACCCAATCCTCAAATCTATTGCATTAATTGTTGGCACAAATCCACAACCTTATGTATTCAATTGGGCATACAGTTCAAACCCTAGGTATAAGGAATTAACTAATTGCCAAATAAGTAAAATAGTTGAGCTTGAACATTTCAAACAACAGAATCAATTAGTGAATAACACAGTTATAGAGTTTGAGTTATTAAACTTGTATAACTCAATTCAACCTGACTTAACCACAGTATTAGAAGCCGATGATTTTGTATTACAAATACACACTGTATATAACACAATCAAATCCAAGTTGCAATTGAGTCAAATCAATGAGCACAGCTAGCTACGATTACACAGGTTTAATTATAGGATATTTATCAGGTTCTATTGATTCATGGAGCACAGCACAGGGCAGGATGTCGTTTAAGGGAGATACTTTATACTCCTACAAATCCAAACTGTTCCAACGAGTTGGCCCAAACACATACATATTAGATGTGGCAACTCGTAGTTACTCAGTTACAACTGCTAAGCATACTACTCGTATATTACGTTCTATGCCATCTGATGTTACAATATATCACACATACATTGATAACCCAGTATGGCAGAATGTAGCAATGTATGTAGTTAACATCAAGTTCTTAATAGGTCAATTCAAACGTGCCAGAAGAATCAAATCAGTCAAACAGAAGCTAGTTATCAAGAAGTACAACGAACTACAGTCGTATATTGAATTTGTAAAACTAGACAAACGAACTTCTGCTTATAGACAATTTAAGCAATTATTTGCTATAATGTTTGAAGCTAAAGTCTTTTAACAACCGCCGAGTCCACTTGTGGATACAACACCTTTTAGGGAATTGGGTTATAGCAGTAGCTCAGCTCGGGTATTTTTATTGTTTATTAATCTACTTGTGATAGCACAGAGGCGTACAATCTTGATCAAATTGTTGGAACAGCTTAGGATTTGTAGTATCTAAGCCATGAGAGGATGTACTCTCCGTCTTTATTAAGCAAACTACTAGTATCAAATACAGATCTGCAGAAACTGATATTTGGAGCAATGTGCTATCTCAAGTGGATTAATTCACTTTATATTATGATGATTTATACTAAGCATGCTTTAGGTGCCACTGTAACGACGGTGGAATGTAGGTTGCAATCCTACAATCATCACACGAATCTGAGACTATGTAAACACGAGTAGTCACTATATCTTTCAGAGAGAATCAGCGGTATAAGTCCGTATCGTTACCACCATATTATGTTGCATCGTGAGGGACCGGTGGACTATATAGACGTACAAGGTTGGTTCGATTCCAACATGTGACAGAGAACAAGTCCTAGTGTATTATGATTTATCATTTGTATATCTAGGCAATTTGGTGCATAGCCTGAACCTATGTTAAATGACACGAGTTTGGATGTCAGCCAATTAACAAATGTGGAGGTAGTTCAGTTGGTAGAACACCGGATTCCAAATCCGTAGGTCCTAGGTTCGATCCCTAGTCTTCATGCCATTGTCTCATCTACGGTTAGTGCTATTAAGGATATATACTTATAGCAAGCAGTTCGACTCTTCACGGGTTAGTGAATGGTTCGAATCCATTCTGGGACACCAATTAAGTACAATTCAGATAACAATTAGTCACGGGGCAGAGATGATTCGGGTGTGGGTTCAAATCCCACATTGTACACCACAGAAAAGAAGTGTCACAATCTGTATAATAAAATAGACATAATTTGGTTCTATCGAAGCTTAGAAGAAATTGAAAACCTAAAGAAAAGCCTATAATAGTTTTCAGCCAAATGCCAAATCCGTCCGATAGTTTACTAGAAAACACCAAATGTTTAATTTGGAGATTGGTGCAAATCCATAAAGACGGCACAAAGTAAGTACTTATGGTTCCAACAACATGTTACCCCACGGCAGTACCGTTTGTTTGTTGGAATTACTTTAGCTGATAGAAGACTAATACAGGAAAAGCCTCAGCATTGTTGGAGTTCAGTAGGTTCGAATCCTACCATCAGCACTGGATAGTACACTCATTATGAGACAGCACACCACAAACCGCAACACACTATTGCTAGATGGCGGTATATAAATAGAGAGTCAATGATCAGCACTCTAGAGTTCACATTCAGTATGCTATAATAACTGATTTGTAGAGTAAAACTTTTGAACACTATCTTATGTTAGGAGGTAACTCATGGCGAAGAAAGGCGGAGGTAAAAAATGTTAATCCATCCATTAAATGGATAGATTAAGTGGTAATCTTATATGTATTTCGAACCTTAAACTCAGTACGAATTGTGTGAATGAATATCGGGTGAAGACCCGACGCCGTTAGGTGGCTTAAATCTGAGGACATATAAATATTAATCAACTTACGGCAAGTTCCTGCATGCACACTTGCCTTGTTTATGCAAATATTCTAGTGGTGCTAGATTTGAAGAAACTGGTTCGATTCCAGCATTTTGCACTCGTAACGTAGCTTAATATTCTTAGAGTCCAGGAACGCATGCTCCTGATAGTGTAGGTATGAAATCCTACCGTTACAACCATACATATATAGAGTTTACTTAGTACATTCTAGTATATGTATTCATATAACTTAACTATAAACACGTAAAGTGAACCTTTCAACGTAGGTCGTGATGTTAACTATACGTCGTTAAGCCTCTTAGCAATGCTCACTATTACGGCTTATTTCTATCTTGTACAAATCAACAAAAGCAAGACCACCTGTAACAGGGCAGTGTTACACAGCAATAAACGTTTATGGAGTAGTGTCGTATCACGCACGGAGAAACACTATTCTAGTAAGCATTTAATTTTAAAGGAACATAATGTCATCAAAACTAACTCTACCTGAATACACATATTATTATGGATTCACTAAGGATCAAATCATAGCATTAGCTGATGTGCCATACAAACAAGCCTTGCACAGCAAAATTGACTCTGCTAAAGCACTTTCAGCCAGACTTCTTGCACTGCCCTTTATGGAGCAGGACACAACTAGGTGTAACGATGTAGCTAAAGCAATTAAATTTAATGAATCATTAATCAATGAATTGAGGATTTAATGTCTGAAGCAATTTTACAGCAGACTTTAGTATCTATGTTAAAGCAACTTTATCCTGACTATGTAATCAATCTTAGCCTATCTGGTATATCATTGAATGGATCAGCTAAGGATAATGCACAAACTATGTATTCTTTACAAGCCCAAGGATTTAGCCGAGGAATGCCCGATTTATTATTGTACTTGCCAAATGGTAAAGTACTTAATATGGAACTTAAGACCGACAAAGGTAAGCAATCATCAGACCAAATTGATGTTCAGCACAGATTAACTAAATTAGGTCACAATTACTACATCATCAGAACAGTTTACGAAGCATTCAACGCAATCGCTGAACATACTGAACCATCTGACAGACAACTTCAATTTAATCAATTGAACATATCTTATAACGACCTGTACATTACCAAGCCATTCTTGCACTTTGCAACTGGAACTAGTTTGGAAGTTGTACAGGACACACTTAGGAATCTATATCATTTATAAAGGAATAAATTTATGTTAGAAATATTTATGCTATTAGTAGCATTTCAGTTTAAGCATTTTATCTGTGATTTTCCATTACAGAATCAATACATGCTTGGGAAAATGAATCTTACTGGTTGGAAACTTCCATTAGCAGCTCACGCAGGTGTTCATGCTTTAGGAACATTCTTAATCACTTGTTTATTATTCAAACCAGCTTATTATATGGATGCAATTGTACTTGGAACAATCCTAGGAACAGCAGATTTTATAATCCATTTTGTTGTTGACAGAATTAAAGCCTCACCTAAATTAGGTGGTAGATTTAATCCGACTCAACCTTACTTTTGGTGGGCTTTAGGAGCAGATCAAATGACACATCATTTAACTCATTACTTATTTATATTTGTAATTGTTATGATTTAGAACTTATTCGTAAGTTCTTCCAAGCCTACGGTAACCAATAGGTTTAAGTAGGTTTGTATGAATTTATATTAAAGGATTTAAATGGAGACTGTAGCACAAACAGCAATTTTACTTGCAATACTTGCTTTTATTACTTATTGTTACAGAGGTAATTTATTTAAATATAACGATTCTTTTTATTCTACTTCAAATGGTTTTAAACAATCTTATAAATTACCATCTTTAGAATTCAGAGAAAAAGAAGTTAAAGACAATTTAATCCATCAAAGAGGAAATGATAACAACGTAATCTTTCATGGAGGTTGTTTATCTTGCAAAGCTCCTGAACATTTTACTCCTGCTGTTTGTTATAGATGTACTATATACAATTGGGTAGGTAAATCTGAAAATAAATTAGATAAAGACTTACAGATAGAAATTGATCAAATTAACTATCCTGCTAAATATAAATTAACAGATATTGTAAAGCCTAATAGATTAAATACTTTAAAAGGACTTTTAAATGCAAACTAGTATCACATTAAATGGAGCTTCAGCTAAATGGTTTTTAACCAATATGTCTAAGCATGGAGATGAGTGGAATGTAATAAATCACTTTAATAAACTAGAACAAACCCTTAAAGAACAGCAGTCACAAATTGATACTTTAAAGCTTAATTTAGACAATGCTTTAGATCAGAATATAGCAATTGGTAAATTATCTGAATTAGAAGCAGCAATTGAAACTTTAGCACTTAGAATGGATTACTATTCTGCAATGATTCAAACCAATTATAAGTACTCAGACAGCCCTATTAAAATACTGGATCAATTTAAAGATATAATTGAATCTAAAATAAACTTACTCCCAAATCCTCTTTAAATGAATTTATAAGGAACTTATTATGTTTGACCAAACAACAATCTTAGCCAAATCTAACACAACCAATATCAGCAACTACAACTCAGTTGGAGGAACTTTAGTTAAATCTACTCAAGGCAGTAAAATCATCAGATTTCACATGGAATCTGGGTTAGCCAAATCTTTCTTTAGTATTGACAAGCCATACTATCGCAAAAACTATTAAGTCCTACAAGTCATGTTATGCGGTGGAGATAATTATCTAGTGGAATATATTGAATTATAAGGAACAACAAATAGCAGTTTACTACAGTGACAATTTTAAAACAATGCCTAGAAAAAGAAGAAATCAATTACGTATACTACATATACTAATGTTGATTAAAAAAGACAATCACAGAATAAAACTGGAACATGCTTTAGCAATACAATTTATTGAGCGTATTAGGCCTAAGTACGTAACAGTACAAATGACGCATGAGCAATTAGATTTATGTAGAACTTTACTTAAAGGATAATTATGTTACAAACCCATCAAATTAACCTAGCAGGTGCTCAACAATCTGCTTATGGATCTATCGTAGACAGAATCAATAAAGTAATAGATTCCATCAAATTCTTTGAGTCACTGCCTCCTAAAGATTTACTTGACTTCATCAAACAACAAATGAAGAAGCACAATGTTAACTCATACTTAGTTACTAACTATCATTTATCCTATGTAGACTTTTGTGCTAGTGTTCCATCTACTTATATCGGACAAATTGCACATGCCTGCCAAATCCTGTGGGAAATCATCAACGAACTGGAGAACAAATGCAAGCCAGACCTTACCAACAATCAGCCGTTGACGCAATAGAACTTAGCAAAGTTAATCTATGTGTCTTACCAATGCGTGCTGGCAAGTCATACCTAATCAAACTAATCATTGATAAATACCAATTCAAGAAAGTACTTATTGTAGTTGGTTATCGTAAGATAGTACAGCAACTAGCAAGCTACTTTCCAAGCCACACACATATTCTATCAGGACTGCCTTTTGATCATACCAAGCAAGTTCACCTAGCAAGTTTTCAAACCATAGCAAATCGTGATATTAATTTATCAGAGTATGACCTAATTGTTCAGGACGAATACCACAGCAGAACCAGCACAGCAGCTTCTAATATTGTATTCCAACCCAATTGCACTGTTATTTTATTAACTGGCACACCATTGCAGAACAACAACAAACTGCTCACCAAAGGTATTGATAATTTTATCCAACCTGTAACTATCAAAGAAATGATAGAGAACAATTGGTTAACTCCAACTCGATTCATGTCCAACAGCACAATCCTTGGCGACTATGCTGATCAGCTATCAACTAACAAGCAGGATTTTGATGAATCTATTGTACGACAAATCATCCAGAAGGAGCATTTGTTAAACAACATAGTAACTCTAATTGATGATAACCATTTAGCAACTCAGCATAAGTGCATCGTCTATGTTAACTATATTGCAACAGCAGAGGAACTATACGAATTACTGAAGGATCGTCCTAATGTATTTGTTACTCATTCTAAGTTAACCCAATCTCAGCAGGATGCAGCTATTTCAGCTTATCAATCAGCAACTTCTGGTGTTCTTATTAATGTTAGAGGTCTTTCATTGGGATTTGATAGTCCATCAACTGATACTATTATCTATGCTATATTCACTAAGATTCACTCACTATGCTTACAAATTTTATGGCGAGCATCTACTGTTGATCCAGCTAACCCTGGGAAAGTAGCAACTGTATATGACATGACTGGTCAGTTAGCACATGTTAATCCGTACACGGATTTTAAGTCATACTCTAGCAAGTTATCTTGCAAAGACCAGTGCATTAAGCAGTATCCTAATGATCCACTAGCTCAGTATTTCTGTATGGAAGCTTGTAAGTCTAATCCTATTTTAGTACCTTGCCGTGGTCAGTTACCAATCTCACTAGCCGAGCATCCATTCATCAGCAATTACCAAATCCACTCAGGCAAGCCTTGCAATGAATCACGACCTATGTGGGAGTATGAATACAAGCAAACCAACCCATCTACTGGCATTTTAACCAAATGGACTAAGTGCAAGTGCGGTTGTGTTACATCTTATGATGTCCGAACCCTAGCCGAACCTTCAGCTATGATCCAAGTTTATTCTGATGTCAAACCTGTCAACACAGTGACTGTAATACTATCAGTTGAACATCACAAAGCATTAGCATTGTTTGACGACTTATCTAGCAAGTCATACCTAATTGGTATGTACGATTCTAGTGACGCCATCTATGAAGCGGCTACTCAGCACTTTCAATCTAAGCCATTTCAGATCATGTCTAATGTTCAGCTTAAGTTACCCAACGTGCAAGTCAACCCAGGTCTTGAGCAAGTTATGCCACTAATTGACTGGTTTTCTGATAATCAAGGATTCATCAAGAAACTCATCAAAGCCAAACTTACTAGTATGGTATCTGACTTCGCTATCAAGCCAGGCTACACTTGGCACGCATTGAACTCAGTTAATGAGTCTAACCAGAAGGCAGTTCTGCAGTTTCTCAAATCAGACCCTGATCGATCTAAATTTATTAAGTATTTTAAGAAACTTCAAGGAGTATAGTATGACTATTTATTTAGTTGATTCAATATTAAGAGATAAAGCATTTATTGATAAGCAATTAGCAGAGTCTTATTTAGAAGAAATCAATCGCAATCGTATATTTAAATCACATATTAAACCAATCGAACTTATTACTGACCAATTTATGGAACAAATTTTACAACCTAAGGAATCA
>JACCEC010517464.1_pt1 | contig 27238 bp, 17 predicted proteins | sample 7450121 | NCBI WGS metagenome assembly JACCEC01 (sample SAMN15323455, study PRJNA562643) | freshwater metagenome | isolation source: river surface water | place: USA:Blue River Watershed | collected 2017-08-18 | reverse complement strand
GCCCTCCGGCGACGCTCCGGCCGCCCATCTGGGCGGCCTTTTTGTTGGCACCGAAGGCCGGCAGCGCTGTCCAAAAGTTGACCCTATGCCCCTCCGCTCCTGCGTCCTCCTGCTGCTCGCCGCCTTCGCCGGCGCCGCCGAAACACCCCTGCCGATCAAGCTCTTCGACCCTGCCGAACTCGGCCCGCGCGTCGCGCCTTCCGAGGCGACGCTCCAACGCATCGGCCCGAAGGGCAGCGCGCCCGGACGGGAGACGCACATCACCGAGCCGACGATCACGGTGTACCCCGCGGAGCAACCCAACGGCGCCGCGGTCGTCGTCTGCCCTGGCGGCGGCTACTGGTTCCTCTCCACCCACAACGAGGGCACCGGCGTCTGCGATTGGCTGAACAAGCTCGGCGTCACCGCCGTGCTCCTGCGCTACCGCACGCCGACCTCCGACGAGGCCGTACCCTACCAGTACCCGCTGCAGGACCTGCAACGCGCGCTGGGCGTCGTCCGCCACCGCGCCGCGGACTGGCGGATCGACCCGAAGCGCGTCGGCGTCCTCGGCTTCTCCGCCGGCGCGAATCTCGTCGGCCATGCGTCCTGGGATCGCACCGCGCGCACCTACCCGCAGAAAGCCGGCGTCGACGACCCGCGCGGTCCCGACTTCACGCTCTTCGTCTACGGCGGCGGCTTCCTCGATAAGGAAGATAAGACCAAGTTCCGCGCCGGGTTCGCGGTACCGCCCGACGCCCCGCCCTGCTTCTTCGTGGTGGCGCATAACGACGGGCACAACCCGCTCGAGGCCGCCGAACTCTACCTGGCCTACAAGCGCCTGAACCTGCCGGCGGAGCTCCACGTCTACGCGCAGGGTGGCCACGGCTTCGGGACCCGGGTGACCAAGTACCCGGTCGACGGCTGGACCCGCAACGCGGGCGAGTGGATGGAATCGACCGGCTGGTTCAAACCCACCGCGAAATGACGGGCGGCAGGGAATTCGGTTGAGGCCGCCTCGACCTTGGCTAGACCTCCCCGACCCCCATGGCCTTCCTCCCCTCCCTGCTGCTCGGCGTCATCGCCGCCGTCGCCGCCGAGCCCACCCTCCTCGTGCAGCCCTACGTCCAACCGGGCCCGCAGGGCACCCTGGGCGCGACCGATGAGGTCAAGGTCATCTGGATCGCGGAGCCGACGAATGCGACCTTCACCCTGGAATACGCGCCCAAGGGCCTGCCGCCGGCGGCCGCGAAGATCGTCCGGACCGAGTTCGAATTCACCCCGCCGCCCGCCAAGGCGCTGACGCCGGCGGAGAAGCCCCAGCAGTACGTGCGCTTCGTCGCCTCCCTGCCCGGCCTGACGCCCAACACCGAATACACCTACGTGCTCCGCTCCGGCGGGAAGGTCCTCGCCGAACGTACCGCCCGCGCCCGGAAGACCCCGGACCAGCCGACGCGCCTGCTCCTGGTGGGCGACCTCGCCGATGGCAAGACGGGCCAGAACGCCGTCGCCTACCGTATCGCGCAGGAGAAACCGGACGCCTTGGTAGCGCTAGGCGATATCGTCTACCCCAGCGGCCGGAGCTTCCATTACTTCAAGCATTACTGGCCGACTTACGTGAACGTCGCCGAGGCCTCCGAGAAGACCGGCGCGCCGCTGATGGCCACGATCCCCTTCTACGCGGTGCTCGGTAACCACGACGCTTATGTCGGCAAACTGAGCCCGACGCTGACGGACGCCTTCGCGGCCTACTACTTCTTCACCGCGCCGCAGAACGGCCCCGGGGAAGGTGCGTGGACCACCCAGCTCCCGAAATCGGACGAGGGTACGAAGTTCCGCCGCCTCGCCGGCGCCACCTACCCGGCGCTCGATTTCTACTCGTTCGACTACGGTCCGGCCCACGTGGTCGTGCTGAGCAACGCGAGCACGGGCAAGGGCGACGACCCCAAGGTGGCGACCTGGGTCGAGCAGGACCTCAAGGCCTCCCGGCAACCTTGGAAAATCGTCTGCCTGCACGCCCCGCCCTTCCAGATCACCACGAGCCACTACGGCGACCAGCGTTCCCGCAAACTGGCGCCCATCTTCGAAGCGCAAGGCGTCGATGTGGTCTTCGCGGGCCATGTCCACAACTACCAGCGGAGCAAGCCGCTGAAATTCAGCCCGAACGCGGCGAGCGTCCCGGTGAAGACCGAGGACGCCAAGGAGGCCGCGAAGACCGAGCCCTCCGGCGCCCCGAAGGTCCCGCCGTCCTACGTCAACGGCGCGTTCACGATCGACGACGCCTACGACCCCTCCGGCCAGACGCGCCCCAAGGGCGTGATCTATATCGTGGCCGGCGGCGGCGGCGCCAAGCTCTACACCGGGACGGTCGAGAAGAATCTGGCCAAACTGCCGAACGGAGGGAAGGACAACTACGCGCCCTTCAACGCCAAACTCTACGACGCCCAGCACTCCTTCGCCGTCCTCGACCTGACGCCCAAGCGTTTCGAGCTCCGCGCCATCAACGCCAAGGGCGAGGAGATCGATCGGTTCGCACTCCAGAAGTGACGACCCGGCGCGACGGTCAACGCGCGGCCGGCGGCCTGGCCAGGTAGGCTTCCAGGGACTCATCCATGGCCGCGCGCTCCCGCCACCAAGCGTAAGGGAAGTGACCGTAACGCCAGGAGAGCTGAGCGCGGGCTGCTTCCGGCGAGCGTCCGGTCGCCGCCAGGTACAGAGCGGCGGCAAGCCCCGTTCGATCCGCCCCGGCCCGGCAGTGGACGAGTACCGGCGCCGGCCCCCGGCGGAGATGACCGATCAGCGCGTCCATCTTCTCCGCGGGTAGCACCACGCCGGAGGACATCGGAAAATCCACGAGACGCACGCCCACGGCGGCGAGGATCGCGGACTCCTCGTCGTACCAGCCGGCGCCGTCCTGATGGCCGCGCAAGTTCACGACGGTGCGGATCCCCTCCCGGGCGAGGGTGGCCCGCAAGGCATCGGGTTCCATCTGGCCCGACCGGTAGAGTTCGCCGGGAACCACGACGTGGAAGTTATCGCGGGTCCGGGCCAAGGCGTAGGCCAGGGCGGCCAACCCCAGCAGGATCATCACCGTCCACAAGCTCGCCCGCGCGAGACGTTTCGGACGTGCGGCGAGGGTCATGCGTCCATGCAGACGGGCGGCGCCTCCGGAAGCAAACCCATTGGCCGCCATCCGCCTTGCCTTGGGCGGGGTCACCGCCTAGCCCTTCGGCGTACATGCTCCCTTCGCGGCTCAACTTCAAGCTCGAGGCCGTGGCCACCGGTTCCCGGGCCCGCGCCGCGACCTTCCGCACCTTGCACAATGAGGTGAAGACGCCCCTCTTCATGCCCGTCGGCACGCAGGCGACGGTGAAAGCCCAGACCTTCGATACCCTGCTCGAGTCCGGCTCGCAGATCCTGCTCGCGAACACCTACCACCTGCTCCTGCGTCCCGGCCCCGAGGTCTTCCGGAAGTTCGGCGACATCCACCGCTTCACGGGCTGGGAAAAATCCTTCCTCACGGATTCCGGCGGTTTCCAGATCTTCTCCCTGCCCCATGCCCGCTCGATGGGCGAGGAAGGCGCGGAGTTCCGCAGCTACGTCGACGGCCAGAAACTCATGCTCAGTCCCGAGGTGAGCATCGCGACGCAGATGGCGATCGGCAGCGACATCATGATGGTGCTCGACCAGTGCATCCCCTCCACCGCGGATAAGGCCACGGCCCGCGCGGCGCTGGAGATCACCCAGCGCTGGGCCGTCCGCAGCCTCGCGGCCCGCGGCGACTCGCCGCAGTCGATGTTCGCGATCGTCCAGGGCGCCCTGTACCCGGATCTCCGCCAGGAGAGCGCCGATGGGCTGACGCAGCTGCCGTTCGACGGCTTCGCCATCGGCGGCCTGGCCGTGGGCGAGGAGAAGCACCAGCGCGAGGACATGTGCGAGGTGGCCGCGGCGATGCTGCCGGCGGACCGCCCCCGCTACCTGATGGGCGTGGGTACGCCGCTCGACCTGCTCGAGGCCGTCCACCGCGGCGTGGACATGTTCGACTGCATCATCCCGAACAAGGTCGCGCAGTTCGGCACGGCCTTCACCTCCCGCGGGATCCTCCAGCTCCGCCGCTCGGTCTACAAGTTCTCCGAGGAGAAGATCGACCCGGCCTGCGGCTGCCCGGTCTGCCGCAAGTACTCCCGCGGCTACCTGCACCACCTGACCAAGACGCAGGAGCCGCTGGGCTGGACGTTGCTCGGCCAGCACAACATCTGGTTCTACCACCAGCTGATGCGGGAGATCCGCCAGAGCATCCTCGAGGACCGCTTCCTCGCGCTCTACCACGCGAAGCGCCAGTTCCTGCAGGTCGAGGACATGGACCACCCGGCGGTCCCGCCGAAGGTCGGCAAGGAACGCCGCCCGCGCACCCTGGGCGACTACGAGGTGCACGTCGCGGAAGAAGGCTTCGCGAGCATCCGCCAGCTTTCCTCGGGCGAGATCATGCACTCGCACACCCCGCCGATGGTCGAGGCCCAGGCGCTGTACGTCGACCAATCGGGACTGGCGGAGCGCCTGCGGCTGCCCGCGGACGCCGACGCCGCCACGGCCGAGCCGCTCGTCATCTGGGACCTCGGCCTGGGCGCGGCCGCCAACGCGATGGCCGCGATCCGCTGCTACGAGACCGAGGCCGCCAAGGGCCCGGTACGCCCGCTGCGGGTCATCAGTTTCGAGTCCGACCTCGATTCGCTGCGGCTGGCGATGACCCATAAGAACCGCTTCGAGTACCTGCGCCATTCGGGTCCCGACGCGCTGCTCGCCCGCGGGACCTGGAAGTCGCGACAGTTCGCCGGCCTGGAATGGGAACTGCACGTCGGGGATTTCTGGGCCAAGGCGACGGAGGCCTCGGCGCGCCCCGACCTGGTGTTCTTCGACTTCTTCTCGCACAAGACCGACGTCGCCTGCTGGCGGCCCGCGGCCTTCGTCGAACTACGCCGCCTCCTCGGCGACGACCGCCCGGTCGAGCTTTTCACGTACTCCGCTTCCACCGCGGTGCGCGTGGCCCTGCTCAACGCCGGCTTCCACGTCGCGATCGGCACCGGCACAGGCGTGAAAAAGGAGACCATCGTCGCCCTGACGCCCGGCTACGCGACCCCTTGCCGCTATGACCTGCTCGGCAAGCCCTGGCTCGACCGCTGGCGCCGGTCGTCGGCGAAGTTTCCCGAAGGCCTGGACGAGGCGGCCCGCGCGGCCCTTGAAGCGCGCATCGAAGGCCACCCGCAGTTCGGCGTCTGACCATTCCCGGTTGCGGGGAACGCCCGGACCGCCAGCGTGTCGTAACCCCATGAGCCTCTCCCGCCGTCGCTTCCTCACGACCGCCGCGGTCGCCACCCTCGGCTTCCCCGCCCTGCTCCGCGCCCGCAACCTCAACTCCCGCCTGCAGGTCGTGGCGGTCGGTTGCGACGGCAAGGGTTTCGACGACATCAAGGAGATCGGCTCCCACGCCGCCGTGAAATACGTCGGCTTCTGCGACGTCGACGCCGGACGCTTCCGCCACGCCGACGCGGCCTTCCCGGGCGTCCCGCACCACGCGGACTTCCGCGCGATGTTCGCGCAGCTGGGCGACGGGTTCGACGCGGCGATCGTCTCGACGCCTGACCACATGCACGCCCTGCCGGCGCTCCTGGCGATGCGGATGAAGAAGCACGTCTACCTGCAGAAGCCGCTGGCCCACTCGATCGAGGAGGCGCGCCTGCTCCGGCTGGAGGCGGCCCGGCACGGGGTCCGCACGCAGATGGGCAACCAGATCCATTCCCGCTCGGAATACCGGACGGCGGTGCGGCTGATCCAGGAGGGTCGCATCGGCAAGGTGCGCGCGACGCATTCCTGGCTGACCAACAAAGGCAACGGCTACACGAAGCTCGCGACACGGCCGCCGGCGGGCCCGGTGCCCCCGGGTCTGGCCTGGGACCTCTGGCTGGGGACGGCGGCGGCCCGACCCTACGCACCCGCGGTCTACCACCCGTTCAACTGGCGCGACTGGCTGGACTTCGGCAGCGGCACGCTGGGCGACTTCGGGTGCCACCTGCTCGACCCGATCTTCACGGCCCTGAAGCTGGGCGCGCCGATCGATGCGCAGGCGGACTCCACCGGCCTGAATCCCGAGACCTGGTGCGAACAGGAAACGGTCCGCTGGACCTTCCCGGCGACCCCGTTCACCGCCCCCGAAGGCGTGACCTTGCACTGGTACGACGGCGGACGGCTGCCCGACCTCGCCTTGGCCCGGATGCCCGCCGGACGCACCCTGCCGGCCAATGGCTCCATCCTCGTCGGCGAACACGGCGCCATGGTCCTGCCGCATGTCGGCATGCCCACGCTCTACCCCGAGGAAACCTATGGGCTGAACCTGAGCCCGGGGGAGCGGGCGCGCCGCCAGCGGCGCCTCGACGCCGGCGAGAAAGACGATCGACCGGTCGCCGCGATCAAGCCGGCCGACCACCGCAACCATTACCACGACTGGGTCGACGCCGCCCTGCAGGGTCACGAGGCCTCCGCCAACTTCGAGTACGCCGGCCCGCTGACGGAGGCGGTCCTGCTGGGCACGGTGGCCGCCCGCTTCAGCGGGCAGCGCCTGGCCTGGGACGCCCCGGGCCTGCGCATCGCGAACCACGCCGCGGCCGACGGCTTCGTGCGCAAAGGTTACCGCGACGGCTGGAAAATTTGACCCCTCAGCGCAAAACGTCCGCTCCCTTGGTGGCGTCGTAATCCCCGTTCCAACGGGATACCACCAACGTGCCGACGGCGTTACCGATAAAATTGGTCACGGCCCGGGCCTCCGAGAGGAAGCGGTCGACGCCGAGGATGAGCGCGATACCCGCCACGGGGATGCCGCCCGTGGTCGCCAGCGTGGCGGCGAGGGTGATGAAGCCGCTGCCGGTGACGCCGGCGGCGCCCTTCGAGGTGATGAGCAGCACGCCGAGCAACCCGAGCTGCTGACCCAAGGTCATCGGCGTATCCGTGGCCTGCGCGATGAAGAGCGCGGCCAAGGTCAGGTAGATGCAGGTGCCGTCGAGGTTGAAGGAATACCCGGCGGGGACGACGAGACCGACGGTGGGCCGGGCGCAACCGACCTGCTCCATCTTCGCCATCAGCCCGGGTAAGGCGGTCTCCGAGGAGGAGGTGCCGACGACGAGGAGGAGCTCATCCTTGATGAGCCGCAGGATCTTGCGGAGGCTGAAGCCGGCGAGATGCGCGATGGCTCCGAGCACCACGAAGATGAAGACGGCGCAGGTGAGGTAGACGCAGAGCATCAGGTGCGCGAGCTGGGACAGGGCGCCCGCGCCGAACTTGCCCAGCGTGAAGGCCATGGCGCCGGCGGCGGCCAGCGGGGCGAACGCCGTGACGAGCGAGACCATCCCGAAGAAGACCCGGGAGACGTCGTTGAGCAGGTTGAGCACCGGCCGGCCGTGCTCGCCGAGGCGGTTGAGCGCGAGCCCGAAGAGCACCGAGATGAGCAACACCTGCAGGAGGTCGCCGTCGACGAAGGCCGCGACGAAAGTGCGGGGAATGAGATGCAACAGCGTATCGACGATCCCGAGCGACTGCGCGGCGGCGGTGTAAGCGGCCACGGATTGGGCGTCCAAGGTCGCCGGGGTGGCGTGGAGGCCGGCGCCAGGGGTGAAGACGTTGGCCACCACGAGTCCGACGACCAAAGCCAGGGTGGTGACGACCTCGAAATAGATCAGGGCCCGGAGACCGACCTTGCCGGCTCGCCGAAGGTCGCCCATGCCGGCGAGGCCGACCACGACGGTGGCGAAGATGATCGGCCCGATGAGCATCTTGATGAGCGCGACAAACGCGTCGCCGAGGGGCTTGAGCTGGACGCCGAGCGCCGGATGGAAATAGCCGAGCAAACCGCCGAGCAGGATGCCGAGCAGGACCTGGAAATAGAGGGTGCGGAGCAGACGCATGACGGGGTGAGAGCCGTGATAGCCGCCCGCGGCCGGCAGGCAACCGCCACTTCCATTGACTCCGGGCGGCGGGGCGACATTCCTGCTTTACCGACGATGCGACCCCTTCTCCCCGCCCTCCTCGCCGTCCTCCTCGCGACCGGTTGCCAACGGGAGCCCGCCGCGGACGCCGGCCCGCGGCCCGACCTCCATGAGCAGAATGCGGTCTTCAGCTATGCCCTGCAGGAGCTGCAGGACCGCGGCGAGTTCGCCGGGGCGGTGACCTTGGTCGTGGCGCCCCGCGGGGCGATCGCGCTGGAGGCCTTCGGACTGGCGGATATCGAGAGCCAACGCCCCATGCGCCGGGACTCGGTGTTCTGGATCGCCTCGATGACCAAGCCGATCACGGCCATGGGCGTCCTGATGCTCGTCGAGGAAGGCAAGCTGGGGCTCGACGACCCGGTCAGCAAGTTCGTGCCCGCTTTCCGCGCCCAGACGCTGACGACGAAGTCCGGCCCCGCCCGACCTAGCCGCGCCGTGACGGTCCGCGACCTGCTGACCCACACGAGCGGCCTGACCGCCGCCTCGCCCACCCCTGCCGGCCAGCCAGTCGATACGCTCAGTCTGGCAGCGATGACCGACTTCTACGGACGACAGCCGCTCCTCGCGGAACCCGGCGCCAGGTGGGCCTACAGCAACGCGGGCATCAACACGCTCGGACGGATCATCGAAGTCGTCAGCGGGCAAGCCTACGCGGACTTCGTGCAGCGTCGGTTCCTCGACCCGCTCGGCATGGACAGCACGTCGTTCTGGCCGACCGGCGAGATGAGCGCGCGCCAGGCCACGCCCTACGGCAAGGACCAGACCACGGGGGCGCTCGTGGCGGCCGGCAACAGCCGCTTCAGTTCACCGCTCTCGGACCGCCGCCGCACGGCCCTCCCTGCGGGCGGACTGTTCTCCACCGCGGAGGACCTGACCCAGCTCTACCAGATGATCCTGCGCGAAGGTGAACTGGACGGGCACCGTTACCTGCGCCCTGAGACCTTGAAGCTGATGACGACGAACCAGCTCGGCGACCTGCCGAAGGTGAGTTTCGCGCCCGGCATGCACATGGGTCTCGGCTTCCATCTCGTCCACCAGCCGCAAGGCGTCACCGAGAGCCTCAGCCCGGGTTCCTTCGGCCATGGCGGCGCCTATGGCACCCAGGCCTGGATCGACCCGGTGCGCCGGCGGGCCTACGTCCTGCTGATTCAGCGGACCGACCTCCCGAACTCCGACGGGAGCGAAATCCGGCGGATTTTCCAGCAGACCGCGCGCGAGCATTTCGGGCGCTAAGCAACCGCTGCGGCCACCGGAAACCCTGCCCGGGACCTGCCGGAGGGGCGACCCGTTGACTTTGTCACGCATTTGACACACTCCCGAGGCAACCTTCGCCGCGGGCCGAGGTTACCCTACCCAACCCCATGAATCTCCTTTCCTTGGTCCTTCGCCGGCCGGTCACCTTGGTGGTCGGGGTCGGCGGACTCGTCCTCGCGGCCCTCTTCGGCCTGAACCGCATGGCCAAGGACGTCTTCCCGCCCCTGAACGTGCCGACGATCTACGTCGCCCAGCCGTTCGGCGGCATGGACGCCGCCCAGATGGAAGGCTTCCTCACGTTCTATTACGAATACCACTTCCTCTACATCACCGGCATCGAGCACGTCGAATCGAAGAACATCCAGGGCGCCGCGGTGATGAAGCTCCAGTTCCACCCCGGGACCGACATGTCCCAGGCGATGAGCGAGACGATCGGCTACGTGAACCGCTCGCGCGCCATGATGCCGCCGGGCACCGTGCCGCCGTTCGTCATGCGCTTCGACGCCGGCAGCGTGCCGATCGGCCAGCTCGTCTTCGCGAGCGAGACGCGTTCCGTCGCGCAGCTGCAGGACGCCGCGCTGAACACCGTCCGCCCGCTCTTCGCCACCCTGCCCGGCGTGTCGGCGCCCCCGCCCTTCGGCGGCAGCGCCCGCACCATCCTCGTCAACCTCAACCCCGACCGCCTGCGCAGCACGGGCGTCGCGCCCGAGGAGGTCGCCGCCGCCCTGGCCGGCGCCAACGCCATCCTGCCGGCGGGCAACCTCGTCCTCGGTGACCAGAACCTCCTGGTCCCGGTGAACGCCACCGTCCGCAACATCAGGGACCTCGAGACCGTCCCGGTACGGGCCGGCCAGAACCCGCCCGTGCTCATCCGCGACCTCGCGCAGGTCGTGGACGGAGCCGACGCCGTGACCAGCTACGCCCTCGTGGACGGGCGCCGCACCGTCTACATCCCGGTCACCAAGCGCTCCGACGCCTCGACCCTGGCCGTGGCGGAGGTCGTCAAACGCAACCTCGGCGTCTTCCAGAACGCCGTACCGGCCGACATCAAGGTCTCGTACGAGATGGACCAGAGCCCGATCGTCGAACGGGCCATCCATGACCTCTTCCTCGAGGCCTTGCTCGGGGCGGTGCTGACGGGCCTCATGGTCTTCCTCTTCCTCCGCGACGCCCGCAGCACGCTCGTCGTCGTCGTCAACATCCCCCTCGCCCTGCTCATCGCCTTGCTCGGCTTGTGGCTCTGCGGGCAGACCATCAACCTCATGACCTTGGGCGGGCTCGCCCTGGCGGTCGGCATCCTCGTGGACGAAGCCACGGTGGCCATCGAAGCCATCCAGCAGGAACGCGAGCAAGGACGTCCCGTGGCGCGGGCGGTGCGCGACGCCATCGCCGCGACCGCCGGCCCGCGCTTCCTGGCCATGGCGTGCGTCGTGGCCGTCTTCCTCCCTTCCCTGTTCATGGAAGGCCCGGCGCAGGCCCTCTTCCTCCCTCTTTCGCTCGCGGTCGGCTTCAGCATGATCGCCTCGTATTTCCTCTCGTCCACCTTGCTGCCCGTCCTCGCCGTCTGGCTGCTCAGGGAGGACGGCGCGCACGCCCCGGGTTTCTTCGCCCAAGTCAAGGCCCGCTACGCGGCCCTGCTCGACGTCGCGCTCGCCCGCAAGGGCCTCGTCGTCCTGGGCGGCGTCGCCCTCGCCGCGACCTTCCTCGCGATCCTCGGTCCGAAACTCGGCCGGGAAATCTTCCCGCCGGCCAACAACGGACAGTTGCAGGTCCGCCTGCGCGCCCCCGCCGGCACCAAGCTCGATAAAACGGAGCAGATCGCCCTGCGCGCCCTGGACCTCATCAAGCAGGAGATCGGCGCCGAGAACATCGGCACCACGCTGGGACTCGTCGGCGTCCACGCCCCGAACTACCCCGTCAACCTGGTGCACGCTTGGAACAGCGGCACCGACGAGGCCACCCTGCAGGTCCAGCTCAAGCCGGACGCGAAGGTCGACCTCGACGTCGCCAAGGAGAACCTCCGCCGGCGCCTCGGCGCCGCCCTGCCGGACGTCCGCCTATCCTTCGAGCCCGCGGACATCGTCAGCCGCGTCATGAGCTTCGGCGCGGCGACCCCGATCGAGATCGCCGTCAGCGGACCGTCCCTCGCGGACAATCGCGCCCACGCCGAGGCCGTGCGGGCCGAACTGGCCAAGATCCCGGAACTGCGCGACCTCCAGTTCGCGCAGACCATCGACGCGCCCGCGCTCGAGGTGAACATCCATCGGGAAAAGGCCGGACTCATGGGCATCCGGATGGCCGACGCCGCCCGCTCCGTCATCGAGGCCACCGGGTCGAGCCGCTTCATCCTGGCCAATTACTGGGCCGACCCCAAGACCGGCGTCGCCTTCCAGGTCCAGGTGCAGGTTCCGGCGGCCATGACCAAGAGCATCGAGGACCTGCGCAACCTGCCCGTCGGCACCGCCGGCCAGCAGCCCGTGTTGCTGCGCTCCATCGCCACCCTCAAGGAAGGCGTCGCCGTCGCGCAGTACGACCGCTACAACATGCAGCGGCTGGCGACCCTGACCGCCAATTACGCCGGCACCGACCTCGGCCACCTCGCCGACCGGATCGACGCCGCCATCGCCGCGGCCGGGAAGCCTCCGGCCAAGGTGAAGATCGACCAGCGCGGTCAGGTCCCGCCGTTGCGCGAGCTGCTCGCCGGGCTCGGCGGCGGCCTCGCCATCGCGCTCGTCATCGTCGCCCTGCTCCTCGCCGCCCACTTCCAGAGCCTCCGGCTCGCCGCGATCGTGCTGACCTCGCTGAGCGTCGTCCTTGCCGGCGTGGTCGCCGCTCTCCTGCTCACCGGCTCGACGCTGAACATCGAGAGTTTCATCGGCGCCATCATGGCCGTCGGCGTCGCCGTCGCGAATTCCATCCTCCTGCTCACCGCCGCCGAAGAGGCCCGGAACGGCGGCGCCTCGGCCGCGGACGCCGCCCGCCAAGCGAGCTCCGCGCGCCTGCGCGCCATCCTGATGACCTCGCTGGCCATGCTCGCAGGCATGATCCCGATGGCCCTCGGCTGGTCCGAGGCCGGCAGCCAGACCGCCCCGCTGGGGCGCGCCGTGATGGGTGGCCTCATTTTCGGCACCCTCGCCACGCTCATGCTCGTCCCCGCCGCCTACGCCTGGATCATGGGCCCGGTCGGACGCGCCTCGCTTTCCGTCGACCCTGACGACCCTCGCAGCCCCCATTTCCAAAAAGACCATGCCGTCTCCTAAGCTCCTCGCGCTCTGCCTCGGCGCGCTCACCCTCTCAGCCGCCGACTTCCCCGTCACGCGGCTCAAGACCGGCGACATCACCCGCAGCGTCCAGCTGCTCGGCGAAGTCCGCCCGAACCAGCAGGTCGCGCTGTACGCCAAGGTCGGCGGCTACGTCAAGGCGCTCCGGGCCGACATCGGCGACCGCGTGGCCGCGGGCCAGGTGCTCGCCGAGCTCGAGGTCCCGGAACTCATCGCCGACGAGGCGCGCACCCGCGCCGAGCTCGCCCTCGCCGAGCTCGAGCATCGCCGCCTGCAGGAAGCCGCCAAGCAGGCGCCCGACCTCGTCCCCCGCCAGCAGGTCGACGCCGCGGCCGCCAAGCTCGCCGTGGCCAAGGCCGCGCAGGAACGCAACGCCACGCTCCTCGGTTTCGCCCTGATCCGCGCTCCTTTCGCCGGCGTCATCAGCCGACGCTCCGTCGATGTCGGCGCCTTCGTCCCGGCGGCGACCGGCGGCGGCGCCGGCCCGGCCGCCCTCTTCGTGCTGACCGACTTCGCCACCGTGCGCGTGCAGGCCGCCCTGCCGGAGAACGAAGCCGGCCTGGCCGTCCCGGGCCAGCCCGTCAGCGTCCTGGCCGAGGCCGCCGGCGCAAAACCGTACGCGAGCCAGCTGACGCGTCTTTCCGGTGTGCTCGAGAACCCGAGCAAGACCATGCTGATCGAATCCGTCCTGCCCAATCCCGACGGCGCGCTGAAGCCCGGCATGTACGCCAACGTCCGCCTCGGCATCGAGACGCACCGGGGCGTCCGCCTGCTGCCCCTGACCGCCGTGATCATGGAGAAGGCCGTCGCCACCGCCTACGTCCATGAAGCCGGCAAGGCCCGTCGGCGCGTGCTCAAGGCCGGCTTCAACGACGGGACGAACCTCGAGATCCTCGATGGCCTCAAGCCCGACGAGGACGTCCTCGTGGTCGGCACCGCCACGCTCACCGACGGCCAGGCCGTCACGCTGACCCGATGAGCCGTACCTTCGGCTTCCTCGCCCTCCTGCTCGCCGCAACGGGGCTTCTCCGGGCGCAGGCCCCCGCCCCCGCCACGGCCACGGCGACGGTCGACCTGGTCACCGTCCTGCGACTGGCGGGCGCCGAGGCGATCGACGTCCAGCTCGCGGCGGCCCGCCTTCGCGAGGCCCGCGCCGCGGCCGATAGCGCCACCTGGGCGCTCTTCCCGACGCTCTCGCCCGGCGTCGCCTACCGCAAGCACTCCGGCCAGCTGCAGGATATCGTCGGCCAGGTGAGCGACATCACCAAGGAATCCGTCTCCGCCGGCGCCACCCTCGGGGTCTCCCTCGAGCTCGGCGAAGCCGTGTACCGGCGTCTCGCCGCCAAGCAGACCGCGCGCGCCGCGGAGCACCAGCTCGATGCGCAACGACGCCAGACGGTGCTCGCGGGCGCCGCCGCTTATTTCGAACTCGCCCGGGCCCACCACGCCGTGACGCTGCTCACGGATGCCGCCCGCAACGCGCGCGAGTACCGTGCGCAGCTCGCGCAGGGCGTGACCGCCGGCGTCGCCTTCAAGGGGGATGAACTCCGCGCCGCCGCGCAGGTCAGCCGGATCGCGTTGCGACTCAGCCAGGCCCAGGAGCAACGCCGCGCCGAGTCCGCGCGCCTCGCCCAGGTGCTGCGACTGAAGATCACCGAGGAACTGCTGCCCGCGGACGAACGCCCCTTACCCCTCGCCGTAGGCTTCGAGGCCCGTCGCCTCGACGACCTCGTCCGGATCGCCCTCGCCCGCCGACCGGAGATCCAGGCGGCCGCGGCGCTGCAACAGGCCGCCACCCATCAGGGGGACGCCGCGACCTACGCGCCGCTCTACCCGACGCTCGGGGCGCAGGTCTTCGCGGGCGGTCTGGGCGGCAGCGCCGGCTCGGCGCGGCGGGACTTCGACGGCAGCACGGACACTTTCGTGACCTTGTCCTGGAAGATCGGCGCCGGTGGCCTGTTCGATGGCGCCCGGCAGGACGGCGCCCGTTCGCGCCTGCGGCAAGCCGAGCTCAGCCGGGCCAAGGCCAGCGACGAGATCATCCGCCAGGTGGTCGAAGCCCATGCGGGGGTGCATTACCTCGCCGAGCAGGTCAAGATCGCCGAGGAGGCCGTGCGGAACGCCGAGCAGGGCTACCGTCTGTCGCTTGAACGTAAAGAGCTCGCCGTCGGCGTCGTCCTGGAGACGTTGCAGTCCCAGCAGGATCTCATCCAGGCCCGCCTCGACTATGCGCAAACCGTCGGGGAGTGGAACAAGGCCCACTACCGCCTGAAAGCCGCGACGGGCGAATGATCCCGACGGGTCCGGCCGAAACCTTGTCAGCTTCGGGGGGTTTCTCTGGCATGCGTATTACCTTGCACTGCGCCCTGTTCGCTGGCGCGGCGTTGCTGACCGGCCTGCGGGCGGCCGAAGCCCGACGGCTCAACGTGCTCTTCATCGCGGTCGACGACCTGCGTCCGGAGATGGCTGCTTCCGGGTCCGACCTGATCAAGACGCCCAACCTCGACCGGATCGCGGCGCGCGGCACGACGTTCGAGCGCGCCTACTGCCAGCAGGCCGTCTGCAGCCCTTCCCGTTCCTCCCTGATGACCGGGCGACGACCCGATGCCACGCGCGTCTGGGACCTGGAGACGCATTTCCGGAAGGCCCTGCCCGACGCCGTGACCGTCGCCCAACACTTCAAGAACCACGGCTACCACAGCCAGGGCATGGGCAAGATCTTCCACGGCGGCTTCGACGACGCCCCGAGCTGGTCGGTGCCGTGGGAGACCCCCCGCGCGCCGCAATACGCAAGCCCGGCGAACGTGCGGCTCCAGTCCGCGAACGTGGACAAGAAAGGCCGCGGCCGCGGCCCCGCCAGCGAATCCGCGGACGTGCCGGATGATACTTACACCGACGGCAAGACGGCGCGCCTCGCGGCCAAGACCCTGGGCGAGCTCAAGCAGAAGGGTCAGCCCTTCTTCCTCGCCGTCGGCATGGCCAAGCCGCATCTCCCGTTCGTGGCCCCGAAAAAATACTGGGACCTGTACGACCCGGCCAGGATCTACGTACCCGCCTTCCGGAAACTCCCGGAAGGTGCGCCCTGGTTCGTCGGCCACACCAACGGCGAACTGAAGAGTTACTCCGACATCCCCGACCTTGGCCCGATCGATGACCAGACGGCGCGCCACCTTCGGCATGGCTACTACGCGGCGATCAGCTATATGGATGCCCAGGTCGGTCTGGTCCTCGATGCGCTGGAGAAGGAAGGTCTCGCCGACCACACGGTAATCGTCCTCTGGGGCGATCATGGCTGGCAGCTCGGCGAGCACGGCCTCTGGCACAAGCACACCAACTTCGAGCTCGCGGTGCGGGCGCCGTTGCTGATCAGCGTGCCGGGCCAGAAGGCCGCCGGCCGCAAGAGCCTGGCGCTCGCCGAGTTCATCGACATCTACCCCACCCTCGCCGACGTCTGCGGACTGCCGCGCCCCAAGGATATCGAAGGCGTCAGCCTGAAGCCCGTGCTCGACGACGCCGCCGCCAAGGTCCGACCCGTCGCCATCAGCCAATACCCGCGGAGCGACGCCGGCAAATCGCTCATGGGTTACAGCCTCCGTGATGACCGGTGGCGCCTCACCCTCTGGCGCGACCGGGCCACGAACGCGATCCACGCCACCGAGCTGTACGACGAGGTCGGCGACCCGCACGAGACCGTCAATGTCGCCGCCAAGCCGGAGCATGCCGAGGTCATCGCGCGCCTGACGAAGTTCCTGCCGCCGCCCATCGCCCCGAGGGCGACGGCCAACGGCGAAGGCCCGAAGAGGGAGCAAGGCAAGTCGGCCGACCCCTCGCCTCCGAAGGGCGGCACCAAGGACCGCGGCGCCATGTTCGACGGCCGCGACGCCAACAAGGACGGCAAGCTGAACCAGGCGGAGTTCATGCTCAACCAACGGGACCCGGCGCAGGCCGCCAAGAACTTCGTGAACTTCGACAAGGACAAGAGCGGCGACGTCTCCAGGGAGGAGTATGTCCATCAAGGGCGGTGACCGCCCCTTGACCTCGGCCTGAGCCCGCCTCACCTTGTCCCGATGCAAGGCCTCCTGATCGTGCTCCTCGCCTTCCGCGCCCTCTTCCTCCTCGGGGCCGCGGGTCTGTGCGTCTACGGCTTCCTCGCGGCCGGCGAACCGGGCGTGCCCGCCTATTGGCGGCTGGCCTATGCGGCCGGCTTCGCCTTGTCCCTGGGGCTGATGTGGGCGGTCTGGCGCTCCTTCCGGGCGATCCGCAAGGGCTGACCCGATGCGGCTCAGCTTCCTTCTCCTGGCGTGCGGGACCGCGATGTCCGCGGCCGAGTCCGCCACGGTCAGTATCGAGCTCGACCGACCGGGCGCTCGTATCCCCGCGGACTTCCTGGGCATCAGCTATGAGAAGAACGCGCTCGTGGAACCGCATTTCACTCCCGCCAACGCCACCCTCATCAACCTCCATCGCAACCTCGGCGCGGGCACGCTGCGCCTCGGCGGCAATAAGGTCGAACTCACGCGCTGGGAGGCCGGCGCCACCGCCGCCCTGGATAAATCGACCGGCTTGGCCGTGATCGGCCGCGCGACCCTGGACGACCTCTATGGCTTCCTGAAGGCCTCGGGATGGAGATGCCTGCATGGCCTCAATCTCGCCGCCAACCAGCCGGCGGCTTCCGCGGACGAGGCCGCCTACGCGCTCAAGGTCGGCGCGACGTCGGTGCTGGCCTTCGAGGTCGGCAACGAACCGAACCTCTACCCCAACCACGCCCTCCGCCCGCAAGCCTACGATTGCCGGGCCTACCTCCCCGAGGCCCGCGCGGCGATCAAAGTCCTCCGCGCCCGCAACCCCGGGGTCATCCTCGCGGGGCCGGCGACCGCACGCCGCCCGGACCATTGGTTCGAGGACGCCGTGGTCGGCCTCACAGGCCAGGTCGAGATCGGCACCTCGCATCTCTACGCGCTCTCGGGCGGCTCGACCAACCCCAAGTCGGCCAATTTCCCCTCCGTCGAGAACCTGCTGCTACCGGCCACCCTGGCCAAAGACCTCACGATGGTGGACGAACACCGGGCCGCCGCGCAGGCCGCGGGGATGGGCTACCGCCTTGCGGAATGTAATTCCGTGTCGAACGGCGGGCGCGCCGGCGTGAGCGATACCTTCGTTTCCGCGCTCTGGGCCGTCGACTTCCTCTTCGCCGTGGCCGAACACGGTGCCGACGGCATGAATTTCCACTGCAACCTCAAACCCGGCAGCTACTCGCCGATCACCCGCGGTCCCGCCCCGGGAACCTACGCGGTCCAACCGCTTTACTACGCGATGCTCCTCTTCCGGGACGCCGGCCGCGGTCGTCTGCTGCCCGTGAAAACGGCCTCCGCCGCGAACGTCGTCGCCCATGCTACCCTCGAGGACGACGGCGGCGCCCGCCTCGTGCTCGTGAACAAGGACCTCAGGCAGGAAGTCGTCGCCACAATCCACGTCGGCGGGCAGCACAAGGTCGGTCGCCTGAGCTGGTTGAGCGCGCCGCAGGCGAAGACCAAGGAAGGCATCACCTACGCGGGGGCACCGGTCCGGGCGGACGGAAGCTGGCAACCTGCCCTCCAGACCGAGCGGAGCCCGGCGATCCGCGATGGCCGGCTGGTGGTCACCCTGCCCCCGGCCAGCGCCGTGGTCCTGTCCCTCATCAAGTAAGGCCTCGGCGGAGTCCGGTTGACGGACCAAGGATTATGCCCGATGTTGGCGCACCCCCATGCGCCTCCTGCTCTCCTGCCTGGCCCTCCTGTTCACCGCGGTGCCGGTCGGCTTCGCCGCCGACGCCCCGAAGGCCCCCGCCAAGGCCAAAGCCCCCGCCAAGAAGGCCGGCGACGCCAACGCCGGCAAGGCGATCGGCGAGAACAAGGCCACGCCGGTCGACCGCATCAAGGCGCCCGCCGGCTTCAAGGTCGAGCTGCTCTACTCCGTGCCCGGCACCGAACAAGGCTCCTGGGTCTCGCTCTGCGCGGACGACAAGGGGCGCATCTACGCGTGCGACCAGTACGGCGACCTCTACCGCTTCCCTGCCCCCGCCCCGGGCCAGCCGCTCAAGGCCGCCGACATCCGCAAGATGCCGGTCAACGTCCGCGCGATCAACGGGATGACCTGGGCGTTCGGCGCCCTCTACGCCGGGGTCAACGACTACGAACGTAAGTTCCCCAGCGGCTTCTATCGCATCAGCGACACGGACGGCGACGACCTGCTGGACAAGGCCGAGCTCCTGCGCGAGTTCCAGGCCGGCAGCGACCATGGCGTCCACAAGGTCGTCGTGACGCCCGACCGGCAGGGTTTCTACCTGATCACCGGCAACAACGCCGTGAAGACGGAGACCGCGGCCACCTCCCCGGTCGCGCCGCTCTGGGGCGACGACCACCTCCTGCCCCGCATGCCCGACGGGCGCGGCCATAACCGCCACGTGCTGGCCCCGGGCGGCATCGTCTACCGCATCAGCAAGGACGGCAAGACGTTCGAGACCTTCGCCAGCGGCTTCCGCAACATCTACGGCGGCGCGCTCAACCGCGCGGGCGACCTGTTCACCTACGACGCCGACATGGAGTACGACTTCAACACGCCCTGGTATCGCCCGACCCGCGTGAACCACGTCGTCAGCGGCGGTGAATACGGCTGGCGTAACGGCGCCGGTAAGTATCCCGAGTTCTACGCCGACAACCTCCCCGCCACCGTCAACATCGGGCCGGGCTCGCCGACCGGCGTGGCCTTCGGCTACGGCGCGAAGTTCCCGGCCAAGTACCAGGAGGCGCTCTACATCATGGACTGGAGCTGGGGCAAGATCTACGCCGTGCACCTCAAGGCGCAGGGCGCGAGCTACGTCGGCACCAAGGAAGACTTCATCCTCGGTGCGCCGCTGCCCGTGACCGACCTGCTGATCCACCCCGGCGACGGCGCGATGTACTTCGCCATCGGCGGCCGCAAGGTCCAGTCCGGCCTCTACCGCGTCACCTACGCCGGGACCGAATCGACCGCGCCGGCCCGCCTCGCGCCCCCGGCGCCGACCGCCGAGGCCGTCGCCCGTCAGACCCTCGAACGCTTCCACGGCAAGCAGGATCCGGCCGCCGTCGACGCCGCCTGGCCGCACCTCGCTTCCCCGGACCGCTGGCTGCGCTTCTCGGCGCGCGTCGCGCTCGAGCACCAGCCCTCCGCCAGCTGGGCGGACCGCGCCTTCGCCGAACCGAACGCCACCGCGCGGCTCGAGGCCCTGCTCGCCCTGACCCGCCAGGCCGCGCCCTGCCCGTACCACACCGCGAAGGCCACCAAGGCCGACCCGCGGACCGGCGTCGCCCCGACGAAAGCCGAGCCGACACCCGCGCAGGTCGCCTTGCGCGACCGGCTCCTGTCGGCCCTGCGCGCTTCCGACTTCGCCGCGCTGACCAAGGAGCAGAAGCTCCTGCATGTGCGCCTCGCGCAACTCGTGCTCCACCGCTATGGCCAGCCGGACGATGCGGGCGTCGCCGCGCTGTCCCGTTACTACGACGCCGCTTATCCCGCGGCCGACTTCGAGCTCAACTGGCTCCTGACCGAGACGCTGGCCTACCTGCAGGCGCCGACCTTGGCCGCCAAGGCGATGGGCCTGGTCGCCGTCGCCGGCAGCCAGGAGCCGGAGATGGAACTCATGCGCAGCCTGCGCCTGCTCAAGGCGGGCTGGACGCCGGCGCTGCGCGAACAGCAGCTCCGCTGGTTCGTCCGGGCGGCCAGCTACCGCGGGGGCTCCAGCTTCACCAAGTTCATCGAGTTCATCCGGAATGACTCGCTGACGACCTTCACGCCGGAGGAGACTACCCGCCATGCCGAGCTCATCGCGACCGCCAAGAATCCGCCCGTGAAGTCCGCCTACGAGAACGTCGGCGCGATCTTCGCCGGACGCACGCCCAAGGCCTGGACGCTCGATGAGCTGGCGACGGCCGCCGAGACCGGCCTCAAGGGACGCGACTTCGAGACCGGCCGGAAGATGTTCGGCGCCGCCGCCTGCTTCGCCTGCCATCGCTACGGCAACGCCGGCGGCATGAACGGCCCCGACCTGACCGGCGCCGGCGGGCGCTACAGCCCGCGCGACCTCCTCGACCAGATCATCCACCCGAGCAAGGAGATCAACGAGCAGTTCGCCCCGGTGGTGGTCACCCGCCAGGACGGGTCGACGGTCAGTGGCGTCATCGTCAACCTCAACGGCGACACGGTGCAGATCAATACCGACCTCTCCGACCCCGACCAGCGGGTGGGCGTCGACCGCAAGCAGGTCCGGAGCATCGAGGTTTCCAAAGTCTCCCCCATGCCCCCGATGCTGCTGAATATGCTGACGAAAGAGGAGGTCCTCGACCTCGTGGCCTTCGTCCTCAGCGGCGGCGACAAGGAACACCGCTATTTCAAGAAGTAGGCCGGAGCCGGTTTTTTTCGGTGGTAAGCCGGCGGGGAACGGCAATCTTGGGGTCACCCCATGAGCGCCCGCCCCGCCCTCGTCTGCCTAGGTCTCTGCGCCGCCCTGTGCGCGGTCGCGGAGCCGGTGGAATTCAACCGCGACATTCGCCCCATCCTCTCGGACAACTGCTTCGCCTGCCACGGCCACGACGCCAGCCATCGCAAAGCCAAGCTGCGACTCGATGTCCGCGCCGACGCCCTGGCCAAGGAGGCGTTCGTGCCAGGCAAGCCGGACGCGAGCGAACTCGTGAAGCGGCTCTTCCTGACCGACCCGGACGAGGTCATGCCCCCGCCGGAGTCGCACAAGACCCTCTCCAAGGAACAGAAGGAACTGCTGCGCCGCTGGGTCGCGGAGGGCGCCACCTACCAGAACCATTGGTCTTATGACCTGCCGGCGAAAGCCGCCGCGCCGACCGTGGACACGGCCATCGACACGCTGGTCGAGGCCCGGCTGCGTGCGAAGGGTCTTCGACCCGTCGGCGAGGCCGACCGCCGCACGCTCGCCCGCCGCCTTCACCTCGACCTCCTCGGTCTGCCGCCCACGCCGGAAGAAGTGGATGCCTTCGTCGCCGATCGCGCGCCCGACGCCTACGCCCGGCTCGTGGAAAGGCTGCTGGCCAGCCCGCACTACGGCGAGCGCATGGCCCAGGGCTGGCTCGACGTGGTGCGGTACGCCGACACCATCGGCTACCACAGCGACACGCCGCGCAATGTCTGGCCCTACCGCGATTACGTCATCCGGAGCTTCAACCAGAACAAGCGCTTCGACCGTTTCACCTTGGAGCAAGTGGCGGGCGACCTGCTGCCGGACGCCGATGTCGAGTCCAAGGTGGGCTCGGGTTTCAACCGCCTGCTGCTGACCACCGAGGAAGGCGGGGCCCAGGCCAAGGACTACCAGCAGCGCATGCTGACGGACCGCGTCCGCGCGATCGGCGCGGCCTGGCTGGGCCAGACGACCGGCTGCGCCCAATGCCACGACCATAAGTTCGACCCTTTCACGCAGCGCGACTTCTACGCCCTGGGGGCGTTCTTCGCCGACATCCATGAACCCGATATCGGCCGCCGCGAGGAGGGCATGCTCGTGGTCACGCCGGCCGACGAGCGCCGGCTCGCCGAACTGACCACCGCCGTGACCCGCGCCCGGCAGACGCTCGAGACCGCCCTAGGCGGGCTCGGTGCGGAACTCGCCGCCTGGGAGAAGGAGGCGACCGACGACCTCGTCCCGGCCGCGGCCCCCAAGGCGAAAGCCAAGGGCAAGGCCAAGTCGCCCGACGCGGCGTTGGCGGCCAAGGCTCCGGCGATCCTCCAGAAACCGGCCGCCAAGCGCTCCGCCGCGGAGCAGTCGACCTTGCGGGACTACCTGCTCTCCCTGCACCCCGAGGCGCTCAAGAGCCAGCGGGACGCCGTCGCCGCGGCCCAACGCGAACACGACGCCTTCCGCGCCGGCCTGCCGAAGTCGCTGGTGACCACCAAGGCCGCCGTCGTCCGCACCGTCCGCATCCTCCCGCGCGGCAACTGGATGGACGAGTCCGGCGAGGTCGTGAAGGCGGCCTTCCCCCATTACCTCCCCCAGCCGAAGCTCGACGGGCGCACGCCGAACCGGCTCGACCTCGCCCGCTGGCTGGTGTCGCGCGAGAACCCGCTGACCGCGCGCGTCACGATGAACCGTCTCTGGATGCAATTCTTCGGTACCGCGCTCAGCAAGAACCCGGGCGATCTCGGGGCGCAGGGCGAACTCCCGCCCAACCAAGCCTTGCTCGACTGGCTCGCCGTGGAGTTCATGGACTCCGGCTGGGACGTGAAGCACATGGTGCGCCTCATCGTCTCCAGCCGCGCCTACCGCCGCGCTTCGGCCACCCCGGCGGAGCTGGCGACGTCGGACCCCTTCAATCGCGAACTGGCGCGGCAGAGTCCTTACCGGCTCGACGCCGAGCTGGTCCGCGACAATGCGCTCGCGATCGCCGGACTGCTCGTCCCGAAGGTCGGCGGGCCCAGCGTGAAACCGTACCAGCCGGATCGCTACTGGGAAAACCTGAACTTCCCCGTCCGCACGTATGCGGCGGACCAGGGCGAGTCGCAATACCGCCGCGGCCTCTACGTGTGGTGGCAGCGCACCTTCCTGCACCCCAGCTTGCTCGCGTTCGACGCGCCCAGCCGTGAGGAAGCCTGCACCGACCGCACCCGCTCGAACATCCCGCAGCAAGCCTTGGTGCTGCTGAACGACCCGACCTATGTCGAGGCCGCGCGGGCGTTCGCGGGCCGCACCCTCGCGACCGCGGGCAATGACGAACAGCGGCTGACCTGGGCTTGGCGACAGGCTCTGCAACGCACGCCCGAGGCCAGCGAGTTGGCCACGCTCCGCCAGGTGCTGACCGAGCGCCGCCAGAGTTACCAGGCCGACCCCGCCGCGGCCCAGGCCTTCCTGAAGGTCGGCTTGACGCCGCCGCCGACCACGGTCGCGCCGGCCGAGCTGGCCGCCTGGACGCACGTGACCCGCGTCCTGCTCAACCTGCACGAAACCATCACCCGCGAATGAGCCTGCCTCCCGAACTCCAGTCAGCCCTCACGCGCCGGGCCTTCCTCGGCCGCACGACCCAAGGCGTCGGCGGCCTCGCGCTGGCCTCGCTGCTGGGGCCCGCCGCCCTCGCCGCGCCCGGCGCATCCGGCGCCCTCTCGCGACTGCCTCTACCTCAGAAAGCCAAGCGCGTCATCTGGCTGAGCATGGCGGGCGGGCCGTCGCACCTCGAGACTTTCGATCCCAAGCCCAAGCTGGCCGCGATGCACGGCCAGCCGATGCCCGAGAGTTTCACCAAGGGCCAGCAGCTCGCCCAGCTGCAGGGCCAGAAACTCACGTGTTTCGGTCCGCAGCATAAGTTCGCCAAATTCGGCCGCCAACAGACCGAGATCTGCGAGCTCTTCCCGCAGATCGGCTCGGTGCTCGACGAGATCTGCCTGATCCGCTCGATGACGACGGACGCGATCAACCACGACCCGGCGCACATGTTCATGAACACCGGTTCGCAGATCGCGGGTCGTCCGAGCATGGGTTCCTGGGTCACCTACGGCCTCGGCACCGAGGCCGCGGACCTGCCCGGTTTCGTCGTCCTGACCTCGCTGGGCAAGGGCGGGCAGAACCAGCCGATCGCGGCCCGCCAATGGAGCAGCGGCTTCCTGCCCTCCAAACATCAGGGTGTCCAGCTGCGCTCCAAGGGCGATCCGGTCCTGTACCTGTCGAACCCGCCCGGCGTCTCCCGCGACTCCCAGGGCGGCGACGTCGACGCCATCGCCAAACTCAACCTGCACCGCGAGCGTTTCGTGGCCGACCCCGAGGTCGCCACGCGCGTCGCGCAATACGAGATGGCCTTCAAGATGCAGGCGAGCGTGCCGAGACTGATGGACGTCAAGGACGAGGACCCGAAGACCCTGGCGCTCTACGGTTGCCAGCCGGGCGACGGCTCCTTCGCCGCGAACTGCCTGCTTGCCCGCCGACTCGCCGAACGCGGGGTCCGCTTCATCCAGCTCTACCACAAGGACTGGGACCACCACGGCGGCGTGAAGGACGGCGTGGCGCTCAAGGCCGCCGAGATCGACCGCGCCTGCATGGCCCTGATCACCGACCTCAAGCGGCGCGGCCTGCTCGACTCGACGCTCATCGTCTGGGCGGGCGAGTTCGGCCGCACCCCGATGTCGCAAGGCAACGGACGCGACCACCACAACAAGGCGATGACCGTCTGGATGGCGGGAGGCGGCATCCGTGGAGGCCTCGTCCACGGGTCGACCGACGAGCTCGGCTACGCCGCGGTCGACAAGGTGGCGACGGTGCACGACCTGCACGCCACGATGCTCCACCAATTGGGTGTCGACCACGACGCCTTCCGCTTTAAGTTCCAGGGTCTCGACGCCAAGCTCACCGGCGTCGAACCCTGCAAGGTGATCAAGGACATCCTCGCCTGACTTTCCCCATGAAAAACAGCCTGACCGCCCTCCTCCTCGCCTTCGGCCTGACCGTCCCCCGGTTGACCGCCGCCGACCAACCCGCCGACCTGAGCAAGCCCGTGCAGGTCTTCATCCTGCTCGGCCAGTCCAACATGGTCGGCCTCGGCAAGGTCACCGGGCCCGACGGCTCGCTGGAGTTCGCCGTGAAGAACAAGAAGAAGTACCCGCACCTGGTCGACGCGTCCGGCAACTGGGCCGAGCGGACCGACGTCCGCAACGTCCGCGTGATGGTCGGCCGCAGCGGAGGGATGCAGCTTTTCAACAACGAGTTCCTCAAGGTCACGGGCAAGACGATGGGGCCGGAATACGGCATCGGCCATCCGCTCGGCGACGCCGTGGAAGCCCCGGTGATGCTGCTCAAGAGCTGCATCGGCAACCGCAGCCTCGGCTGGGACCTGCTCCCGCCCGGCAGCGAACGCTACGTCTTCGAAGGCAAGGTGTACGCCGGCTACAAGGACCGCCCCGACACCTGGCCGGCCGACGCCGCCAAGGGCACGGGCACGACACCCCCTCCGTGGGTTGACAAGGCCGGCAAGCCGATCGAGTGGTATGCGGGCAAGCAGTACGATGACGATACCGCCAACGCGAAGAAGGTCCTCGGCGAACTCGCGAAGTACTACCCCGGCGCCAAGAGCTACGAGGTCGCGGGCTTCTTCTTCTGGCAGGGCGAGAAGGACGGCGGCAACGCCGGCCACGCCGCCAAGTACGAGGAGAACCTCGTCCGCTTCATCAAGCAGCTCCGCAAGGATTTCGACGCCCCCCGCGCCAAGTTCGTCCTGGCGACGCTGGGCGAGGCCACCAAGGGTTCCGGCGGCAACGGCGGCAAGGTCCTCGAGGCGCAGCTGGCCGTCGACGGCGCCAACGGCAAGTACCCCGAATTCAAGGGTAACGTCGCGACGGTCTACGCCAACCCGCTCTCCAAGGGCGGCAGCGGCAACAGCCACTACAACGGCAACGCCGAGACCTACATGGACGTCGGCGAAGCCATGGGCAAGGCGATGGCCGAACTGCTGAAGAGCAAGTAAGCGCATGCGGCTGACCTCCCTCGTCCTGCTCGCCCTCGCCCCCCTCGGCGCGGCGCGGGCGGCCGAGGTTCCGCCGCTCTGGCGGATCGAAGCCAAAGGACCGATCGCCGCCGACCCCAAGGTCGACTGCGCGGTCAGGCTGGTCGCGGATACCCCGGGCACCCCGGCCCCGACGCTGCAGGCCCAGATCCGGGTTCGCGGCTCCTCCTCGCAAGTCTACGCCAAGAAATCCTTCGCGCTGAAATTCACGTCGGCCGTCGCCCCGCTGGACCTGCCCGCGGACCCGGAGTGGATCCTGAACGCGGCCTTCGTCGACTGCTCCCTGATGCGGCACAAGCTGTCGTACGACCTCTTCCGTTCGCTCACCGCTCCCGGCCAACCGCGCGTCGCCGCGCAGAGCCGGTTCGTCGAACTCGAGCTCAACGGTCGCTACCACGGCGCCTACCTCCTCATGCAACCGGTGACGGGGCGCTTGCTGGGCTTCGCCGCGCCGAATCCGGCCGACCCGACCCCCGGTGTGCTTTACAAGGCCGTGGACCATGCCGCCAACTTCGGTCAACCCGGCCACGCGGGGTTCGATCCGCGGGAACCGGACCCGACCAAGGGACCGGTCTGGGGGCCGCTGGATGAGCTCAACCACTTCGTCAGCCAAACTCCCGACCGCGAGTTCCTGGATCCGGCCAACGGGCTCGCCGCCCGACTGGACCTCGCGAACGCCGTCGACTTCCACCTGCTGGTGCTCCTCACGTGCAACCTGGATGGGATCACCAAGAACTACTACCTCGCCCGGCCCGCGGCCACGACGACCGCCCCCCGGCCGCGGTTCTTTTTCGTGCCCTGGGACTACGACGGGACGTTCGGACGGAACTGGGATGGTTCGCGCGTGGGCGCGAAGGAATGGCTCTCGAACCGCCTCTTCGATCGGCTTTGGGCCGACCCGACGATGCGAACCCGTTTCCGGCAACGCTGGGAAACCTTACGCGCCGGCCCCTTCCGCGCCGAGGCGATCGGCGACCTGATCGATGCGAACGCCCAGGCCCTCGGACCGGCGATCCGCCGCAACGAGTCGCGCTGGAAGCAGATCGACTACGCGGCGCCGCGTGAACTGACCTTCGACGAGGATGTGCGGCAGATCCGCGCCTGGACAAGCGCCCGGCTCGCCTGGCTCGACGCCGAGATCGCCCGCCGCACCCGCTGACTTTCCCATGCGCCT
>JACCEC010654068.1_pt1 | contig 27264 bp, 45 predicted proteins | sample 7450121 | NCBI WGS metagenome assembly JACCEC01 (sample SAMN15323455, study PRJNA562643) | freshwater metagenome | isolation source: river surface water | place: USA:Blue River Watershed | collected 2017-08-18 | reverse complement strand
GCCTTTTGCACCAAAACGTCTGGGTACATTCGCTGACCGATAAGCGTTGAAACGCTTGCATAGGAAAGCAACTTAGTACGCAACGCTTCGCCAATCGCTGACATTACAGTTCCCCGCTGATGATGCCGATGGTACGCGTTGCCGCTTCGCTCGATCCGCTGACGATTCGCACCACCTTGACGCCCTCAAATACGTCTGGATTGAGTGCGATGTAGCGGCTGGCCCCTACGTTAACGCTGTATTGCGTCCCCTCGTTGTAGAGGTTGTAGAAGTTCGTGCCCTGATCGGATGACGCTTGAAACGTAAACGCCGAACCGCTTAACCCCGAAGGCGTGACAATCGCAAGCGGTACGCGTCCGCCTTGCATCGTCAACGATGTTGAGGTCGTACCGCTCGATGCGATGGTTACTGTGTCTGTGAGTGTAATGTTCTTAGCCAAGACGTAACTCCTTTATCTCTTTTTGCAATCGGTCGAGAAACGCCGCTTCCGCTTGCGATCTCGTTTGGTCATACGCCCGAACTGGTGCCCGTTCGTTGTTTGGGAAGTTCGCCGTTTGTGCTTTCGTGCCCACGGTTGCATAGTATTGATTCCCGCGACGCGAAGTCCTTAACACTTGCTGGCCGGGCTTTCCCCAAAGGTATCGAGTGTACGACGTGCCTTTTTTATACGGCATAACGAACTGCTGCTTATTGCCCTTTGGATACTGGGCACCGACATAAACAACAACGCCGCTTTTACCTACCTTGTGGCCGATGTGCTTGCGAGAGTCGTTGCTAAATGCCGGATTGTCTTTGAACTTCTTGCTCCATCGCTTCCGACTTCCGCTTTCTCTCGATGATCTCGATAGCGGCTCCGTGGCCCTTGCGATGGGCTTTGCAAACTCACCAAGGCACCTGCCGAAAGGCCCGTTTCGAAGCGTTAAAGGGATCGCTCCAATTGCCTTTATCAAATCCATGTTGATTTCGATACTACTGCCCATTACATCACCACCGAGCAGATAAGGTCGATGTACCGCCGTAGCCCATCCACCGGGTTAATGTGCGTGATGCCGTAGTTTTCGCCATCGTAAACGACTTGCATTTGCGTGTTGTATCCGCTTCGATACCTGACGCGAAAAACCGCCCTAGTACCCGCTTCGAGTTGACGCCCACGCATCGATTCAGTACCGCCAGTTGGGTAGTATTCGCAAGGCTCACCGAAAACGTAGTTCGTCCATGAAACGATAGGCTGGCCTGATGCGTCTTGCGTCTCGGTCTTTTGTTGGATCGTGCATCGCTGGCGAAATCGGCCAACGCGTAAATCTCTAGGTCGTCCGCTCATGGGTAGGAGCTCCGCATGTAACGACGAACCAACATTTCATACGGTCGCATTGTCTGTAATGCTTCGGACATAAGCATGTCCCGATTCTCAAAGTAGTGCGCCACCAGCAACTTGATAGCCGCCTTTGCCGCTTCTGGTACGCTCTGCCCGTCTTGCGAATAGCCGCATTTGTATTGGATCGTCCAAGCGTCCCAACGCGATGCGGTCGCAGGCAGGCTAACCTGATAGGCAAGCCTGAACTGATCGACGTGCAATTGATACAGACTGCTCGATAGCGTCTGCAATGCGTTGTTGCCGTCGTAGTATTGAATCGATGTGATCGAGTGGATCGGGGATCGCAATAGCATAAAGCCGTCGTAAAGCGAACCAACCCGCAATCGAAGAGTTTGGTAGCAAGTCACCGTATCGGTATCATGCTCCCACTGCTCTCTAGCCGCCTGAATCAAGGCGGATAGGTGAACGTCGTGCGTAGTGTCGCTACTTGCTATTTCGAGTTGTTTTTTTGCTTCGCTGAGTGTCACCGGCTCGGTCGTCGGCCCGGTCACTAGCTCTGGTATTAGCCGCATCTGCAAGCCCTCTAGCAATCATCAACTCAGCCTGTCCGATAGGCACTGCTACCAACCGATATCCGGCTGGTAGCCCTTGCCAAAATTGATTAAGGATCAAGTCCATCAGACTAGACCACTCGGCAAACGTCACCGTCAGCCGCACCCGTCGAGGTTGTCGGAGCAATCTTGCCACGGGACAAAACCGCAACGGCTGCGATAAAGCCACCGCTGGTTCCATCTCCGAAGGTTGCAACAACCTTCAAGAATGGATTCTTGCCTCGCATATCGACTTGGAAAACGCAGGTCTGCCCGTCATCGGTCGCACTCGGAAGAGCTAGCGTAGCACCGCCCATTCCGCTGCCACCGTCAAAGGTAGCCCCGGTAATGTCGGCGTAAGTCCCGCCGCTGGTCGAGGATGCTTGCAGCTTCAAGGCCGTGATTGCAATATCGGTTGCTCCGAGTTGCACGATGACCGTTGCATAGTCGTAGCCGGTCGTATCAACAACGGTGGCCGTTGCCGAAGTGTTGTCGAGGATCGCCGCTGGCTTAATCGCTGCGACGTATTTTGATTGCTGTAGTGGATTCATAACGTCAATTCCTTTCGTTGAGTGGTTCGGTTAATTACGCTGCGGCCTTGACTTGGACGATTGGACCCGCGTTGCTTGCATCGCCGATTTCGTGGACGTTGTAATCCCAACGTGAAATTGTGCGGAATGCGGTTTGGTCATACTCCATGTAGCGGGAAGAGTCAGCAACTACGCTGATACCGCGTCGCAATCCCAAGGTGGATGCCATCGACAAGTCGCCGATGTAGGCCAACTTGGTTCCGCCGCTGATTGTGCTAGGCATGACTTGCGTAAACACAACTGGATAGCCCATAAACTGCAAGACCGGCCCGCTTCCGAGGTCAACATAGTTGTTGCCACCGGCTGCGAGTTGCAAGCGTGCTAGGACGTTCCAGAAAACGGCTTTGTGACAGAACCAAACCGGATTCATTCCGGCAAATTCTGGCAGTTTGCCGACCGCTTCTTGGAAGACTGCAATCGTCAGAGTAGCCGCCGTGTTTTGGCCTGCTGCTGCTGTTGCAACCGAACCCGCTGCGAGTACGTTGGCTAGTCCGTTGATGCCGCCGTAGGTAGTCGAACCGTCACCGAGAAACGCGGCTTGATCCAACTTCAACGCATGGGCTTGAGCCATTTCCATCGCCAAGTAATCAGCAATGGCAATAACCGCGTCTTCGTTGAGCTCGTTGCTGACGCGGGTCAAGGTAGCCCACTTGTGAGCGGTCAAAGAGACTTGCCCCAATGATGGATCGCTAGCAGTGATTTCGCCCGCTTCACCAACGGCGTAGGCGGTCAAACCGCTAACGCGTCGAGGGATGGTCACCGTATCCGAACCCATTGGGTAGGTACGAGCGAAACGCGAAGTTACGCCGTAGGTTTCCATCAAGGAAATCACCGAGGTTTCAAACTCAGGCGGTACAAGCACGCCACCGCGTAGATCGTCGTTTTCTCCCATCGCATTCAGAACGCCGTTATCTCGGCACCATTGCTTAGCTTGGGAATTGCCGTTCAACGCTCGGAAGAATTGCCCGGCTTTGAAAGCGTCTCGTTCAGCGTCTGGGCCTTTGAAGGCTTTGAGCTTTCCGGTCGCCCGTGCGGTCGCTGGAATGCGGAATGCCGATGCTTCAACGCTTCGAGTCTCGTTGACTTGTCGAACAGTGTTAGACACTGCTGATTCGATGCGGATCGCTCGTTCGCGTTCCTTGCTCAAGTTCTCAATCTGACCGGCTTTGCCGTCAGTGCCGACGATTGCGTCGATCTCTGCTTGTTCGTCTGCGAGTAGGTCGCGGTTGTCTTGCGATGCTACGTCTTGGATGCCCTTAACCTTGGCTTGCAAGGCTACGATTTCTTCACCGAGTTGCTTTGCGGTCTTCATATCGACTGCTCCTTTGCTGTGTGGCAGTCGATAAACCAAGATAGCGGCATGACTGCCACGGTGTTACTTAAAACATTTCCCGTGTGTCACTGCCGCTAATTAGTTGCAGAGTGTGGGCACTTCTGGCCCACGCATTAAACCTAGCAAGTCTTACCGGCTTGTCAAGCCTCCAGCATACTGAGCCATCTTTGCTTTGAGTAAATTAACTCTTGCTTGGTCGAATGCGTTCGAGGTCTTTCGCTTCTTGTTGCCGTTCTCGACTCGGCCCGTAGCAAAGCCCAACTCGATAGCCTTTTCGACTTCGTACCACGACTCATTTGCCATCGCGGTTTCGATTTCGCTTTTCGATAGTTTCGCGTATTGCGAATAGATATCCGCTAGCGATGCGTCGTAGGACTCAAGAGCGTTTATGACCTTCGCCAACTCTTCGCGATTGCCGAATGCAAAGCCCATCGCCCTATGGATCATGAGTCTCGACCCGTCCGCCATAAGCCTCTTTGACCCGCCGAGAAAAATGATCGATGCCGCCGATGCCGCTAGGCTGTCGTTGATCGTGGTTACTTCGCCTTTGTGGGATCGCAACGCGTTGTAAATGCCGATTCCCTCGTCCGCTGCCCCTCCTGGTGAGTTGATGCGAACAGTCACGGCATTTGAGCCAAAAGAGCGAAGAGCATCGACAACGCCCCGCTGAGTGATCGGGTTTTCGTCCCATCCATCGCCAACAACTCCCGATAGCAGGATTTCGTTGAGTTCCGCCTTGATTTCAATCATTTTCCGCCCCTTTTTAGGTCAAAAACCCTGTTTTCCCACGTTTTTACCTCGTTTTCGACCGCTTTTTTCAGCGATTCGCCGCCGTTTTCAGCCGCCAATTTCGCCAAAATCAGCGTTGATTTCTCGCAGTGAATGCGAGCTAAATCGCGGTCAAGTCCGATGGCTTCAATCTTATCCGCCAGTTTCGCTTGCCATTTAGGGTAGTTTTTGCCAATCCAAGCGACAAACTGGCCTTTTCCAGATGCGTTGATTGCATTGTTGCCCTCCGTTTTGATGAGGTCACGCAACATCTGCTCGACTGCCATTGCGTTTTGTGCGTCTTCGGTCGCGTCCTCTGCGTCATCCTCTGGCGTGTCCTCAACTTCATCGACCGACTGTTCGCCGGTCGCTTCGGAAATGGCTGGGTTAATGAACTCGTCGCCTCCAACGTACGGGTTAAGGTCAAGTTTCGCCCTGCACTCATTCGGATTCATAATGCGGGATGCGATAGCCTTGCTGAATGATTCCATCGTCGTTCTAAGGTCAGTGCGATAAAGTGCGGCCGCGTTGAATTTGAAGTAAACTTCGCCGGTTTGCTTCTCTTGTGGCGTTCGCAGCTTCATATCGCATTGCTCCTCAAACTTGACCAACCAACGGTCGAGGGCTTGCATGTAAGCAAGGTTCTTTTGCTCTAGCGAATTGTATGAGGTCGACTCCCCATCGCCCGGCATACCTTCTAGGCCGAAGAGCATACCGATATCTTGCCGTGTGAAGCGTTGCAACTCGGCAAACTGTGCGTCATTGTTGCTCATCGATACCGCGTTGGCCTTAACGCCTTCGCGTAGCAAGCCCGCCTTAGCGGAGTTCTCGGCCCCCGCTTCGACCTTGTTAAACGCGTCGATAAAATCTTTCGCGTCCTCTGCTTTGCGAAACGCTCCGGCAGGTGCTTCGAGGAAGAGTTTACCCCTAAAGCCGCGTCGCAATTGCGTATTGGTGAACTTCGTTTGCTCTACACCAGTCGAAAATGTTATGTTCGCAATATCGAGCAATCCGATTCCCTCAACGCCATCGTAAGAAAAGCCGGGAAGGTGCAATACGTCAGCATCAGGGAAAATCAGATAGCCGTTTTTGTCCGTGTCGAACCCGTCGAAGAGGTCTTTTTTGGTTTGGTCTTCGGGCTCGGTAACGTGCCATTTCTTGCCGTTGTAAATGACCGTCCAAGTGTTTTCAGGTAGCATCGGGATCAACTCAGTAGGCCGTCCTCCGCTGCGAATAATCGCCGCTCGACCGTTGCCACGCATAAGAGCATGCGACAACATTTGTTCCTTGAAGGTCGTCGGTGCTTGAACCTTGTTGGGCTCTTCGCGGAGTAGCAAGTAGCCTGGATGCTCCGTATCGTTTACGGCTCCGTCACCCTCTCGCCGCTTAACATCGATTGGCAATCGCCCAAAGTCACCAGTCAGTTTGTTATGGGCGTACCACGCTGGCGGTACTCCGAGGGCTTCGCGTACGCCGACCTTCCGACCGTTGCTGAACTGGTCTTCGCTTAAACCCATCCATTGCAGTAAAGCATTCATCAGCGACATGCGGCATACTCCTTAAGTAACGTATAGACTACCTGACGAACGCTCTTTTTGCAAACTTGCGATGCGGTACGCCATTACCGCAGCTACGATAGGGTCGATCTTGTCTTTGCTGTTTTTCTTATCAAACATCCACCTATCCTGACGGTCTTTGCAAATAATTGCATTGTTGGCGCACCACCGAAGCAGTTTGCAGTCCGAAAAGACTAGCCTCCCATTCTCCATCAACTTAATAAAGTCACGAATAGCCTCGTTGAAGTTGGCTGGATTTTGAGCCATGCGAGCCGCGATCGCTCCGGCAATTTCCAACTTCTCGCCTAGTTGCTGGCCGTTGTATGGGTCGTACGCTACGGTCTGAATCTCGTACGCTTCAAGTTCCTCAATCAGAGATGCGGTCAGATCCTCGATTGGATACTCGCACTTGTAAAGCTCTTCGGTGTGAATAAATTCAGCAAACGGCATCGCGGATAGGTCACGTTTAGAATCCGCTGCAATGAATGCCCGTGTCTTAATCTCGTAGCGGTAAACCGTCTTGCCCTTGTCATCAACTGCAACCGGGAAGCGTCCGCAGATCGCATACGCTGCCAAGTCATCGCGGGAGCCTAAGTCAACACCTGCCCCAAGTCCGTCAGCCTCACGCCAATCAGAATGGACGCCAACGCATCGATCAAACGCCGCTAAATCGAAGGCCTTTTCCGTTGAGGATACAACGCGATTACCGTGATACCTCGTAAAGCGATTGACACCGAGAGCCGTCGACTTATCCTCATTCCATCGCTGGCGTAGATAATCGAGTTTGATCGAAACATTGAGGTTTGGATTCGCCTTTTTCCAGTTCGCTTCTTCCGCTGGATCGTCTTTTTCGTCTAACTCGTAGATCAACGCAAATAGCGATTCGTCTTTGTGAATACCGCTAACTACGTTTGTTGCGTACGTGTACTCATCTAGCCATAAGAGCGAATCGTCCGCCCCGGCTGTTGTGATAATTAAGTGCAACGGCTGTGAGCGTGACCCTGACCCCGTGACCATTGTGTCGTAAAACTTCCTGTGATACTCGCCCCATGCGTGGAGCTCGTCCATAACCACGCAATGCGGATTTAATCCGTCAAAGGGCTTTTCGCTCGATACCTTGCGAATAAAGGATAGGTTGTGGCTATAAGTGATCGTTTCGTTTTTAATGTCGGTGTATTTTTGCAATGGACGCGACTGGTCAACCATGCGTTCGCATTCGCTATACACTACGTCCGCTTGTTCCTTCTTCGTTGCGGTCAAAAGGATCTGCCCGACTGCTTCCGGCTTTCGCGTCTTCGGGTCAATATCTGCCATCGCTAGGTAGTGGCACAAACCGGCTATCATCGTCGACTTGCCATTCTTGCGAGCCATTGACCAATACACTTTGCGAAACCTTCGAGAGTTGTCGTCGTTTCGCTTCCACCCAAAGATATTCCAAAGCCCGAAGAGTTGCCAATCTTCTAGAATGAGTGGATGCCCTGCGAACTCGCCGATACTGTGGCGCAACACCAACGGAAAGAAATCGCACACGGCCGTAGCGTGTCGTTCGTCGAAGTGATACGGAAACTCCGGCGTGCTTTGATGCTCAAAGTCAAGACGGTATCGGCGTACGGCATCCTTGACGCGGTCGCAAGCGATTATTTCGCCACTCTCGACCGCTTCGCAGTAATCTTCGACTCTTTGTCGAACGCCGCTTGCTATCAACCTGTCGCCCTCTTTAACCACTCTTCAAAAACGTCCTCCTCTTCGGCCTGCGGTGCCCGTAGTCTCGCCCTCGATGATGGAGTCAAGCCTAGTTCAGCCTCACGCTTTAAACATCGATCCGCGAACTTATGAAACTGGTTTGCTTCAGGCTTCGTTGATACGTTGCCCTTCTCGTTCATCTCGCTAACGATGCCGCCTTTGATGTGCCCCCAAAGCGAAATCATCATTGAGTAATCGAGACAGTATCCAGCAATCAAGCCTTGATCCGTTGCGTGTAGCAAGTTCATTTCGCGGAGTTGGTCGCACACCCAAAACCAACGCGATTTTGCGACGGGATCCGCTTCGACGTGATCGGGAATCTTTGGGTCGCTTAACTTTGGCTTAGGCTCTTCGTGGTTTCTGCGTTGCGGGTCTTTTGCGAACGCTCCGCTGGCCTCTTTTACCGCCGAGGATAGTGGTTTTCGGCCTTTTACCATTCTTCAGCCCTCCAAAATCCAAAAGTGCCATTTTTGCGGAGCATTACGGAAGCGATTCCGACAGATCGTAGAGGCTCTAAGTCGCATTTTGAGACGCCCCCCATACCTTAGAGGGGTAGTCCATCGCCGCTCCGTAGTTCGCTTCGCTCCATCGCTTACACGCCATGCCTTCCAACTCATTGCCCTCTAGCTCTTCGTGATGCTCACCGCATACCGCTAGCCAATTGCCACGCTGCATCCTTTGCGTTGCATCCTTGCGAATGGCTACAATGTGGTGCATGTCCTTACTAGGTTTAGCGTGCATGGCACCGTGCAACTGTACGCATCGCTCGCACAACGGATGCTCTGCCCTGTACCGCTCGCTTGCCCGCCTGTGATCGCTGCCATGCCCTTCGGCTGTTGTGGAGCGCGAAAGCTGCTTTGACGCTCCACTAAAGCACTCGCAACGGTCTTCAACGATCTTTCCGCATCGACACAATCTAGGCATCCTTGCTCGCTGCCTCCTGCACTGTAAGTACGCCGAAGGCTATCACGCTGTTACCGCTGGTTATGTCCCTCATGCTCCATCGGTAGTTGCCAAGATTAGCCGTTACCGCTGTTGTGATGCTAACCGTAAACGTCTGACTACTCTTAGTGATCGATGCATTCTCGATGACTAGCACGTCATTACCGTCGTTATCCTCAACCACGAATCGAAGCGTCAACGAGGTTAACGTAAAGTCAGTAACCACGCTCACCGCTCTGGATTCGTCGCGGTAGAAGGTCAGCGTCGTACCCGCAACCCGCTCTGGAGTAGACGCCGATACTGGATAGACGTTGACGGTAGTTGATCCACCGCCACCGCCACCAGCCGGTGCCATGCTCAAAGCAATCGTATCAAACCTAAACTGCCCGGCTCCATCCGACTCAATCATCGAGTCCAATCGCGTTAGCACTTGCAACGTACCGACCGCCGTTGCTATCTCTGTTGCCGCATCCGCTGCTAGTGCATTTGCGTCAATCGCTCCAGCCGAGAAATCCGCCGCTGTAATAACGCCCGGCTGAAACTCGTGGATATCTGCTGCAACGTGATTGCTTCCAGTTACCGCAACTGATCGTTGCGTTGAGTTGCCAATTAACACCTGCTTGCCAAAACTATCCGTTGGCCAAGTGGCCGTTGTGAGTTCCTCCCAGGGTGCCCTACCGATATCGGTAATAAGGTCATTTGCTATAAGCGCATCCGGCCCTAGTTCGTTAACAGTTTGCACCGTTTGTACTGTCGGTATCGTCGCTCCTGTATGCGTCACCGCCGCCAACGTGATACCGCTCGCTTGGGTAATGTTTGTCGTACTTGCAACGGTCGTCGGGAATGTAGCCGTCAAGAATCCAGTTGGTTGCGTGTACGTTGCCATGCGGCTCGTAACCGCCGCATCAAGACGCGATAAGCCGAACGCCGTTGCATCTTGGTAATTGACCGCGTCTAACTCAAGTTCAATATCAACCGGATGCATGTTGGTCGCACCACGCAAACAAATCTCCACCATCCGAACGCCAGCCGCAACCGCAGCATCGGGAATGTCAACTTCGTATCGTCCCGCCCTCGATCCACTCGCAACAATGCCGCCGCTGGTATAGGTGCCAAGCGTCTTGCTAACGAGAGTAACCGAAGTCCAAGACGATTGCCCCGCTCGTCGATACTCAAGCACCAAGCCGCTCGTTGTGTGAGTCAATCCGCTTAACCCTGCTCCAGTGGTTGACGTGTTGTCGTAAACGATCACCGAAAGCGATAGCGATGTAGTCCCGGCAAATATCTTGCGTTTCACTAGTCCATTCCTCCACTCATACCGGGTCGAAAGAAAATGCCGCCGCTCACGCCGTACAAATCAGACTCGATCAGCGTAAGCATTAGCGAGCGGTAAAACGCCGAAGTCGCTTGGCTGACGTTGGTACTTGCCCAAGTTGTCGTACGGCTTAGTTGATAATACTGCTTCGCTTGCCATGCCGAACTGTCTGTTGCCGACTGCAAGTCAGTCGTAGCACCTGGCGGTAGCAATGTGTTGGTTAAGTTTGAATTCAAGACGTACGCCAGCAACGCGATATTAGAAGCATCGGTCTTAAATGTACCAGCCGTTTGCACTGGATAGGCAATGGTCGCACTTGTGCCCGTTTGCGTCGAGATAAACTCAGGCACAACTAGCGTATTTGTTCCGCCTCTCCACACGGTAGCGAAAAGGTGGGTGGCGTTCGTCCAAGTTCCCGAAGTCTCTGACGCCGACTGAGCGTGCTTATAGGCAACTACAACCGAGCCGCCCGCAACGCTCGCAGAGTAGGAAGTGATCCAGCTCGTATTCGGCTTGACTGGCAGCGTTGCCGATCCGTGATTCGATGCATGGATGATAATTAGGTCACGTACCGCGTGCGTCGGCATCGAGGATATCGAAGTCGCGTTCGCTGATGCGTTACCCTGTAAAGCGATTGTCACAGAGTTGGCTCCGTACTTGGGTCACCGTCCCAAGCTTCCATAGCCGCACAGTACGCATTGTAGCGACTCGATGCAATTACCTTTTTCTCACGCTTGATCGCTCCAAGTTGCATACCGCTCAAGACAGTTGCAACGAGGTCTTTCGAGGGGCTGAGTTTATGCAACTCAAGCAGGCTCACTGCCCGCTTTACATGCTTCGCCAACTTGGACGAATTAGGCACCAAACCCGCCGCTTCAAATAGGTACAACGCTTCCTGAATCTCAGGTCGCGTTAACTGCAATCCAGGCTGACCACCCAAAGCATATACCGCCCATTTCGAGCCGTTGTTTTCTAACGCCGCCCGAAGCGATTCAGTGCCGCTATTGCCTAACACATCCGCCACGCCGCCCCATGTGTAGTTGTCGTTGTCAAGGTATTGCCAACAAAGTTCATTCAACTCCGCCCATACCTCATCGATGGTTTTGGTTTGCCAGTCGTCCACTTCCTTCTCGATCAATTCGCCGATTTGCATTGCTTGCCCCTTTGTAGTTGCTTCCCTAGCGTTCGTTTATGCCCACTTTGCACCGGTCGGTTTGCGTCTTAATGTGGGCGATGTCCGTTCGGCAGTCTCGCAACTCGTTGCTAATCCTGTCCATTGTTTCGCCAGTCTTCACAAGCGTCTTGTTGGTCGCGTCCAGGTGTTGCGTAGTCGATTGCAAGTGAGCAATGGCCGCATCCTTCAAGGGCACAATAACAGCCGTGAAAAATGCATTGGACGCTGCTCTAGCGTAAAACGCAATGCCGAAAACAATAGCCACCGCCAGCCCGTTGTTAAACAACCATTTCGCTGTCTCTTCGGTCATTTCGCCAACTCCGCATTGAGTCTATCAAGGGTCATATAGCCGCTAATCTCTACCGTCTTATCGCCATCGGTGACGATGAAGTGAGGCAACCGCTTAACGTCATTAGGATTGCCATAGGCGAAAGTATAACCGGCTTGCTCAAACTTCGCTTGCTCGCATCGCTTCCACCGTTGACAAGGCTCGCACCAGTCCGCTGAAAATATGACAATTTCACGCTTTGCAACCTTGGGCTTGTCGCTTGGGCTTGGGGAAGGATCAATTGCAACATTAGACTCGATTAGCGTCTTTGCGGCTTGCTCCAGTTGGCTTATCAACTCACTCGAAGTCGTGGCAATGTCGCACTGCGTAGGATCGCTCGCAGGCGGAGTCTGCGACCAAAACAACAACGCAAAAAACAATAGCACCATAATCAAACCTCCTTGCTTGCTCATCCTAACGGCCTCGATGTTAGCCACGATACGCTACGCGGCCCCGGTAGGCTCAAGTCACTAATGCCTACAATCGACGTGTATTGATGCCGACACAACGCATCGATTACGGACGGAGCAATCTCAGTCCAAGAGTCGTTGTGGCTATTGAGACGCCAGATGTAATTGCGGCCCTTGCTGTCTTTGCGTTTACTATAGCCCGCGAACAGGTACGCATGCCCTCCGTCGAACCGCGTAAAATTCACCGACTCGACAACGCCATTGCGACCGTAAAACGAATCGTTCCAGGGTGTCCCAACGTAGCAAACGCCCGCCTGCGATGCCATGTAGTTTTTGATTGCGTCGTAATTCTCAAGCCAAGCATGCGAGCGAATCTTCATCTCTCCCGCCTTGTTTCGCATCTCGTTTGTGATTAACGTGCGTGCGTTGCTTGGGTATGGAGTCTGATAGGGTAACTCAGACTCAAGCAGATAGCCGAGCTCCTTACTAATCTTCAATCCGCTGCTGATCGTCGATCCAGCATCGCGTCCAAGTAAACCATCTAGCCGCTGTGCCTCCAAGTACGAAAACAACGCCGAAAACTGCCTTCCATCGCTCCATCCGCCGTGAGCCAGGCCCCAGAGACATTCGCCGCCGTTTGTGTTTCCAAAGCCGCCGCACGAACCCATGTTGCCTTGCTTGTCGTGCCTAACGTACTTGCGAAAATCCATCTCCTCAAGTGCTTCGTAGTCTCGCACTGTGAAGCCGACCGGAGTTGCCGTATTTTGCAACTCGTCGCGTCGCTCTAGCGTTGGGTCGTAGCCTGTGAAAAATTCGCTCATTGGCTAGCCTCCACGACTGGCAAAAAACAGAACGATCACCATGAAAAGCGTAACCAAGCCGACCGCCGCTGTGAAACTTGATCCTGTGTTTATCTGCGAGGAATCGTCTTGCAAACCTCGAAGAATCGCTTCGATTCGATCAAGCCTTTCCGACTCTCTGAAATATCGTTTCTTCCATTCGTCTCGCTGCTCTCGCAGTCTTTGCAACTCTGACTGATCCGCTTCGATTACGCCTAGCACTGACTTGATCAAGTCGTCAAAAGGCTCCTTGTTTTTTTGTTCGCTCATTCGCTAGCCTCGTCTGATTGCTCTTCGACTGGTGCTCCAGCCTCGTAGACAAACTCTGTAGCCAATCCTGGATCGATAACAATTATTGCGCCACGTATTAGGCCGTTGGCCAACTTAGTGAGGAATTGCAGGTCGTCATCAGCAATGCCATCCGATCTCGAATAATCAAGCGTCAGGCTGTAGACTTGTTTTGTTGTTGGATCGCCACCGATCTCTAGGTCTAGCATTTACTTCGCCGCCCTCTCTTCAAGCATGATTTTCGCTAGTTGTTGCAATGCTTCACGCTCGGCCATCTGCTTCCCGCGGTAGACACCAGCGAAGAAAAAAGCCCACGCCGCAACAACAAAAATAATCGCTCTAACTAGACCATCATTGACAAATAGCCACTCTTCGATCCAATTCAGGATATTGTATATGAACTTAGGCATCTACCACGCCCCCGCTATGTCTCGATTCAACTTCGCAATCTCTAACTCTTTGCCCTCGAAGCTAGCCGGTAGTTTTAGCTCGTCGATTGCGTTGTAGACGCGGTCGAGGGCTTTGCGCTCCTCCTCTCCCGCATTCGCCGCAATAAACTGCGTCCACTGCTCCTGGTTGACGATTTCCCGCTTCTCGATCTTCAATGCCGCCTCAAGGAATGCCGCTCGGTATGCCGCTCGAATGTTCGGAAGCGTTGAGGATACAACGCCTTTGATATCCTTAGGCTTTGGATCGACGTTTGCAGGTCGCTGGAACGCAAAGTAGATCGCACCAGCCGCGATAATCCAAGGCAACCAGTTTTGCTCCGGCTTACTCATCGTCGCTCGCTTCCGCTTCAATCTCTGCTTCTGCGTACAGTTGAGCCGCTGATGGAGCGTTGGAGTATTGGGCTTGAGGGATCGCGGATAGAAAGCCGTTTTCCTTCGCCCAGAAGTACAATCGGATTGCCATCTGGACAAGCATTATCACCGTCACCGGATCCAGTCCGTAAACGGTCTTAGCATGCTGCCTGTAGGCTCGGCGGAATGCTTGACGATCCCCGCCAGTCTCGTTGTAGATCTTGATTGCATCATCAGGACGCCAAGCCGTTTCGCATCGCTTAAACAGACTCACTTTGCCACCTCATCAGGCTTAGGCAGTGGTCGGATCGAATCGCCGACAATCCACGCTCCAACGGCCAAAACAAGCTGTTGAATTTGCTCTTCGCTCAAAGGCACTTTGTCCTTTAGCACAATCACGGCAACAACCGCAGCCGCTGCCCAAAAACGTTTCGACTTTAGCAAGTCTTGCATGTTACACCCTCCCTTGGTTCCTTGCATTGTAGCAACTGCTAGAGGGATTGCAAACTTTGCTTAGATGATAGACCGCTTCCGTAAATCCTCAATCCAAAACTCCCCGTCTTTCGCTGGAGTCTCCGCAGCGTAAACCGCAACCGCTAATGCCGCCCAGTAGTGGCTACTGACTCCAAACAACGGCCCTGGTTCTTTCTTGGTGCCAACCACGCCAAAGCGGTCAATCAACGCTTGGCGGATGTTACCATCCTTTGCTCGCATCGAGTTGCACAAGTGCATCTTAACCGACTTCCTTGGCACTAGCCTAACCTCGGTGCCAATCGTACCTGCTAGCCATCCGATACCGGCTACCGTGCGAAATACTTCTTGCCCGACTGCCATGCCGTAGGATTCGATCCACTCGCAAGCGACGGTTTTGACCTTGCAAGTAATGTCCAGTTTTACCGCCTTTGAAAACTGCATGAAGCTTGGAAACGTGCCGAGTTCAATAACCCGCTGTTCGTCGCAGTCCCACCAAACAAACGCATGCTCTTTCGGCCCTGGGTCAATGCCTAGGATTATGTTTTTACTCACTAGTCACCTCCGCTTCTGCCGCTTTCACAAGCGTTACCGATCCATCGCCACCCACTGAAACAACGTGACACAAAACGCCGTCTATAGCAACAGGCGTTCCTATTCCGAATGTTTTAGGCTGCTCCCATCTAAACTCAACTGTCATTTCCACGTTCTGTATCTTGCGAATATCGAACGCCTCACTTGCTTCGAGCAATGATTTTGAGCCATCTTGGAAAAGATCGCTGACCATCGAATCAACGCTGCGAAATGTTATTTTTGGCTTATCGCCATGTTCACTACTCACCGCTCACCTCCATCTCTTTGATCGCTCGATCCAAATACCACGCCGCTTTTTTGAGGTCTTCCAAGCCGCCCTTGTTGTCGTATCGCCAAAGGTACTTTATCACGTTACCCGTGCAATACTTGATAAATCCTCCGCCGGTTGCTGCTTTGATCGCCTCGATGCACTCAATCCCGCCTTGGTTGTAGTGGGCTGGGTGGTTGACGTTGTCAGGTGTCACGCATTCGGTGACGGCTGGGGCAGGCTCGGCCTTCGATTCAAAGCAAAAACAATCCGACTTCCTTTCGACCAATTCATAATTTTTCGCCTTTGACCAGCTTGACCAAGTGTGGGGTTTGTACTTAACGCTAATCTCGTCGTCATTAACCTTAACCACTTCTCCGATCCATCCTGCAAAAATCGTGTGATCTTGCTTTCGCCTGACGATATCCCCAATCTCAAACTTCGTTTCGCTCATTTCTTTCTCCCTCGTAAAACTGGATTATCTGCCCTGACGTACTTCGCCAGTTCCGCTCGTAACTCTTCGCTTCGATCCCTAAACCGCGTCCGGTCTTTTGCCGTTTTCGCAAGTTGCGATTGAAGCGATTTGATTTCGCTCGTTTGCTCTGCGAGCAACGCTTGTAGATGTTCGATCTCCATCGCCATGTCCGTAAGGCTGATTGTCATTTAAAAATCTCCGTGAAAAACAGCGGCTTGCTTAAACGCTTCCGTTTGTGGATCGGTAAACCGCTTACCGCCCTGGAATACTAAGTCCATTTGCGATATAGCCCCGTTGCGTTGCTTCTCAAGCAATAGTTTTGCCTCTGTGCTATCTCGCTTTTCCCTGTGTAGCAAAAAGATGATGTCGGCATCTTGCTCAATTGCACCTGAATCTCTCAACTGACTGATGTTAGGCACTTCACCCTCCGCCGCCCGTCCGAGTTGGCACAATACAAGCATGTGAACGCCGACTTGCTTTCCGATCCTAGCAAGTTCGCTGCTAATCATCGTCACCCGGTCGTACGGGCTTTGGCGAAAGTCGCTACCCTTGATAAGTCCGATGTAGTCAACAACAACCAGCTTGACGCCACGTCGAGATACTTCGCTTCTGATTCTGGACTCAATCCTGCCAACCGTAGCCCCGGCTGCTTGCCACACGTAAAGCGGAAGTTCGCAGTATTCTCCGCAAGCCTTTAACATGGTGACCGAAGCACTGTCGCTATAGCTCAACCCTTGAAGCTCAAGCATGGATACGCCACCGTCACGCACTAGCAATCTACGGTTTATCTGCTCCGCCGTCATTTCAAGCGAACAGAACAAAACCGGACTGCCAGCTTTTGCTGCGTTGATGCTTATATCCATCGCCAACGCTGTTTTCCCAATTGACGGTCTAGCCGCCAAAATCGAGTATTCGCCCAATGGCAAGCCACCCGAAAGAGCCTTATCCACCGAGAAGAATCCAGTAGACACAACCGGCGATTCTTTGCGGCTTGTTTTTGCGTCCTCAAGATATGCAAGATACTCAGCCATCGACCGTCCAACCTGCTTGACCTCTTCGCCGCTTTCCCGCTTCGCGTTCATCAGGCTCGCTTGTAGCGATTGCGTCACCTCGTCGGCATCAAAGGCTAGTTCATTCGCTTTGCGTGCAGCGTCCTCAATCGCAAACAATACACGCCTACGCTCTGACCACTTCGCCACCTCTTCGGCGTGATACACGACGTACCCCGGCACCGTCTTTGTAATCAACTCAGCAAATCGCACCTGACCGCCCACTGCGTCGATAACGCCCCTCTTGCGAAGCTCCGAGAGCAACACCGACTCCCGCCAAAACTCAACACCTTCTTTCGCCATCGCTTTGTACGCGTCCCATATCGCACGCATCGAGAAACTAAAGAAGTCTTGCGAGGTTACGATTGATTCAGCGTGGTAGTAGTCTGAGGGTCTAAGGAGGATTCCGGCGATGAGTTGCTCTTCAATCGATTCTGTAGTCGTTGCTGCTGCTGGGTGTACCATTTCTTGTCTTCCTCTGTGATCTGAACTTGTGGCGGTAATTCTCTCTGGGGCTTAACAGGCACTTTTGCACCTTGCCCTACGTTACTTGGTCTGTACTCAGGCTTGATGCCTTGGTACTCATTGCCTATGGCGAACTCGATTGCATATACCAAGTGAGACGGGCTGTCGTAGCCTCTTAGAGACTTCGAGACGTTCGCCCGGCTCTTGATCTTCTTGCCGATGCTTGCTCGCATGGCTTCAAAGTCCGCTAGGGCTTGCCTCACCTCTGGAGTATCGAACCCCGCTGGTATATCCCATTCGCCTAGCGAAGCGGCTTTGCTTGTCCCCTTAGGGGGCAGGGGGTTATTAATACTCTTCTCTACTCTACTCTTCTCTATTCTAGGCGTTACTGTAACGTTACGCGTTACGTTACTTGTTACGTTACTTTCCGGCTCTGATTCAAGCCGCTTTTTCTCCCTGTATCGGGCTTGTCGCTCTGCGTTTTTAGACTTCTGTTTTCCGTCCGGCTCGACGTTGTATTCATCGAAAAACCTTGGGAAAGTTAAGCCCTCGTCGGTTTCGATAACCCATCTAGCCGCTGCCATTGCTGACCCAAAACCGGGCATGTCGGCAATGTCATCGAGTACCCAAAGCCCCACGCCGAAACACTTCAAATCGTCGTCAACTCGCACTCCGCGATGACGCATAACACCCCACACCGATAACAACGCCCCAACGCAAGCGTTACGCGTTACGTTACGCGTAACGGTCATGTTACGCTGCGTTTGCTGTGACACGTAACGCGACAACTCGCCCTTTTCGTCGCTGAGCATGTCCGCCATCAGGCAGACTTTCGGATCTCGGTACAGATCCGTTCGCATCTTGATCCAATCGCCTGCCATAGCAGTACCCTGTGCTAAAACCCCCGGCGGATACAAGGGCTGGCACCTATAGCCGAATGGCTAAGAATGTACCCGCCGGGGAATTGTGTTGTGTTGAGTCAGGTGCCAGCCAGACTTCGCTAAATTGTACTTTTCGTTAATCGCTGGGCATATGCCTAGTCAACAGAACGCCCCGCCCCTTTCGAGGCGGAGCGTGGAGGTTGATGCGGTAGTTTGGTGAGACACCGGCACTTACCGCGCACCAGCTCATTCGGCGGGATTCCTGCCCCTAATAAGCAGGCACCTTTGCCCAGGCGAGCCAACCTGTTAGTCGAAGAGGGTAGGTTGTTGTTGCGTTACTTGTTGCTTACCAAGCGATGCAAGATTCTTGACCGCTTGCCGATAGTAACTCGGTTTGAGTTCGCACCCAACACCGCGACGGCCTAGACTCACAGCCCCGTAGACTTCGCTTCCAACGCCCATAAAAGGGGTAAGAACTGCTTCGCCTGGATTGCTCCACATTTCGACCGCTCTTTGGATTACGTCGAGTTGTAGCGGATGCTGGTGCCTTTCGTCGCCTTCGTCCTTGCTTTCCTCGTAGGGTAACACTCGATCCAGCCGGATATCATCCCAAAAGCAAGAAGCGTAGTTTCGCCAAATCCAATGCGAGTAGCGATTCTCGGTCTGTTTTCCTGTCCATCCGCGATAGCGATGAAGCTCGGCGGGCACTTCGCGTTCGCCGTAGTATTCATGCAACCCGGTTTCATGCGCTACCGGAATCGGATTCTCGCCACGCTTGCGAAACGGAATCAGGTAGTCAGCCGCTGCAACATTGGTTAATGTCGAGTCCTCGCATATCTGACGATGTGCCAAGGCTTTCGCCATCGTGCGATTACGAACCGCTAAAGGCTCCTTCCATATGCAGATTCGCGGTAGGTACTCAAAACCAAGTTTTTCATGCAGTCGGATGATATCGCCAGGGAAGTCGGTATACCCGCAGATGTTAGCCCCTTGCTTCGGTACGTCCATGCAGTGAACCGCCGAGATTCGACCGGGCTTTGTCGCTCGTGCGATGTTCTCGACAATGAAGGCGTAATGCTCAAAAAACTCCGAATACGTTCGAGCGTTCGACAAGTCGCGTACGCTGCTTGAGTAGTTGTAAAGACAGCCGCCGTTCTCAGTCGCAAACGGCGGAGAATAGATACTCATGCCTAGCGACTCATCCGGTAGCGATGTGATCCACTCCGCAGAGTCTCCGTTGTAGATTGCGTACTGATCGGTGATTACTTGTTCTGTTATAGCCATGTTGGTAACTTTTCTCTCTCTGGGAAATAATCTTGGGTAACAATGTGCATAGCGTCGTTCATGTGCTTGCAAAGCTCACGAAACATCTTTTTTGATTGCTCTTGCTTTCGATGCAAGTTCTTAATAACACCCCGCTCGCCTTCGCTTGCGATGATGTTTACGGTAACGTCTTTCGTCTGTCCGAATCGGTAGCACCTCCTGACCGCTTGATAGTATTGCTCGAACGAGTGCGAAGGGAACATGGTTACGTTATGGCAGTGCTGCCAATTCAGTCCCCACGCCCCAATCTTCGGCTTAATGATTAACCGTTTGATATCGCCCTTTGAAAAACCAATTAACGCCTCTTCCTTCTCGTCGTCGCTTGTCGATCCTTTAACCTGAACCGAATCCGCGACCAACTTCTCCAGCATATCGCCTTCGTCGTTAAGTTCGCACCATAGAACCGAAGCCCCTTCGTGTTGATGGACTAGGTTTGCTGCCATCTCGCAACGCTCAGGCATTGTACGCCGCCGCTCTTCGCGTTCCTCTTGCATGTCGCGAGCCGGAAGCGAAAACAGGAAACCATCTCGCAACCTTGCCGAGTTCACAACATGCTCAACCTCGATCAGTTGCGGCAACACAAAACGCGAACCATCGAACCCAATATCCTCTGGATTCTGAATCGACCTAGCCCACGAACAAACCCACGACCAAAACGGTTGCTCGGCATGTCCGCGAAAGCGGTATTTTGTTCGCCCCCATCCGTGATGATCCTTGCTGGTTTCCTGCTTGAAAAACTTGGTAATCATGTCACGAAAACCAAGTAGCCCCAACGCTTCGCTAGACGTGCCCAACTCCCAAAAGTCGTTAGGAGCCGCTGTTGCTGTGCATAGCAAGCGATACTGAACCGTTCGCATGAACTCGACGACGACCGCTTTTCGCTCGCTCTTGAAGTCTTTGATAGCCGACGATTCGTCGCACACAACACCAGCAAACATCGACGGGTCAAGTTTGTGAAGCTGCTCGTAGTTTGTGACCCACACGCAACGCTCGCCAGTGCAAGAACCGTCGCGGGACCGCTTTGCAGTAATACCAAACCGCTCAGCCTCTTGGATTGTCTGGGCACCAACGGCAATAGGGGTCACAATCAAAACAGGCTTGTTTGTCACCTCAATAATCCGCTGTGCCCATGCCAACTGCATCGCAGTTTTACCCATGCCGCAATCCGCAAAAATAGCCGCTCGGCCTTGACGCAACGCCCATTCAACGAGATAGGCTTGAAAGTCGTACAACCACCCAGGCAACTCTCCAGGGTCAACGCCGCAACGGTTATTCCATTGCGACTTCGACCTTATAAACTCTTCGTAATTCATCTCTATCAACCTCCGTTACGCCAACTCCCTCAGAGCAACCGTTGCCCCTTTGCTTGTCGGCTTCTAATGTCTCAATCTCCCTCAGTAACTCAATAATCATCGCCGAGAGTGTACCGCTAGTTCCTGTCCAGCAATTCGCTGGGCCGAAGCGTCTAGCGTGTTGCTCGATCTCAATCAATCGCTTGCGGCTTATGGGCATCGTGCGTTTATCCTCGCAATCTCGGCAGAATACTCGGCCACCTGCCACGATTGCAAATCAACCTTCGCGTTTTCGTGATCGCTTGCAACTCGCCTTAGATACTTCCTAACGTCATCGAGGTCGTAAAATAGCCCACCGCCGACTCCGATTGCAAACTCATTGCTCGTCAATGGCAAGCGATGCCCTTGCAACTTGTGTTCGATGCCGTGCTTTTGCAAGATGCGATGGGCTGCGGCCTGTTCGTTGTTGGTCACGATTGATGCTCCCTTCTGTGTATCGTGCGAATTGTTTCCAGGCATTCGAGGTATCGAGCGTTACCGGCTTCGATCCCTCGCATAACCTTATCGACTGCATCCAACACCGACATACCTTCGCGGATGCACTCATCGAGGGCCTCTTCGTAGGTCATGTCAACATCGGTGAAGTCGTCGCAAACATCGCTGAACCTTGCCAACTTGCCGTCAGGCTGTTGAACTATTCGCCACGCCATCATTCACCTGCCTTTTCTGTGTTTTGCTTTTGCTGTAACCTGCCGCATCTTTGGCATTGCTGGTGGTTGGGGTCGAGCTTAAGCGGTAGCCACTTGTGGTCATCAGGCGCACAAAAAGCATCGTAAGTCACATCGTATTCCACGTCGATCCATATTTGCTTTAAGCAGTACGGGCAATCGTAGGAGCCTGATTCGTAATGATCGTCTGGGGTAAATTCTTTATTGCAATGCGGGCAATCTACTTCGTAGCTCATGTCGCGATCTCCTCAAGTTGGTCCATGATTCCTGGTTCTTCGAGGTAGGCTTGGTTCAGGTAATACTCGTCTATGCCTTGAAGAACATACACAATGGCATGCGTTTTGAAGCTGTAGCCTGGCCCTGAAACTACTCGCCTCATGCGGTACTCTTCGCACTCCGTCGCCTCTACCCTACGGTCTAGCGGCAAAGGAAACAACGGGCCTTTTGGCGGTATCGGATTGCGGTAATAAGCCATCGTTGGATTTCCTGATCCATCGCTCGCGACCTCTCGGAATTGCCGGTGGAGTCGCCCGCCGATAAACATAACTCGGATCACTTGTCACCTGCCTTTTCTGCGCATCGCTTGCACAGTGCTAAACCGTCGGGAATTGAAATAACCGCGATGCCGCACTTTCGACAAGGCGAAATGTCCATGCCGGATCTGTCGAGTAGTTCGGTGAGTCTCGTTTGATGCTTAACTTCCTGGTCAATGATGTTACTGCGAAGCGTTTCGCAGTGCTTGCATTTGCATTTTATTTGCTTCATCACAGCACCTCGTGTCCGTAAATCATCTTGTAGTATCTCGTCTGGAAGCGATACCTTCTCCTCCAGTATTGCTTGTAACACTCTCGGATTGTGGACAATCGGTAATTGCACAAGTCGTTCAACTGCCGCTTCATAATCTTTTTGATCTGACGACTATTCATTACACCACCTCAAAGCCTTTCGCGGTAATCTTCATGAACTTGCCATCAGGGAATTGATATGCATATCCAATTCGCAACGTCGAAACCACCTGCCGGATCGCGTGCCACTTGCCGGTCTTGTCGTTTGCGTACTCAACTCGGTCATCACCGATCAACAGCCACTCTTTGCAACCCTGCGACCAGTACGCATCGCTAGCAAGCCGCTCTTCGTCTTTGCCCAGCAATCGCCATCCGCTAGGGATTGTGTCGCGGGATCGGCAACTATCCGGGATTTCCGGATTGTTGGCAATGCGTCGGCGATACCAGATATTGATTTCTTGCGACATCCCGTACTCTCCGTTAACTGAGTGCATCCATTCTCCGATGAAAGAATTAAAGTATTCATCCTCTGGCCGCAACTCCTCCGGCGGAAACTTCTCCAACAGTCTGTACCCTTCGCCGGGATCGGGCTTGTTTACGAACCACTCAGGCGGGTCGTAGACTTGGCATTGCCGCCAGCCGTTATAATCACTGTCTGTCCAGTCGCGACCTTCATCCATAGACCATCCAAAAAGCAATGCAATGCCCCAAGATTCGTGTTCTTCATCTCGAAACCTTGCCTCAACCGTTTCACCCTTCATCACCCTCGCAACATCATCTGCCGTTGCTTGCCGCCAAAATTGTTCGATGTGTTCGCTCATTCGCTAACCTCCCAACTCGTTTCCATTCTTCACTGACCGCAGTTGGCACGCTGCCTCCTGTCCGTCTTACTTCAAAATACGCGGCCCTCGTGGCGTCAAACTCCGATAGGCCCTCGACAATCATAATCGCAACCCGTTCGCGGAATGCCTCAACTATGCTCTGCTCGCTGCGAGTTCGCACCGTAGGCATCGCTTCTTGGTTAACGGAATGTTGCATGTTGAACACCACCATTTAGCAGTCTGATATTCACCTTCATTGTTAAGCCTTTGCCGCATTGGCCGGATGCCATCGCGTACTTTCTTTAATGCGTTCGCACGGTTTGCACTCATGCCGAGCATCTCTTCGTTGCGGTGCCTGTCTGCCAATCGTTCGAGCCGAAGTATAACACCTCGATCCTTCGCTATCTCGGCCATTTCCGAAACAACCTCGGAATAACTCGAGCCCGCAGCGATTGCCCTAGAACATGCACTGCAATGCTTGTCACCGCTTTTGATATAAGACGGAGATAGGATCTTTTCGCAGCATCTACACCGCATCTAAGCCCTCGCCTTCCTCGACCTCAAATACGACGTGCTTGACAGCAAACGCATTTACCGCTGACGCTGCGTCAGGCTTGTTTTGCCAAATCGAATAGTCGCCGTTGCGATTAACGACATACCACCGATCAAACTTGATTCGCGGCTTGATTTCGATGAGGTCGTCTGGCATCTCCTGGAAAACGCTTGAAACGCAGCATCCAGTGCTTTTCCACAATGCATAAATCCACCCGTCACCGAGTTTAATCGCACCGTGAACCGGATATGGTTCAGCACCGTCAGTAGCGTAAATGCGAACCTCTCGACCGCTCCGCGTTTTGTATTGCTTGTTTTTATCAATCATGTTAATTCCTTGCCATCGGCATAATTACCCCTAGAACGTCGCCGGAAGTCAATACAACCGGATCGCCTGAATTCTTGTACTTAACCTCGACCGTTTGCTCCTTGCCGAGGCTTCGCAGGAAGTCGGCTAAGTACGGATGATGCACAGTCAATTTCGCTGGCGTGTCCGCCTCACATCCCATCATGACGCTAGAGGCTCCAACCTCCGCAGTCTTTGCAGTCGCGGTAAGTTCGCCGCTACTGATTACGAGGTCGATGCCTCGACTATCTTGATCGTTGACAATTGCCGCCTGGCGTACGACTGAGAGAAACTTCTCGGCATCGCATCGAAGCGTAGACGCTCCGTCGGTCGACGGAACCACCTTCCGCCAGTCTGGATATCTCCCCTCGACTAATCGCGTCTGTAGCGAGGTGTCACCGCATACAAAGACCGCTGATGCGTGACCGATCATCACGTCAACCCCGCATCCTTCTGCCGCGATGATGCGTGATACGGCTTGTAGTGGGCGAATAGGCACAATACCGCTTACCGCTGCTACCTCGCCCGCAATCTGACAGGATGAGACTGCAAGCCGCCTACCGTCAGTTGCAACGCAAGTAAGCCTATCCGCGATGTCGAATAGCACCCCGCCGAGTTGATACCGCGTCGAGGTCAGATCAGTCGCGTAGATCGTCTGACGGATCGCATCCGCTAACGCAACGCCCGGTACACCTGCCGCTCCCTCTGCCGCGTCGATCTTCACTGAGGGGAACTCATCGGGGTTTGGCATCGAAAGCGTAAACCCGCCGGATTGCGTTGTGATACGCAACTGGTTGTCTACCTCAATATCAACCGAATCCCCGCCGCAATCCTTTAGAATCGGGATCACCTTGGCGGGAAGCAGCAACGCTTTGCCCGGACTAGAAACGTATTGCACCGCATCGGCAACATTGCAAACAATCGATAATTCGTTGTCAGTTGCTTGCATGTTCTTTGCACCCTCGCAAGTAAACTTGACGTATCGCAACACTTCGCTTTGCGGCTTGCTTCCGACAATTGACGCCGCGATTTCGAGCGACTTGAGAAACGGGACTCTTTGTACTGTAACCTTCATACCTGACCTCCATTAACTCATAGTAAACCGGCTTTGCTTGGCATCCTGCCACGCAAGCCAACAATAAAACAATTCGCATCTTGCTTGCTACTTGTTCTCAATAGACTCCGCGACGCAAACAGTTAACAGGGCGAAACCAATCGCGTAAGCAACCCATGCGACATAGTAGACCACGTCCGCACCTTTGAAAGGAGACTGGGAAAGCCAGTTGATTAGCATCGGCCAAGCCGAAAACAACGCCACCATCTGCAAAGCGTTAAAAAACCGCATCGTAACACCTCATCTGTTGAGCAATGAAAACATTTGAAACCATTTACGTTCCCGAAACCAATTCCGGGAACCTCCAAAGGATCGGGCAGGACTGACTACCTGCTTACGGCTCGCAAGCACAATCCGGCCATCGAATGTATCCGGGCTTGCTACTTTTCATCCGCTAGTTTTTCTCGCCGTGGTTACCGCCACGCCGCCGATCCTAGCCGCTTTCGCGGTTACTCTACCAAGGACGCCCCTGCCCATCCTGTCGAGGTTGAGCCGCTGGTGCTTGCGATTGTTGCGGTACGCTTCGCTCTAGCTTTGCGTAGCCTTTGACGCGGTTGACCTTCGATGTTGTCCCGTTGTAAGTGTTATCCTCAACGCCAACGCTTAGCAAGAGTGGATAGTTGCAAAGCTGCGAAGTATCCGACACCTTGCGTCCAATCGCTTCGCAGATGGCCCTAAGTGTGCTTCGTGCAATGTCGCGGGGCTTGTCGTTCGGGTGCCACAGGTTGAGATTGTCCCAGAGTTTACGTCCTTGGTAATCACCTGCAATCACCTCCAACTCTAACTCCACGTACCGAGAGCCCGACTTGCTGGTCTTTTCGGTTGTGGTCGTAATGACCGCTTGGTACTTGCCCTCAGGCAATGCCCCAACTGGACGCGATGCTTCGTACTGGTCTAAATCAAAGTCAATGTTCACTTAACTATTCCCCAAACTGAATTTCACTGGACGGATCAACCTCCGATGCGGCTACGCTGCCGCTCGGCTTGATCTCGTTTTTCGTTAGGTACGGATAGAAGGATGCGATTTCCATTGGGATCTCATCCGGCATGCCCAAGCGGTTTTTCGCTTCGATGCTTTGCATGTTATTGCAAACGATAACCCGATCTCCCTTCGCCGCTACCGTTCGCTTCCCTTCGTCCGCTTTGCGAGCGATGCGACGATGTTTGCAAAATAGCACCTCGTCACACCATTCACTCACGCAAGCCGAGCCGACGCGATGCAAAGCTGGGCGGTAGTAGTTGTATCCGTCACCCTCAGGGTCGGCGAACTTGTCGATGGTTTCGTGACAAGTCAGCACGATGTTTCGGCCCTGCTTCCAAAGGTAGGTTAGCCCGGCGAATACGTCTTGCCATGCTTTCGCCAAGGACTGATAGCCCTTTCCAAATCCGATGTCCTCGACGGTCTTTTTGCCGTGTGCCGATGCGACTTCGAGCATCAGCAACTTCTCCAACCAGTCAACCGTATCGATGACAATTGTAGCGTAGTCCGTTTGCGGAAGTTCCATCGCTAAGAGTTGCTGAAACTCTTTATAGTTGCGGATAACGTCCGTAGAATCGCACTCAATATCCCCGATGCCGTCTTCCATATTCAAGAATAGCGGATGCGGGAATTGACTCGCCAGCGTTGACTTGCCTACGCCTGGCTCGCCATAAATAAGCATTCGACGCGAACGCGATTGCTTGCCCTTGTTGATCTTCATTAGAACCTCACCTCCTCGCCGAACGCTTTGAACTGTTCGGTATTTAAGTCATAAATCTCTTGCATGGCGCCGGGGTCGATTGCCGACCAATCGACTCTAAAACCAGCGTCACGCATGTACTCAAATTCTCTGTCTAGCTCCGCATCGCATAACTCTCTAGCGTGCGTTTGCGGGAAGCGACGGAACGTCATCGCCTGCCCTTCGTCAGATGCAATCTTGACCCAAAAGCACCAGTTCACTTCGCACCGTCGCTTTCTGCGAGCTGCTTGAGCAACGCGTCAGCATGCTCTACGGCAAACTTCGCAAGCTCCGTAGCGTCACCGCGAACGATCTCGCAGGCAATCAGACCTTGCAACGCCATTCCAGCGAACCATTCACGCTTGGTAAGCCCAAGATCCCAATCATTCGGAAAGGCAGACTCCCGCCCGTT
>JACCEC012866325.1_pt1 | contig 27269 bp, 22 predicted proteins | sample 7450121 | NCBI WGS metagenome assembly JACCEC01 (sample SAMN15323455, study PRJNA562643) | freshwater metagenome | isolation source: river surface water | place: USA:Blue River Watershed | collected 2017-08-18 | reverse complement strand
CTCAATGGGTCGGCGTTGGCGTTGCCGCGCATCGTGGCTTCCATTCTCGAAAATCATCAGACGGCAGCAGGTATTCGTATGCCTAAAGCCTTGATTCCTTATGTAGGTTTTGATATTTTAGATTAAATATTTTTATATATAAAAATATTTTTACCCCCCTCAGTAGCTGCTCATTTTTTCAGTTACTGAGGGGTATTGTTTGTTAAAAAAAGTTTTTGTTTTATATTAAATATATAAAAAAATTTGACTAACTATTAAAAATACCTTAAATAATAATATGAAAAATTTAGAGCATCTCTCTATTGCTGGTTCAGAAATTAGCAAATTAGAAGGTTTAGATAATCTTTCTAATTTACGAAAACTTTCTATTTCAGACTCAGTAATTAGCAAATTAGAAGGTTTAGATAACCTTTCTAATTTACAAGAACTTCATATTTGGGCAGCTTCAATTAGCAAAATAGAAGGTTTAGATAACCTTTCCAATTTACAAAAACTTTCTATTTTAGAAATACCTATCAGTAAAATAGAAGGTTTAGGTAAACTTTCCAATTTACAAGAACTTAGATTTTACTTAACAAAGATTAAGAAAATAGAAGGTTTAGATAATCTTTCTAACTTGCGAAAACTATCTATTGAAGGAACGCAAATTAGCAAAATAGAAGGATTGGACAATCTTTCCAATTTACAAGAACTTTCTATCCAAGAAACCCCAATTAGCAAGTTAGAAGGCTTAGATAAACTCCATAATTTACAAAAACTTTATATTAGTAATAACCAAATTAGCGAAATAGAAGGTTTAGATAATCTTTCTAATTTGCAAGAACTTTACATTGGTAATAACGAAATTACTCTAAAAGGGCTTGATAAGTTAATCAATTTAAGAAAACTCACTATTGCAGGACATCAAATTAACGAACTAAAAGGGCTTGATAAGTTAATCAATTTGCAAGAACTTTATATTTCAGGAACACGAATTAATAAGTTAAAAGGCTTAGATAATCTTTCTAATTTACAAAAACTTTCTATCTCATATATGAGTATTTATGAAATAGAAGGTTTAGATAATCTTTCTAATTTGCAAGAACTTTACATTGGCTATAGCCTAATTAGTAAAATACAAGGACTTGATAAACTTTCTACTTTACAGAAACTTCGCATCAATGGAACGCAAATTAGCAAAATAGAAGGGCTTGATAATTTGATTAATTTAAAAGAATTACATATTTCGGAAACGCAAATCAGCAAAGTAGAAGGGCTTGATAAACTAATTAATTTAAAAAAAATATATGTTAGCCATAATAAAATCAGCAAAATAGAAGGGTTTAATAATTTGATTAATTTAAAAATATTATATATTTTAGAAACACAAATCAGCAAAATAGAAGGGCTTAATAAACTTTCTACTTTACAGAAACTTTATATCAATGGAACCCCAATCAGCAAAATAGAAGGACTTGATGAGCTAATTAATTTAAAAGGATTATATATTGGTAATAATAATATCAGCAAAATAGAAGGACTTGATAACTTAATTAATTTGCAACAACTTAATATTGGTAATAATAAAATTAGCAAAATAGAAGGGCTTGATAACTTAATTAATTTGCAAGAACTTGATATTAGCAACAATCAGATTAGCAAAATAGAAGGACTTGATAACTTGATTAATTTGCAAGAACTTGATATTAGCAGTAATCAAATTAGCAAAATAGAAGGACTTAATAATTTGATTAACTTACAAAAAATTGGAATTACTATAAATAATAAACAAATTAGTGAAGAAGAAAAGAAACAAATCAAAAAATACTTACCACATTGTATAGTAGATACTTCTACTCTTCCTTTTTAATTTTTTGGGTTTATTGTTTTTTTCACCTTGAAAACTAAGGGAATACTGAGGGGTTTAGTTCTGTTCAAAAATAAATGAAGTTGCCAAAAAGTAGGTGCAATGTTGGAACTATACTTTAAAAATATCAGTAACTTTGGTTTGAATAGGGTAAACCCTACCCTCAGTAGCTGCTCATTTTTTCGGTTACTGAGGGGTATTGTTTTTATATCGAAATCTTGGCTTAAAACGGAGGCTTCGATAAAGCGAAAATATTTTGAGCGATGCCCGTTGTATCAATACTTTGTCATTTTTTGAAAAAATCGTAATTTTGCAGCCCTCATTTCATTTCATTTTTATAGCTTTATTGTTTGCATTAAACTTGCCTTTCCAATAGCATTTCTTTACAACAATAGTTGAAAAAATTTTATACTTTATTACATGCGGCTCATTTTTTATAGATTTAATTTTATAGCTCATAAAAAAAATTAAATTTCAATATACCTCTTACTAAGGTATATAAAAATTACGTTAATATGTGTGTTATTGATTATTCAACATGTTTATTTCATTTATTTTTCTCATTATTATAAAATCATCAAAATATTTTCCTTTACTTAGTTTTGTGTAATAAGACTAAACAAAAAACATAATATAATCTATCATGAGTTTACTGGGTCCAATACTGAAAAGGAGTGTTAGTTTAGCTAACAAAATAAAGAAGCCAATATCGTCAATGTCGCGCCAAGAAAAGACATTAACAAAGTTATTGAAAAAAGCACAAGATACCGCCTTTGGGCAACACTATGGCTTTGAGAAAATGCTTAATAGTCCTACATTCATTGAAGATTTTAGACGTACTATTCCCATTTCCGACTACGATTTATTGTATAAAGAATGGTGGCATCGCATTTTAGCCGCCGAACCGAATGTGACTTGGCATGGCAAGGTCAATTATTTTGCATTGAGTAGCGGCACAACAGGCGCGCCGAGCAAATACCTACCGATGACTAAAGAAATGATTCGTTCTATTCGCAATGGTAGCTTCAAAACACTTTTTGCGATGAGCCGTTTTCCGATTAGCCCCGACTACTACACGAAGCAAATTTTGGTGTTGAGTAGCAGTACGAGCCTGCGCGAGCAAAATGGCTATTATATTGGCGATATGAGCGGTATCAATGCAGGCAAAGCACCGAATTGGCTCAATAGCATCAAACGACCCGAACCCGAAATTGCTAAAATTGCCGATTGGGAAACGCGCATCAACGAAATTGCACGCAACGCAAAAAATTGGAATATTGGCTCTCTGACGGGTATTCCTTCGTGGGTGCAACTGATGATTGAGCGCGTTTGTGAATATAATAAAGCGAAAAATATCCACGAAGTTTGGCCCAATTTAGAAGTTTTTGTGCATGGCGGCTTGTCGTTTGAGCCATATCGCAGCGCATTTGAGCAACTCATGGGCAAACCGATGATTTATGTAGATACTTATTTGGCTTCCGAAGGCTATTTGGCGTATCAAATGCGCCCCGAAACGCGCGCCATGGGTTTGGTGCTGAATAATGGTGTTTTTTTTGAATTTATCCCTTTCAATGACGAAAATTTTTATCCCGATGGCACTTTCAATCGTCATGCAAAAGCCTACACTATCAACGAAGTGAAAGAAGGCATTGATTATGCGTTGGTCATTTCTACGTGTGCAGGCACTTGGCGTTACTTAATTGGTGATACTGTGCGATTTACAGATGTAAAAAGATGCGAAATTATTATTACAGGACGCACTAAACATTTTTTGAGCGTGTGTGGCGAGCATCTCTCCGTAGATAATATGACGCAAGGCATACAGCATTTGCAACGCACTTTGGGGCTACATATTAGAGAATTTACAGTTTCCGCAGTGTCTTGTGAACAAACTGTTGCCCAGCGTTGGTATATTGGTTACGATGAAATTGATAAAAATAAATTAGATGCTAACAAAGTAAACAATTTGTTAGATGAGCATTTAAAAAGCATCAATGACGATTACGCCACCGAGCGCAGCGCGATGTTGCGCCCTATACAAGTGAATCTTGTGCCTAACGACCTCTTTTACCGTTGGCTCGAACACTTGGGCAAAATCGGAGGGCAAGCCAAAGTACCGCGTGTAATGCAAAAAAATCAGTTTGCAGATTGGGAAGATTTTGTTAAAAAACAAAACTTTTAAATAAAAAAAATAAAAATTTGTTGTGATGCCTTGCGCACTTTTTGGACGAAGGCATCACAACAAAAAAAAATATAAATTGTGAAAAAATGAAATATTTTTTTTCTTTATTTTTGATTTGTTGGGCGATTGACGTATGGGCGGCAGATGCCCAACAACTTTTTCAAGAGGGCAATAATGCTTATCAATCAGGCACTTATACAGTAGCTATTCAGAAATATGAGGAGATACTGAGGGGGGGGCAAGCGTCCGCCGAAGTCTATCATAATCTTGGAAACGCATATACGAAACAAGGGCAAATTGGTTTAGCTATCCTCAATTTTGAGCGAGGGCTACGCCTTCGCCCCAACGACCCGCAAATGCTGCAAAGTTGGCAGTTTGCCCGCCGCCAAATAGTAGATGAAGTGCCGTATGTCGAAACCTTTTTTTTATTGCGTTGGTGGCGCAGTTTGCGCAACTTATTGAGTGCTACGGCGTGGTCGGTCTTAGGGCTAACTTTGGCGTGGGTCAGCGCAGCAAGTTTAGTGTTATGGCTTTTAGGACGTGAGCGGCAACTCAAAATTCGGAGTTTTTCCCTTGGGCTTGCCCTCTCGCCGATAGCCGTCTTGCTGCTGTGGTTGGGTTGGCAACAAATGACGCTCGAAACGGCGCAACGCAGCGCGATTATTATCGCTCAAGAAATCAAATTGAGAACTTCCCCTGACGAAAACTCCCCCGAATTGCGCAATTTGCACGAAGGCATTAAAGTTGAAATTATAGAAAAAAATAATTTATTTATCAAAATTCGCTTACCCAATGCCGAAGAAGGTTGGATAGATGGTAGAGGGTTGAGCATCATTTGAGTAGGCGTTCAAAGAGGTCGCACCGAAATCTTCGCGTAAAGCAAAGGTTTCGATAAAAGACCTATTTTGTCAAAAACATTGTTAATTTTTCAAATAAATTTTTATTTTATAAAAAATATTTAATCATAAAAAACATAAGCGAATGATTCCTAAGCATTTAAAAATTAGCGGTTTTTTTTCTTACAAAACGGCTACCAGCATAGATTTTACCCCCCTCAGTAAGGCGGGGTTATTTGGCATTTTTGGCAAAGTTGGAAGCGGCAAATCTGCCATTTTAGAGGCGATGATGTTGGCTTTGTATGGCGAAGTAGAGCGAATGAGCAATAAACAACGCAATTACAATTTAATGAACCTCGAAAGTGACGAGCTTTTGATAGAATTTGAATTTGAGGCAGCAAGCAAAGAGTATAGAAGTGTGGTAGCGGCTAAAAGAAATAAAAAAAGATTTGAAGATGTTGGGGTTTATAAAACTACTTATTACGAAAAAATTGAAAATAATTGGAAACCTATTGAAAATTTTGATATTCAACGGGTCATTGGCTTGAAAGCAGAAGAATTTAAAAAAACAATTGTTATCCCACAAAATACTTTCCAAGAGTTTTTAAAACTTGGAGAAACAGAACGCACGCGCATGATGCGCGATTTATTTAATTTAGAAAAATATGATTTAAGCCTAAAAGTAAAAAAGTTGGTTGATGAAAATGACAAAAATTTAGAAAATAACAAAACACAATTGAGCGCATTAGGGCAGGTCAACGCCGAAATTATCGAAACGCAAAAAAATCAAATTATTGATTTAGAAAAAAATATACATAATTTTAAATTAAAAATTGAAAGTTTAAGACAGGAAGAAGCGCAATTAAAAAACTTAAAAACGCAATTTGAATACCTCGAACAACAGCAAGCTATCGCCCGACAACTTGCCACGCAAGCAGACGCAATGCGCCTAAAAAGCCAACAAATCAAAGACTTGGAATATTGTCAAACGCATTTTAAAACGCCACTCGAACAGTTAGCCGATGCGCAGCAACAGCTTAATCAAACGCAAAAGATATTAGCCCAAAAAGATAAAACATTGACAATCAAGCAAAATGATTTGTCAGAAAAAAATAATTCATTGCAGAAACTCCGTCCTGAATATGAAGGAAGGGCAACGCTTCGCCGACAAGCGGACGAGTTAGAAAGTTTGCAAAAAGTGGTGAAACTCAATGATGAGTTAAAAGCACTTCAACTTCGCATTGATAAAGGAAAAAATTTGGTAGAAAGCAGCGAAAACGAGGCGCAAAAGCTACGGCAACATATCAAAACGCTGCAAACAGCACGCGAAGACTTGCAAGAAAAAGTAAATGAATTAGCGATTTTATTGCAAATCAAAAATTGGTTTTCTACTAAAAATAATTTTTTAAAGAATATTGAAAAAATTAGTCAAGAACTCATTACACATCAAGAAAAATTATATGGAATTGAAACCAATAAAAAAAGACTTGTTACGGGGGTGTTGCCGTTAGTGCGTTTGCAAGTTTCAGAGGTGTTAAGTATTGCCGAGGTGATTATACAAGTGAAGGCGCACCGCGAGGCAGGGCGCAAGCAAACCGAACAACTCGAACACGCTATGCAGCAGCTACACCAAGCCAAGCCATTAGCCACGCTTGCGGCAACCCTTCACGAAGGCGAACCTTGTCCGCTTTGCGGCTCTATTCACCACCCCTCAGTATTTGACGAAGCGCGAACCCAGCGCGAAATTAGCGACCTCACTAAACATAAAAAACAACTTCAAAAAGAAAATACGACCTTAGAAAATGTTGAACGCGAGTTAATTACAGATAAAGCAAATTTTAATACACATCAAGAAAACAAGAAAAGACTACAACAAGAACGCGAGCATGAGCTTGCCGAATTAAATTTACATATCGAAAAATTTTTATGGAAAAATTACGATTCGCATAAAGAAGATTTAATAGATGAAAAAATACAACAAGTAACGGCTTCGCAAAAAAAATTGCAGCAAACCGACCAAAAATTAAAAACCGAGCAAACTCAATTAGACCATGTGCAAGAAGATATTTTAAAATATAAGAAGCGTTTGCAAGATTTAGACATTGCGTTGAAGGGGGTAGAAACCACACAACAAAACGAAATGCAACGGGTACAAACAGTAGAAAATATTGCGCTTTGGCTGGCAGAAACGCCTGAAAAATTGGCGCAAAAAGCCAAAAACTACCGCGAAAATGCGGACAACATAGAGCGCGACTATGAGCAGTTGTTCAAAGTAGCCTTACAGTTAGAGCGCGACATTAGCTTACTGAGGGGGGGGGTAGAAACGCTTGAAATGCAGGTAAAAGAAAAAAAAGAAAAAATCACTATTTATGAAGAACGATTAAATCAATTAGTTATACAATCACATTTTAATAATTTAAAAGAAATTAAAAATATTTTACAATATGATTTCGACCTTGAAAAAAGTAGGAATGAGGTAAAAACTTATGAAGCGAAACGCTACGCAAGCGAACAACTTGTGACGCAACTGCAAGCGCAATTGGAAGATAAAAAATTTGATATAGGTGATTTCAACATCTTACAACAAAAAATTATTCAATATGAAAATGATTTTAATGGTTTCAATCAACAACTTGGAGAAGCCAAAAACAAGTTAAAAGATTTTGAAAATCGTTTTGCACAAATCAATATTTTGCAACATAAGCGCGAATATTTGGAAGAACGCGGCAAAAATTTGGACATACTGAGGGGGGTATTTAAAGGTAGTGCTTTTGTGAATTATGTTTCTCATATTTACATGAAAAATATTTGTGATATTGCTAATGCTCGTTTTGAGCGTTTTACGCAATATCGCCTTCGTTTAGAATTAGATAAAAATAATAATTTTTTGATTTGCGATATGTTGAATAGCGGTAAAACGCGCAGCATACAGACGCTTTCAGGGGGTCAACTTTTTCAGGCTTCGTTGGCGTTGGCGTTGGCATTGGCGGATAGTATTCAGCGTTTAACCAAAAACACGCAAAACTTTTTCTTTTTAGATGAGGGTTTTGGCTCATTGGATAACGACTCGTTGCAAATCGTATTTGAGACGCTCAAGGCTTTGCGTCAGGAGAATAGAGTGGTGGGCATCATTTCGCATGTGGAGGCAATGCAGCAAGAAATAGAGCAATATTTGCGCGTTTGGCTTGATGAAAAGGTAGGTAGTCGAGTGGCTGCGGCAATTAGTCAATACTAAATTTTATTGCTATTTTTTTATTTAAATTGCAAAAACCGCAATTTTTATTACTATTTTTGCAATTTAAATACAAATTTTGTAAAAATTTGTTTCATTCTTCAAAAATGTAGTCTCTATCATAGCTTTATAAAATTCGATAAAATCAAATTATAACTAAAAAATAACTATTGAAATCTGTTTGTATAAAAAGATAATAGCAACAACCAATCTATGCAAATGAATAATATTTTAATTATTGGCGCGGGACGCTCGGCAACGGCACTCATCAACTACGTATTGGAGCAAGCAAGAAAATATAATTGGTTTGTGACCGTAGCAGATAGCGACCACGAACTCGCCACGCGCAAAGTGAATGGGCATCCGAATGGGCGTGGGACGTGGCTCGATGCCACAAAAGTAAATGACCGCCGCGAACTTATCGGACGGGCGGACGTAGTGGTATCGTTGCTACCTGCTCACTTGCATCTTGAAGTGGCGCAGGATTGCCTCAAACTGAAAAAACACTTGATTACAGCTTCGTATATATCTAAACAGTTGTATGCACTTGGCGATGAAGCACGCGAGCGCGCTTTGATTTTTATGGGCGAAATGGGGCTTGACCCCGGCATTGACCACATGAGCGGCAAGCAAAAAATAGACGAAATCAAGGCTAAAGGTGGGCGTTTGAAATCGTTTAAATCCTATACCGGGGGTTTAGTCGCGCCTGAAAATGATGATAACCCTTGGCACTACAAATTTACGTGGAATCCGCGCAATGTGGTATCAGCAGGGCAGGGTACAGCGCAATATTTGGAAAATGGAAAACTGAAATACACGCCTTATAATCGCATTTTTAGAGAACATAAAACTATTCAAGTGCCTAATATGGGCGAATGGGAAGTGTATGCAAACCGCGATTCGCTGCTTTACCGCGATATTTACGACTTAGGTCCTATTCCGAATTTACTTAGGGGAACTATTCGGCACAAGGGTTTTTGTGAGGCTTGGAATGCGTTAGTGCAGTTGGGGTTAACAGATGGTTCATTTCCGATTTTAGACTCCGAAGAAATCACCTACCACGAATTGATTGAGGCTTATGTACCTTCTCACACGCCCGGTTCATCACTTAAAGAAAAGGTTGCCAATTTTTTAAATGTTAAGATTGATTCTGCTATTATTGAAAAATTAGATTGGTTGGGGCTTTTTAGAAAGAAAAAAATCCGCATGAAAAGCGCGACTCCCGCGCTCATCTTAGAAAATTTGTTGCTTGAAAAATGGCGTTTACAAGACCACGAGCGCGATATGGTGATTATGCAGCACGAATTTGAGTACGAACTCAATCGTCAAAATCGTTGCCTAACTTCTACGATGGTGATGAAAGGGACGAATGGCTCTGATACTGCCATGTCAAAATTAGTAGGTTTGCCAATTGGCATTTTTGTCAAACAAGTGATGTTGGGGCGCATCAATTCTATTGGTGTCAACATTCCCGTTTCCAAAGAAGTGTATGAACCTGTTTTGGAAGAACTCAAAGATTATGGGGTTGTTTTTCAAGAAAAAGATGTTTTGATTTAGCCTATCTATAAGAGCAACTTCAAATAAGCATTTATTTTACAGTATAAAATAAAAAACGGTTTGTCAAAATTGAATTTGACAAACCGTTTTTTACTTTAAAAAATTTTATGCTACATCAGTTGAGGCTTCGTGATGCGTATAAGATTCGCCGTAACCAAAAGGACGTTTGCCAATCAAATTTTCGACATCAGATTTTAATAAAACCTCTTTATCTAATAAAGATTTTGCTAATTTTTCGAGTGCCTCTCGCTTATCGCGCAATAGTTTTTTAGCTCTTTCAAACTGTTTATCAATCATCGTTCGGATTTCGGTATCCATAAGTCGGGCAGTATCATCGCTGTAAGGTCGCGTATAAGATTCTTGCATCATACCATAATAAGAGACATTTCCGACCTTCTCATTCATACCATACACCGCCACCATGCTGTAAGCCATTCGCGTCACTTGGTCGAGGTCGCTTTGCGCTCCTGTCGAGATTTTGCCAAAAACGACTTCTTCGGCAGCACGTCCGCCGAGTGTCATACAAATGCGGTCGAGCAGGGCTTCGGTGCGTGTGATGTATTCTTCTTTTGGCAAATACTGCGCATAACCAAGCGCACCGATGCCACGAGGGACAATCGTTACTTTCAAAAGTGGCATTGCATTTTCCAAAAACCAACCACAAACCGCATGACCCGCCTCATGATAAGCAATGATTTCTTTTTCAGCAGGGGCAATGATGCGGCTTTTGCGCTCTAAGCCACCGATAACTTTATCTAACGCATAGTTAAAATCGTCCATATCAATACCCGTTTTATCGCGGCGGGCAGCAATCAGCGCGGCTTCGTTACAAACATTAGCGATGTCAGCCCCTGCAAAACCCGGGGTCAACTCTGCCAAAGCTGATGCCGTTACATCTGCATTGATTTTAATATTGCGTAAGTGAACGTTAAAAATTTGTTCGCGCCCCCCCAAATCAGGTAAATCAATGCCAATTTGACGGTCAAAGCGTCCTGGACGCATCAAAGCAGAGTCTAATATATCGGCGCGATTGGTCGCAGCCATCATAATAACGCCTTTATCAGTCGAAAAACCGTCCATCTCTACTAAAAGTTGATTGAGGGTATTTTCGCGTTCATCATTGCCGCCTTGCATCGCACCACGACCACGAGCGCGCCCGATTGCGTCAATTTCGTCAATAAACACAATGCAAGGAGCTTTTTCTCGCGCCTGACGGAATAAGTCGCGCACACGCGAAGCACCTACTCCTACAAACATCTCTACAAAGTCCGAACCCGAAATTGAGAAAAATGGCACTCCTGCTTCTCCTGCCACAGCTTTCGCTAAAAGGGTTTTACCTGTACCCGGAGGACCTACTAACAAAACACCTTTCGGAATTTTACCACCCAAAGCCGTATATTTTTTAGGGTTTTTCAAGAAGTCCACCACTTCCATTACCTCATCTTTTGCCTCATTGAGACCTGCAACGTCTTGGAACGTGATATTTACCTTACTCGTGCCGTCAAAAAGTGCCGCTTTTGAGCGTCCGATATTGAAAATTTGAGACCCTGCACCACCAACGCCGCCACCGACTCGGCGCATGATGAATATCCACAAAGCCGCAAAAATGCCCAACATCAATATCCAATTCAGAATCGGATACAATATCGTACCTCTATCTTTTGAGTCGTAATTAACGCGGCGGTCTGCCAACGCAGGCGAAAGCGATTTGTTGTATTCATCTAACTTGCGCTCGAAATTGCCTAAGTCATTGAATTTATAGACAAAGTGCGGTCTCGTTTGCGAAGTTTTGCCTTTTTTGACCTGATATTTTTCGAGGCTCGTGTCGCGTAGGAAAATCTCTCCTACTTCTTTATTCACAATGTCAATTTGTTTAATGTCTCCACCTGTCAACATTTTTTCAAATTGGCTGGAATTAATGTCAGTGTCTTTTGCACTATTAAACTGATAAAAATTGAAGCCGACTAACAGCAAAATGATTAGACCGTAAATCCAAAAATTGCCAAATTTATTGCCATCGCCGTTTGGTTTGTTATCCATTTCGTTATTTTCCATCGGATAATTTATATTCTAAAAAATTCTTAATTGTTTTTATGAAAGGTTTTTTTAAGGGAGTATTATTTGCAACACAAAAAGTCAATTTAAAGTGAATGAAACAACAAAATAGTATCAATGTTTTGTCTAAATCATTTGCTTTATTTTTTTTTGCGCTATCATCACCCCCCTCAGTACCTTCTGTCTGCGCACATTCAATGCCTTCGTTTCGATACCTCAAAATAGTATAACGTGGCAATGCGGCAAACGCTTTTGATTTTGGACTGTCACTACCAAATTTCCGATAAAAGCACCGATTTTGCTTACAAAAGCCAAAAACATATTGCGTAGCCCCTAATCAAGGTCGGGATATTGCGTAAATTGAGCGTCACTCCAAAGGTCTTCTAACTGATAAAAGTAGCGAGTTTCTTGTACGAAAAGATGTACTACCGTATAAAAATAATCCAACACTACCCAAGTGCTTTGCAGACCGCCTTCAATGCGGTCGGGGGTAGTGTGTAGCTCCTCTTTTACTTTTCGATAAATGCTATCCGCCATGGCACGCACCTGTACATTCGATTCGCCCTCTGCTATCACAAAGAAATCGGCTTGCGCATCGTTGACTTTTCGTAAATCTAATTTGACAATTTTTTTACCTTTGATGTCTTGAATAGCGTCAATGATAAGATTGTTAAGTTCTTCAGTGGTGAACTTTGACTTCACACCCACTAACGGGTTGGTAGATTGTTGTACTTGCAATTTTTCTGTTATCAAATTATATATTTTTTAAAATAGAAATGAATATTTAACGCCTTTTTATATTGCGAAATTATTTAATAATATTGAAAAGTTTTAAGGTGTTGTTCGCTTTTCGCGTGCCTCTGAATTTGAGCGAGTTCAAATTAACGAGTTGTTGCGTTTTGCAAAATTAAATTTTGAACCAACTATATAAAAACAAAACTTAACTTTAATATATTCCACATTTTACGATAGTTTTCTTTTGGTGTTCTCAACAAGCAAATTTTATTTGGAATAAATGCTATTGCGTTTTTTTAACAAAATTTAATTGCTTTTTTATTATAAAAACAAAATATAAACAACCAAGTAAATAATTTAATTAATTGTTGATTTAGTAACTACACTAAAACCGCAAGAAAGCTACTTAACACATTGCCCAACTTTTCTGTAAATTTGCCGTAAAATTACGAATATTTTATCATTTTAGTACCAATGTATGCAAATCTACTTCAACAAAACGATGATTTTAAAAATATAGCTTATATTTTATGAAGTATGCCTATTTTTTAAAATACTTTTGAAAGCACAAAACAAAATACTAACTATCTATTAAAATACATTTTTTTTACTTTGAAAAGCAAAAATACACAAAATATTCGACAAATCAACAAAACGATTTTTGTAGGCAAGTTTTTACTTGATTTTGAAGAATTATCTTCTACTAATCAGTTTGCTTCGGATTGGCTCGCAGGACTTACCCCCCTCAGTAACGACACAAAAAACAAACCAAGTGAAGGAAGTGTCATTTCGACATACCGCCAAACCGCCGGACGTGGACAAATTGGCAGTCATTGGCTTTCCGAACCTGATAAAAACCTTTCATTTAGCATCATTTTTTATCCTTCCTTTTTGCGTCCACACGAACAGTTTTATCTCAATAAAGCCATTGCCTTAGCAGTTCGGCAATATGTGGAACATATACTAAATAAGACACTTGCAAATCCACCAAAAGTTACGATTAAATGGTCGAATGATATTTATATCGGCGATAAGAAAGTAACGGGCATTTTAATTCAAAATAATCTTTCGAGCCAACATATTGTTTCTTCTATTATTGGTATCGGAATGAATATCAATCAATTGCATTTTTCGCAAGCCATGGGCAACCCTACAAGCCTTGCTGCAGAAACAGGACAAACATTTGACCTCGAACACACCTTAGACGACCTTTGCAGCTATGTTGAGCAGCGTTATTTGCAACTTCGCGCTTGCGCACGCAAAAACGATTTTTCGATATTTGATGCCGAATATCTCAAACATTTGTATCGTATTCATTTGGCTGCACCTTTTCGCCGTTTAGATGAAACGGTTTTTGTAGGTAAAATTCGTGGCATTACTGAGGGGGGTAAATTAATGATTGAACATGAAAATAAGCATATAGAAAATTTTGACATTAAAGAAATTAAATTTTTATAAAACGTTGAAAAATAATAAACTAAAAATAAAATGTTATCTGAACTCTTAGTTATTTTAGCCCTCACGCTTATAAACGGATTGTTTTCGATGTCCGAAATTGCGATTGTTTCGTCTCGCAAGGTGCGTTTAGAGGCGGCAGCACGAAAAGGCAACGTAGCAGCAAAACGCGCCCTACAACTTGCAAGTAGCCCTAATCGCTTTCTTTCAGCCGTACAAATAGGGATTACGCTTGTAGGTATCATGTTAGGTATGTTTTCAGGCGAAACCGTCATCAATAATATTAAAGGTTTTATCAAAAATCTGCCCCTAAGCATTTTGCACCCTTACGCTGAAAATATTGCTATTTTTTCAAATGTTTTATTCATTGGTTTTGTGTCGCTCATTTTGGGCGAACTCGTGCCGAAACGCATCGGAATGTCAAAGCCTGAGACTGTGGCGAAAATCGTGGCGTTGCCTATGACAATAGTTTCTCGCGTGGCTGCCCCTTTTGTTTGGCTTTTGAGTAAAACTACGGAGTTGATTGTCAGGGTTTTAAATATTAAAGCTGATGACTCAAAAGTGACCGAAGAAGAAATTAAAGCCATTATTGACGAAGGGGCATCTTCGGGCGCAATCGAAGAAATAGAGCAGACAATTGTGGAAAGGGTTTTTCATTTGGGAGATAAAAAAGTAGGTACTTTGATGACAAACCGCAACGACATCGTTTGGCTCGATGCCGAAGATAGCGAACCCGAACAAATGCGTATCATTCAACAACATAAACACGCCGTTTTTCCCGTTTGCAAGGGTTCGTTAGATAATATTTTAGGGTTTGTGACGCTCAAAGATATTTTTGAAATAAAAATGAATGAAAAACCCTTGCAACTCGCCGATTTAGTGCGCCCTGTCAATTATTTCCCCGAAAATATGTCGGCTTATACAGCACTCGAAAAATTTAAAATTACAAAAATTCATCAAGGCTTAGTGGTGGACGAATACGGCACAACGGTCGGCATTGTCACCCTCAACGACCTTTTAGATGCCTTGGTCGGCAACATCTCCGAATCGGAAACAAGCATCGCCTACGAACTCATACAGCGCGAAGATGGCTCTTGGCTCATTGACGGACAATACCCGTGGGACGACTTTTTAAACGAATTTGACCTTGATGACGACACACCCTCGCATGAAAGTTTTAATACAATCGCTGGTTTTATTTTACACGAATTGCAGGAATTGCCGCGTACAGGCACTAAAATAAAATGGCGCGGTTATCAAATGGAAGTGATAGATATGGACGGCGCACGCATTGACAAAATTTTGGTCAAAAAAATGTAACGCTAATACTTTTTTACGTCAAAACGCTGTTTTATATTTGAGGTGAGTTTGCGCAATTTTTCAATTTTTTGAAATAGGCAAACTTCAATGCTTTTGAATGTTATTTTAAAATTTTTAATTTTTTAAAATCCTTAAACAATGAAAAAATTATTGATGGCTTTGCTTTTGGGTGGCTTTTTAACTAACGCAATGGCGCAAGCACCTACACAAGCTACTCCCCCTGCCGCAAAAGAGAAAAAAGAAACCAAAGACAAAGGCGCGAAAAAAGACGCACCAAAACCCGATGCTGCAAAACCCGATGCCGCAAAAGCTAAAAAGCCTGAAATGAAACCCAAAAAAGCCGATGCGCCCAAAGCTGCCGATGCCGCAAAACCAGAAGCAAAAAAAGACGCACCGAAACCCGAAGCAAAAAAAGCTGATGCGCCTAAATCCGCCGCTACCCCTGCTGTTGAAAAAGAAGTAGGTAAAGACGAACAAGGACGCACCCTTTACGAGGGTCCAAAAGGTGGACGCTATTATAAAAATGCCGCAGGTAATAAAGTCTATGTAAAAAAGAAATAATCCTGCTTTGAATAGCTTTTGAATAGCTCAAAATGAGGGGCAAAATGTTAGTTATTAACATTTTGCCCCTCATTTTTATTTTTCATTTTTTTTTAAAACAAAAAATTTTTTTATCGAATGTGGATAACTATATGATTTCCAAAAGTTATCCACATCTGAATGTGGATAACTATGTTAATATCCACATTTTCTTTGATTTTCCACAAAGTTATCAACATAGCATGTTGATAACTTTGTCTTTAAAAAAAGTTTTCCACATTTTGACTAAAAGTTTTCCACAATCAATGTGGAAAACTTTTTTAGTTTTTAAAAAAAATGTGGATATTAACATAGTTATCCACATTTTTTCCACATTGCTATTTTACATTTACATTATTTTGTATATTATTTTTTCATATTGTTGATAACTATGTGGAAAACTCGAAAGTTATAAACATTAAAAAATGTTTTAGATTTTTTTAGGTTTTTTATCGGTGTTATTAGCAATAATTGTGGAAAAGATGTGGAAAACGTGTGGATATTAACATAGTTATCCACATTTTTGCTAAAAAGATGTTGATAACTATGTGGATAACTTTTGAGTTATCCACATAGAGCCATTTAAGGACAGTTACTGAGGGGGTAATGTGGAAAAATATAAAACAAAATTTGCGCTTCAGCAAGTTGTGTTTGTGAGCATTTTGTCAGATTTTGGTTTGTTGTTATATTTATTAAAGTATTTGTTTTTTTGAGAAAAAAACTTTAACTTGTGTCATCAATCAATAAGTTGTAGGCATAAAATTAGGTTAAAAATAGATTGAGATTTTATAATAATATTTAAACTATTGCTTATCATAATTTAACACTTTTTAATAACGACCAAATTTAAAACTTTATGGATTTTGTAACCGTTTTACTAATTTTCTTATTAGTTGTTCTGTTTTCTTCTTTCACCACTGTACAACAAGGTACGGTTGCTATCACCACCATTTTTGGAAAATATAACCGCACACTTCACGCAGGTTTGAATCTCAAAATTCCGTTGATAGAGCAGGTATTTCGCAAGATTTCGACTCAAAACCGCTCGGCAGAGTTGTCTTTTCAAGCCATTACGCAAGACCAAGCCAATGTTCATTTCAAAGCGATGTTGTTATATGCTGTTTTTGACGATAGCGAGAACACGCTTAAAAATGTGGCTTTCAAATTTGTGGACGAAAAAAACTTTATGCAGGCTTTGGTTCGCTCGGTTGAGGGTTCGGTGCGCAGTTTTGTAGCAACCAAAAAACAATCGGAAATTTTGGCATTGCGCCGCGAGATTGTGCATGATATTAAAAGCCAATTAGATTCGATGCTCGAAGGGTGGGGTTATCATCTGATTGATTTACAACTCAATGACATCACTTTTGACGAAGAAATCACGCGCTCGATGGCTAAGGTAGTGGCATCAAACAACCTACGCGCTGCCGCCGAAAACGAAGGGCAAGCCCTCCTCATCACCAAAACGAAATCAGCCGAAGCCGAAGGTAACGCTATTAAGATTGCGGCTGAAGCTGAAAAAATTGCGGCTCAGTTGCGCGGGCAAGGGGTCGCGCTTTTCCGTCAAGAAGTGGCGCGAGGCATGGCAGAGGCAGCCAAAGAAATGGAAGATGCTAAGTTAGATTCGTCTATTTTAATGTTTGCGATGTGGACCGAAGCCATTAAAAATTTTGCAGAACAAGGCAAGGGCAATGTTATTTTCTTAGACGGCTCAACCGATGGAATGCAAAAAACGCTTAAAGAAATGGTTGCTATGCAGCAACTCAATCATTAGTAATGTAATTGTTGTAGGGTTGTTATCGAAACTTTCGATAACAACCCTACAGCTTATTTATCCCTTTTTTTAGTAGCCCCACCTAAATCCTCCCCAAAAGAGAGAACTTTAAAGCCTTGAAAATCAATTTGTTATTTACTCCTTTTTTTAGTTTTCCTCTCGGTTTTTCTTTGCTTTCTTTCGCGTAGCAATCAAGCCTTTTTCGCTCATTTCAAAGATGCCAAAATGTGGGTCATCGCTGTCAAAACAAGGCGAATCGTAGTCAATATCATTTTCATAACTATCGTGATTGATGCGGTGGGCAAGATACCCTAACTTCACTTTTCTGCCGATAGGTACTTTCAATGCCATTTCTATTTGCTGCCCGCGCCATTTTGTGTTGGCAGGCACTTCTAAAAATTGCCAAAAAGAAAATGTATCGTTAGAAAATTTTGGCATATATTGAATTTTGGAAGCCAATGTTTTAGCCTCTGAAGGGCTACCTCCTTGCGCATTTTTTTGCACTTCTACCGAAAAATCTTTATTGGTAGTAGGTATGATTTTTAAAGATACATCTTCGCAAAGCAAATAATCTTTTGAAATATAAATGCCGTCTAAGTTAATTTTTAAATAACCGTTTGGGTGTGGCACTCGCACGATGTTGAAGGTATCCGTTGAAGGGGTTACTGAGGGGGTATAACTTAGGCTTTCGACTTCGCTCGCGTTGTGGTTAAATTGGGTCGAAAAGTTTGCCGCCAAAGTTGCCGCACTCGAAACATTGACAAACCAAAATATCCACATAGACATATCTACTATCCACGCCGTTTTCAGCGACATTCGTTTTTGTAAAAAAATACGAATTAAAAAAATGACAATACTTACAGTAGGGACTAAAAAAATGATGAGGACATTGAACCCAAAAAGCCAGCCCTGCCACGATTGTTCGGGGACTAAATAGTTGAAAAAGGGCGAGACCATGTAGAGGGCTACGATACTTACTACCCACGTCACTAATAAGGTCGCTAAAACAATAATGAGAAAAACGACACTAATTTTTCTAAATACATAAGCAGTATTTTTAATGAGACTATTGAGAAAATCGCCAAAATTTTGCAATCCTTTCGCAATTTTTCCGCTTTTATCCAATTCAGAAATTTTATCGCCGAGACGAGTGGCGCCGTCTTCAATCGTGCGCGCAATATTTTCGGCATTGATAGGCTCTCCACGCATTGCCAAACGGTCGGCGGAGGTTTTCGCTTCGGGCATCACCATCCACAAAATAATATACACAAAAACACTCATGCCACCAAAAGCGACCAACGCCAAAAATGCCAAACGCAACCAAGCAGCATCGCGCAATCCGAAATAAGCCGCCAAGCCACCACACACGCCGCCCACCGCTTTATCATCGGGGTCTCTGAAAAGGCGGCGTTTGAATACCCCCTCAGTAGCTTGTGCTTTTTTATGCGTATTTGTTTGATTTTCATTTGTTTCGATACCAAAGTCTTCGGGTGTCCCCATCGTAGCAATGGCATTTTGCACATCTCTAAGCACAATGATTTGCCCACGCGAACCGAGCGCAGTCGTAAATAACTCTGCCAAACGGCTTTCAATATCGCCCATGATTTCGTCACAATCGTCCGATTGACTAAAATGTTGGCGCAGCGTGTGCAGATATTGGTTCAATGCCTCAAACGCATTATCGTCAATCGAAAAAGGCAATCCGCCAAGATTGACATTAAAAATTTTATTCATTTTTGGTTGCTAAATTTTTGCTGTGTTCGCTAAATGGTTCAATACCCATAATTTGATTAACCGAGTTGACCAAATCTAACCAAGATGAGCGCATTTCGGCAAGTGCCGCTTCGCCTTCGGTGGTCAACTGAAAATATTTGCGCGGTGGTCCCATCGTGCTTTCTTGCCATGTGTATTGCAGCAAGCCCGAATTTTTGAGCCGCGTCAAAAGGGGGTAAAGTGTCCCCTCTACTACAATCATATCGGCATCTTTGAGCCGTTGTAGTATATCAGAAGGATATGCCTCGCGCTCGGCGATAATTGCCAAAATGCACAACTCAAGCACCCCTCTCCGCATCTGTTGTTTTACGCTTTCGTTATTCATGGCACAAAACTATGCAAAAAAATAGTACTATGCAATACATAGTACTATTTTAAAAAAACATTTTTTTATTTAAAAAGTATAAAAATTTGATAATGAATTTTTTATAAAAATAGGTAAGAAAAAAAAATTTTTATCCATGCTGCTACATCGGGCGAAAACCTTGATAAAACTATTGACCGTAAAACCTAATTTTTTTTTTTTCGTAAAATAGAATCAATGCTCTACTAACAACATCTTCATCAAAGTTTAGCGTTTATCGAAACCTTAGCTTTAAGCCAAGATTTCGACTAAAAAACGATTAAAAAATAAAGTAACAACGTTTTAAATTTTAAGCACTCCTATCGTGCGTTTGTTCCGATGCGCTGCATCAGGTACTGAGGGGTGGTGATTTAGCCCCCGATACAGCGCATCAGAACAGCATTAAATTTTGTTACTTTATTATTTTTCCATTCCTAATAATTGAAAGTAATTGAAAATCAATATTTTTCAAATTAGATATTGATGATTTTTTATATTTATTTATATTTTTTTTTAATACATGGAAAACACAACCGAATCAACTTCCCATTACGACCACCTCGAAAATATGGGTATCGAAACGTTGCTAACTGCAATGAATAGAGAAGATAAAACCGTTCCTTTAGCAGTCGAAAAGGCATTGCCACAAATAACAGCCTTTATTGAGGCGGCACAAATGCGCATGACGCAGGGGGGCAATGTCTTTTATATTGGTGCAGGGACGAGCGGGCGTTTAGGCATTTTAGATGCCTCCGAAATCCCACCGACCTACGGCGCGCCACCTACTTGGTTTGTGGGTTTGATAGCAGGCGGCGATTACGCTATTCGGCACGCCGTAGAGTTTGCAGAAGACAACCCCGAACAAGCGTGGATTGACTTGGTAGAAGCGGGTATTAAACATAATGATATTTTAGTAGGTATAGCTGCTTCGGGTAGAACGCCTTATGTATTAGGGGGACTTGAAAGAGCAGCTACTGAGGGGGTCTTGACAAGTTGTATTGTGTGCAATCGGCAAACCCCGATAGCTGCTGCCGCCCAATTTCCTATCGAAGTAGTGACGGGTTCGGAGTTTGTAACAGGTAGCACACGTATGAAAGCAGGTACAGCCACAAAGTTAGTACTCAACATGATTTCTACGGCTTTGATGATTTTGAGAGGGCGAGTAAAAGGCAATAAAATGGTGGATATGCAGCTTGCCAACCAAAAACTTATTGGGCGAGGAATCTATATGCTCATGCACGAATTGAGTATTACGGAGAAAGTCGCAAAAGATTTGTTATTAAAATATGGTTCGGTGCGTTTGGCTATCGAAGAATATAAAAAAAATAAAAATGTATAAACATTGGATAAAAACGTATCGAATACATTAAAAGTATTCGATACGTTTTTTTATCGTCAGCACTATTTTTTTTTTACTATTTTTTCAAAATAGATTTATAGCGCGAAAGATTATCTAATGTTTTAATAGCTTCTGTTACATCGGGGTCATTGCGCAAAGAAATTTTAATTTGTCCTTTTTGAAAATAGTAGCGTTCTACAATTTCGCGCTCAATTTCGCGCTCAATTTCTGCCTTATGTTTCATCAAATCATTTTTTTTGTCGGATTGAATTTTGGTTTTTACCAAACTCAGTTCTGATTGTATAGCGGTCAAATATTTTTCTTTGGCAGCGTTTTCTTCCAACTGTTTCACCAATTTTTCGGTTTCAGAGTCGTACTGAAAACCACGTTTTTCTAAAAAATTGACAAAATCATCAAATTCGGTAAAATGGAATTTTTCAGGTTCACCAATTGCGGGGTTTTTCAGACAATATTGCGTGACATAATCGAATAAATAAAATTTTTCTTTCAAAGTTTTCATCAAACCAAAATCGTCATTTTTTGCCAACAATACATCGGGTTTGATGCCTCCACCTCCTAAAACAGGTCGCCCTGAACGGGTATATCTGCGCTCGCGCTCGGCATCGGGTATTTCAACGGGTTTCCCTTTTTCGTAGCGAACTGCCTGAATACAACGCCCCGAAGGAATGTAATATTTAGAAGTGGTCAGTTTGAGTTTAGAGTTGTAGCCAATATCGCGTACATTTTGCACCAACCCTTTGCCGTAGGTGCGCTGCCCCATGATAACGGCGCGGTCATAGTCTTGCAATGCTCCCGATACAATTTCGGAAGCCGAAGCCGTATATTTATCCACCAAAACCACAATGGGCATTTGTTCGTCAATGGGTTGATTCAAAGTGCGGTAGCCCCTATCCCATTCTATCACTTTGCCGCGGGTAGAGACAATAGTATCGCCTTTGGGTAGCCAAATATTACAAATATTGACGGCTTCATGCAATAATCCCCCCCCATTGCCGCGAAGGTCGAAAACTAACCCCTTCATATTGGGGTTTTTCGATTTCAATTCTTTAAACGCATTTGCCACATTTTGCCCTGCATCGCGGCTAAACGTGGTGAGTACGATGTAGCCTACTGCTTCGTTGAGCATACCGAAGTAAGGCACGTTTTGTTCGGTAATTTCATCGCGTAAAACTTTGATTTTCATGTCTTTATCGCTACCACCGAGCTGCGGACGCATCACACTCAATTCTACATCAGTGCCTGCTGTTCCTTTCAAAATCTCGTCTAACTCTTCCAAGTCGCGCCCTTTCGCCGATTTACCATCTACTGCCGTAATTTTATCGCCCGCTTTTAGCCCTGCCTTTTGCGCAGGCGAACCCTCAAAAACTGCCTCCACAAAAAGCCAATCACCTGCTTTCTGAAACGATACGCCAATGCCGCTATATTTCCCCTCAGTAATATAACGATACCCCTCAATATCACTTTCCGAAATATAATTCGTGTAGGGGTCGAGCGATGCCATCATCGCGTCAACGCCTGTGCGCATGAGTTTGGAGGGGTCAACATCGTCCACATAATACATATTCAATTCTTTATACAAACTCGTGAAAATCTCAATATTTTTTGAGATTTCAAACATCTTTCCATGGTCTTCGCGCAGGGTGGTCGCCATGCCTACCGTCAGTACCAATGCCGCTATCGTGCCTCTCTTCATTTGGATTTTTTGTAAATATTTTAAATGTTTCATTGTGTAAAAATTGTTAAAGTGCTGATTCTCAAATATTATCGTTTTTGTATTTACAAATAGCACTCATTGTTCCATTTGTAAATACCTAAAATTACTATGGCTAAAACTATTCCTTATTTTTAGAGTCTATCAAAATTGTGACGGGTCCATCGTTAAGAAGTTGCACTTTCATATCTGCCCCAAATTCGCCCGTCTGCACTTCGCGCCCCAAAGCCACCGAAAGTACCGTTACCAAACGCTCATAAAGCGGAATCGCCACCGCAGGTTTAGCCGCACGAATGTAAGAAGGACGGTTTCCTTTTTTGGTAGCTGCATGAAGCGTAAACTGACTCACTACTAAAAGTTCGCCGCCCACGTCTATCAATGAGCGATTCATTACGCCCGCCTCGTCTGCAAAGATGCGCAAATTCACCACTTTTTGGCTCAACCAACTTAGGTCGTCTTCGCCGTCTGCCTCCTCAATGCCCACTAACACCAACAGCCCTACACCAATAGCAGCTTTTACTTTGCCCCCTATTGTCACCGATGCCTCCGTCACTCGTTGTATAACTACTCTCATAACAATTATTTTACAAAAATTTAAAACAACTTTTTCCTAAAAAACAATATTTAGTTTGAAAAAGTTACCAACATTTTAAAAAATAATAAAGTTTAAAAAAATGAAAATCAACATTTTAGCAAAGTGAGTTATCAACATACCCTGTGGATAACTATGTGGATAACTCGCAAGTTATCCACATTTCTCCACATTGCCTCTGTGGATAACTTTGAGTATGTGGATAACTCGCATTTTATCCACACGTTATCAACACTTTTTCCACAAGTTATCCACATGTTATCAACATCTTTCTACCATGTGGAAAACGTGTGGAAAAGTTTTCCACATATACCCCCTAAAATGTGGATAACTTTCATAAAAGATTGATTTTCAAGGGCTAATAACTCTTTTTTTGTGTGGAAAAAATGTGGATAACTCGCTTAGTTATCCACAATAGATGTTGATAAAAAATTTTTTTTTCCACATTTATCCACTTTTCCACATCGCTAATAATAATAGTAAGAAAGAAAAAAAAATTTTAAAAAAAGTTATTACAAGGAATTACTGCGAGGGGGAAGAAAATTTTTTGATTGTGTGGAAATGTTGAAAAACTGTTTTAAACAAACTTTTCTACCTTACTCAAAAATGATTTCGGTTGCCCCCCAACCATATTTTTGATGATACTCATTTCGGAAGGTCTGCACATGCCGATTTCGGCGCAGTCGGGCGGCTATCATTTCCTTCAAACGCCCTTTCCCAACACCATGAATAACAAAAACACGCGATATATCAAGCCTTATTGCTTTTTCGATGTAGTGGTCGAAGGCGCGGAGTTGTTGTTTTACGATTTCCTCATTGCTCAAAGCAGAGGGGTTAGTGTGTAATACTTCGATGTGCAAATCTATTTCTCGCGGAAATTGGGCATATTCGTTTACATCGGGCGTTGTGTGGAAAACCCAATGAGCATTTCGGGCTTCTTCTTGTTGTCGCAAGGCTTTTTGCTCGCGTAGGGCTTGTTCGGTGTATTTGCGCAGGTCCGAAAGATTATTATTTTTGGTTTGTTCGGTTTTGTTTGTTGGTTTTGGGGTGGAAAACTCAAATTTATCCACCATTTTGAACGCAAAAAGATGAGGATTGTGCCAAAATGCAAATTTTGCAGGGTGTTTCAAAAGTTGCTGCCATCGGATTTTTAGCGTTTTTTCCACCACTTTCCCCCCCCCCTCAGTATAGAGCGGCGTGAGGCGCAATACAAGACTGGGCGAGTCATTGAGTTCGTCCCACAAAAGGTGGCTAATTTGCGGCTCAATCGCGGCGGCTCGCAGGGTATCATGTATTTCGTCTTCGAGGCTATCGCCAAAATACAGGGCTATATCGAAAGCCACAGACAAAGCCGAACCGTTGAGCAGATGAATATCAACCTTTTCCACATTTCCGTTGGCAGTTTTCCACATCTCAAACACTACCCAAAAACCAAAATCAGTAGGAATAACTGTTGGAAAATCATTTTTCAACAACTTTTCCACATTTTGCGCGGTGCTTTGTGGAAAATGTGGAAAAGTCGGTAAATCAAAATCATGGAAAAGCGATTGTTTCGCAGTTTGTGCAAGCATTAAATCGGACTCAAAAACGGGTATTTCCATATCGTCCGCCTCAAACAAGACCATAAGCATACCATCGCCGAGTATATCGGTGACAACGCCCACTTCGCGCCCTCTTAAAAGTTGTACTTTCGCGCCTATATTAAAAACTTTTTTAACTTGGTGGGTTGGGTTTTTCTTTGGTTGCATGACACAAGGTTTATGACTACGGCTTTATTTTGAAGTTTTCCACAATCACCAACTTAAATGTGGATAACTATGTGGATAACTTTTGAAAAATTGGAAAATGGATAAACGGAAAAAATAAAAAATTGATACAAAATGTGGAAAACGCTATAAAATATTCGATTTTGGGGGCTAAAATAAACAGTTTTCCACAGATATTCAAATGTTTTCCACATTTGTGGAAAATTATCCACATAGTTATCCACATTATTTTAGCGTTTTCCACATTAAAGAGGTAGTTATCCACATAGTTATCCACATTTTCTTGTCAATGTGGATAACTATGTGGATAACTTTTAGTTTTGCGTGTTTTTAAAGATTTTATTTCAACAATTTTTTTTTATAAAAAATTGATTACTAACAAATTAACATAGTTATCCACACCGCTATTAAAAAATGTGGAAAACTTTTAAACTTCATCAATAAATAAAAAAATATAAAAATATTTTTATATATGAAATTAAAATGGAATGTTGCGCAAGCCATGGAAATACGTTGGTGGCAACGCTACCTAAAAAATCGGGATATTACGGATTATCACATTTGGAAGGGTGCTTATTGGCATCAATTTTTGAAAGAAATAGGTTTTGAAAAAAAAGAATTGATTGAAAAAATAAAACACCAAAACCTTGACAATCAACGAGTTACTGAGGGGGGGGGTATTCCGACTCTGTTAGATGCGGGTTGTGGTCCTGCGGGTATTTTCATGATTTTTGACGGTGCTGATGCTGCTTTGCGGATTGATGCGCTCGACCCTTTGCTCAATGAGTATGAAGAAAAATTACCGCATTTTAAAAAATCAAATTATCCACAAACGCAATTTTTGGCGAAGCCTTTAGAACAGTTGGAAGCGCGAGAAAAATATGATTTTATTTTTTGTATTAATGCAATCAATCATGTTGCTGATTTGCAAAAAAGTTTTGTGCAGTTAGTCAATGCGGCGAAGCGGGGTGCTACGCTCGTGGTTTCGATAGATGCGCATAATTTTCAACTTTTGAAGCATCTTTTTCGTTTAGTTCCAGGTGATATTTTGCACCCCCATCAATACGATTTGACCGAATATGAAGCGATGTTGGCAAATTGTGGGTGTCGAGTAGAAAAAAGTATTTTATCTAAAAAAGAATTTATTTTTAATTACTATATTTTAATTGCTACAAAGCAATGAGTTACAAAATAAAAGAAATTTTTTACACCTTACAAGGCGAGGGTGGGCAAGCAGGTAGGGCGGCTGTTTTTTGTCGTTTTTCGGGTTGTAATCTTTGGTCGGGGCGCGAAGAAGACCGTACAAAGGCAATTTGTCAATTTTGCGATACCGATTTTTGGGGCATGGACGGCGAAAATGGAGGCAAATACGACACCCCCACGGCTTTGGCGGCAAAGGTCGCCGCCGTTTGGGGAGACACGAAGCGCGGCAAACCATTGGTAGTTTGCACAGGTGGCGAGCCGATGCTACAATTAGATGAAGAATTGTGTGAGGCATTTCATATTGAAGGTTTTGATATTGCGATAGAGACGAATGGCACAATCTCTATACCGTTTCAAGCGAGTTTGGATTGGGTTTGTGTGAGTCCGAAAGCCAACACCGAACTCAAAGTATTGAAGGGTGACGAACTCAAATTGGTATATCCACAAATCGGAATTGAGCCACAAATGTTTGAAAATCTTGATTTTACACATTTTTTTTTACAACCTATGGACTCTCCCCTAAAAGCACAAAATACACAGGCAGCCCTTAATTTTTGCCTTCGCAACCCAAAATGGCGTTTGAGTTTGCAGACGCATAAAATTTTGAATATTCCGTAAAAAATAATTTTACATTTAGTTTTTGTATCGAAACCTTCGCTTGAAGGAAACAATAATACAACGTTTCGCCCGAAAAATTACCCCTCAGTAACTGCTTACTGAGGGGTAGTTTTTTGCAAAATTAAAAAAGCAATTATATTTTTTAAAAATATTTGTATGCAAAAAGAAAAGTATTTTTTTGTTTTAAAATAAAGTGATTATTTTTGTTCTCAAAAGCAAAAATAATGAACAAAAAATTGAACCCCCACGACAAATATTTTAAAGCGGTATTTTCGTATCAAGAAAATATGAAACTGTTTTTAGAAAAATTTGTACCCGAATTGGTAGAAGATGTT
>JACCEC011005813.1_pt1 | contig 27283 bp, 31 predicted proteins | sample 7450121 | NCBI WGS metagenome assembly JACCEC01 (sample SAMN15323455, study PRJNA562643) | freshwater metagenome | isolation source: river surface water | place: USA:Blue River Watershed | collected 2017-08-18 | reverse complement strand
GGTCTGCTCCATGAAGGCGGCCCCAGAGATAGTCGTTTTCCCGATATTTTCGGCTGAAAAATGCGCCAAAGCTATTCAGTTCAATGCCCTTTAAGGTCGCGGCAGCGCCACCTGTACGCAGGGCTGTCGCATCATCTGGAGAAATTCTATCGACGCGAATGGGGTTAAACTCATCAAGCCCTTCGCCCTGCAGCATCGGCAACGTCGCGATATCAAAATACGGAAATCCCAAATAGCTGAGCAATAATGGGCGGCGCTGGGCTTTAGGGCATTTGGCAAAAGCTGCGGCAAGTGCAGCATCTAACCGTTTATCGCGCTCAGGCAGATTTTGCAGCACGGCGATGGCGTCCAGAAAGCCTGCAGCAGATGTCCAAGCCATCGACTTGTACGTGGAGAGGTTCTGCAGATCGATTAGTTCACCAAGGCCCGCATAAAGTGCCGTGCGCAATGGATGAAGATCTGCCTCGTCGACCGATCCCTGATCCACCAACTGTGTCATTTGACGTGCCAAAAATCGCAAGCGTCGGATACGGAAGCCAAGATCTAGCTGCTGAAAAAAGCGCGTAGCTGGCTCATTTTTCTGGGGAGCTATGGCCGTTATCTGGTCAGCCCCGCGCTGGCGAACCTGCTGCCATAAATCGCGCCGAAAGGCTTCTGCTGCCTGCTCACCCATCGCGCCCAAACGCGCTCCTAGATCTGCCAAGCCCTCGACAATGCCTGACAATTTTAGATGAGCGTATCCTGCATAGGCATAGCCGGCATCTCGGCTCGCGCGGTCATGTGCTTTGGCGCGCCACTGGGCGAGCCGCCGCGCAGTGGGCGTGTCGAGAAAGAAGCTCAGGCCAAAGAGCGCTTGAATATGCTGTTCCACCTCAGGGCCAAGGGCATTAACAATATGTTGCAATCGCCGGATACGGATGGACCGTGCATGCAGCGTTTCCAAATTGTCGCGGATTGGCTGTTCGCGCGGCAAGTCTGAAAGTGACCCCAAAATGGCCGAAAAGAAGCCGGGCCCTTCGTCCTGGCCAATGCGCGGCATGCTAATGGAGCGAATGCCCGGCTTGGGATCAATAAAAACGAAGCGTCGGTCTACCTCGCGGCGCGCGGGACGATCTGGCAAGGCATCAATTGCGGCCCGAAATGGGGCATTGGCAAGCACCGACCCATCAACCAGTGCCAAGGTGTCAAGCGTGCCGCCGGTGCGAGGGGCAATTTGCGCGATCAGATCATCCCGATCTGCCCAGTCTGCCCCGCGCGCGGCCACAAGCTGGTCAATTTCAGCAAGCGTGAGTGGCGGGAAAGCGCCCGGAAAGCTTGATGTGGCGCGGGCGGCCAGTGTCAGTGAGGCAAGGCTTCCAAGGCCTTGGTCTTGGCCTTCATCATGCCGGAACCGCAGCACAAGTCGATGTTCGCGCTCAACCACTTCTGCTGGAGAGTTAAGATGTAGTTTTTCAGGATGGCCGTTAAAATCAGTCACTGTAACAGCGAGGTCCAAGGGCTGATCTGGCGGCAAGAGCGGCGGATGTGTTGGGCCGGCCTGCATAGCGTCTAAGGCATCGAGAATAAGGCCCGACATATGGGGGCCGGAAAAGGGGGGCTCAAACCAGCGGGCGCGGACAAAACGGCTTAACTTGGCACGGACTTCCTCACGCGCCTCAAGGCCGACTGTCGTATCAACGGTGCCGCCGGGTTTGCGCGTGAAGAACCAAGCAATGGGCGCTGCCCAAAATTTGGTGAGTTTGCCAATTGGTCGGGCATCTGGATCAAGCAGAACATCGGCATCTGCTTTTTCAAGCCACAAGTTGGTGAGGGGTTCTAGCGACTGGCCCTTGGCAATGGCTTGGGCCAAGAAAATGCCATTAATGCCTCCCGCGCTGGCGCCTGTCACAATATCCGTCAGAACACGCAATTTTAGCTGATAATTGCTCTCAATATGCGCCAGTAAGTCTCGGTAAACCTGTTCTGAAGGGCGCAAATCATCTGTGCCAGCATGAAAGGATTGGCTGGCCCGCGCCAGTTTCCAAATTTCTTTGGTAATCCCGTGCATATAAACGGCAAGGCTGATGCCGCCATAGCAAATGAGCGCCAGTCTGAGTTCTTTTTCCCGCACACGCCTATGATAGGGATTTGTTGGCTCTTGTCGAGGAAGTGGCTGGCACTGCGGGTGATTGACCGCATGACATCTGCCTCCTATGTTCTTCTTTCGTTCGTATCTAAGGGGTCGTGATGGCGCGAGTTCAAAAACGCTTTGTGTGCCAGAATTGCGGGAGCGTTAGCGCCAAATGGGCCGGGCAATGCCTTGATTGCTCGGAATGGAACTGCATTGTTGAAGATGCTGGTGCAATTATAACCCCGTTTAAAGCAAAACATGATTTGCAAGGCGGCGGGCAATGGATTGATTTGGTGGGGCTGGACACCGATGTGCGCCTGCCAGACCGAATGCCTGTGGGCATTGCAGAGCTTGATCGGGCCTTGGGCGGCGGGTTTGTTGCCGGGTCTGCAACCTTAATCGGCGGTGATCCTGGGGTTGGCAAATCCACCTTGCTGCTGCAGGCGGCCGCACGATTGGCCGAGCTGGGGCGTGCTGTTGCCTATATTTCTGGCGAAGAAGCATCAGACCAAGTGCGCCTGCGCGCCCAGCGCCTTGGGCTTGGGCGTGCGCCAGTGCAGTTGGGGGCCGCAACATCGGTGCGTGATATTTTAACAACGTTAAGCGCGGGGACGCCCCCGGCTTTGGCCATTATTGATTCCATTCAGACGATGCATAGCGATTTGATTGAGGGTGCACCTGGCACCGTCAGCCAAGTTCGCGCATCGGCGCAAGAGCTTATTCGCTTTGCCAAAGAACGCGGCACAGCAATTGTTCTGGTCGGCCATGTAACCAAGGATGGTGCTATTGCCGGCCCCCGCGTGCTGGAACATATGGTTGATACAGTGCTGAGCTTTGAGGGGGAACGAAGCCACCAATATCGCATCCTGCGCGCAATTAAAAACCGCTTTGGCGGAACGGATGAAATTGGCGTGTTTGCAATGGAAGCGGGTGGCTTGACGGAAGTTGGAAATCCGTCAGCTTTGTTCCTGACCAATCGGGATGAAAGCGTAACAGGCACAACAGTATTCCCCGCTTTAGAAGGCACACGGCCCGTGCTGGTAGAAGTGCAGGCCCTGACGGTTCGTCTGGCCAGTGGGGCCACGCCGCGCCGTGCGGTGGTGGGGTGGGATTCGGGACGTTTGGCAATGATCCTTGCCGTGCTGGAAGCGCGTTGTGGCCTGTCACTCTCATCGGCAGAGGTCTATCTTAACATTGCCGGCGGTTATCGCTTGTCAGACCCGGCAGCGGATTTGGCCGTAGCAGCGGCGCTTATTTCTGCTTGGACAGAGCGGCCCGTGCCAATTGACACAATTGCCTTTGGAGAAGTGGCTCTTTCTGGCGAAATTCGGCCAGTTGCGCATGCGGGGCTGCGGTTGAAAGAGGCCGCAAAGCTAGGCTTTGAAAAAGCAATGGTCCCAGCCGGTGGCATGCCTGAGTCTGCGGGCATATCCACGCAATCTTTCCGCACCTTGGGGCAATTCGTTGACCATCTGCTAGGACGGGGATAGCCAAGCATCATGACTTCTTTGGATATCATTGTGCTCTTGTTGATGGGCGGCGCTGGCATTTTGGGCTTTTCGCGCGGGTTTGTGACTGAGGCGTTGTCCCTTGCCGCTTGGGTGTTTGCCATTGGCGCGGTGCGGCTGTTCCACGCGCCGGTTGCTGCTTCGCTTGAAAAGACGGTGGGCACAGCCTCTGGAGCCTCCACTTTGGCTGCAGCGTTGGTTTTTGGGCTCGCAATGTTTGGTGGCCGCATGGCAGCCCGGCGGATTGGCAGCCAAACGCGCAATAGCTTTGTTGGATCCTTTGATCGCGTCCTTGGTTTTGGCTTTGGGGCAGTGAAAGGGCTGGTTTTAGCCAGCGTTGCGTTTCTGTTTTTCACCTTGGGGTATAATGTCATTTACGGGGCAGCTGCAGACCGGCCAGAATGGATGTCGCAAAGCCGCACATTCCCACTTTTGTCGGCCAGCTCGCGCGCGCTGGTTGATTTTGTGAAGGAACGCCAGACTGTAAAGCCGCAGCCGGTGCGCCCGCGATAAGCCATGGCCGCGGCGCTCTACACGACTGATATTTTAAGGCTGGCAGCCTCGATTCCGCATCTTGGCCGGTTGGCGCCGCCCGCACATAGTGTTGATCGGCGCGCACCATTGTGCGGCAGCCGAATAATTGTGGATGTGCAGTTGGATGATGCCGGGCGCATTCGCGCCTTTGGTCAAGACGTGCGGGCCTGTGCCTTGGGTCAGGCGTCGGCCTGCCTTTTGGGAGCGCATATCATTGGGCAATCCGGGCCTGAGCTTGCTCAAATTGCCGCTGATCTTGCGGCGTGGCTATCAGGTCAGCGCGCAGATCCTCCCCAGTGGCCAGGCATTGAGATATTGGCGGCAGCCCGCGCGCATCCAGGGCGGCATGGGGCGATTTGTTTGCCATTTGAAGCGGCAGCGCAGGCTGCACAGGAGGCAGGGTGATCCAGACTATTGCAGCTTTTGCCGCTGCCATTGCCATTGCGGCAGGGGCCTTTGGCGCGCACGCCGCGCAAGGCGATGCGGCCGACTGGCTCAAGACAGGCAGCTTCTATCTCCTTGTTCATGCGATTGCCGTTTTCGCGCTGACCAAAGAGACTGAGGGTGCCTTATGGTGCCTGTTGGGCGGCGCTGCGCTATTTGCCGTGACGCTCTATGCCATGGCATTGGGTGGCCCCCGCTGGCTAGGGGCAATTACCCCTATAGGCGGTACGGCAATGATTGTTGGCTGGCTGTGGCTTGGCTGGCAGTTTTTGCGAGGCTAAGCGCGGCTCGCATCTAAAAACTGCGCAATCTCTGTCAAATTGACAGTGCGATCCACATAGGATTGGCCAATGCCATGCGCGAGAATGAAGGGCAGGGTGCCTGCCGCCATTTTCTTATCGTGCAGCATATGGGCAACTAAAGCAGCGCCATCGCCTTTAACATGGGCCGCCGCCAAAGTGGCTGGTAAGCCAATGGCGTCTAAATGCTGTGTCACGCGGTGGGCATCGTCTGTCACACACCGCCCAGTGGCGGCAGAAAACCCAAAGGCGAGGGCCATTCCCGCCGCAACGGCTTCCCCGTGCAACAATGTGTCCGAAAAGCCCGTATCCGCCTCAAGCGCGTGGCCAAAGGTATGGCCAAGATTGAGCAATGCTCGTTGATCTTTGGTTTCGCGCTCGTCCGCGGCGACAATTTCTGCCTTGGTCCGCACACTATGGGCAATGGCCGTTGCCAGCGCGTCTGGGTCACGCGCCAAAAGCTTTGCGGCATGGCTTTCGCACCAAGCGAAAAAGGCCGCGTCGTTAATCAGCCCATATTTTACAATTTCGGCATAGCCCGCACGCATTTGTCGATCAGGCAATGTGGCCAGAACGCTGGGGTCAATGACCACCAAAGAGGGCTGGTGAAAGCTGCCAATCAAGTTTTTCCCGGCACGCACATTAATTGCCGTTTTGCCGCCGACGGAGCTGTCGACCATGGCCAGCAGTGTTGTCGGTACCTGAATAAAGCCACAACCCCGCTTTAAAATTGAGGCTGCAAATCCAACCAAATCGCCAATAACGCCGCCGCCCAGCGCAATCAGCTTATCACCCCGCTCGACGCCCAGATCGAGCAAGGCATCCGTTAGTCTTTCTAATTGCTGCCAGCTTTTCGTCGCTTCCCCCGCAGGCAGGATAATGGCTTGGCAGTCGGCCCCCAAAACGCGCTGCAGGCGGGGCAATTGGGTCGCCGCCACTTGTTCGTCCGTAATGATAATCGGGCGGCGGCCCGCCAGAAGGGGCGCAATAGAGCGATCAGCTTGGTCAATAAGCCCGGTGCCAATTACAATGTCATAGCTGCGGGCGCCTAGCCCAACATTTACTGTCGTTGTCATTTCAGCGCCTTTAAAATTTTATCCAGCGTCGCTTCATGCGGATTGGAGAGGCTTTTCACATGGATATGGGCCTCGGCGTATATAGGGTTCCGCTCGGCTGCCAGTCGCGTCAGAATTTCGCGCGGGTCGCCCTGTGCCAGAAGAGGCCGATCATTTTTGCGCGCTGTGCGCTCAACCAGCGTGTTGATGTCAGCATCAAGCCAGATCACAATTGCGCGTTCTAGCATCAGCTGGCGGGTTTCAGAATTGATGAAGGCACCACCGCCTGTTGCAATGATTTTGCGCGAGCCATCCAGCAAACGGGCAATCACGCGCCGTTCCCCATCTCGGAAATGAGGTTCGCCAAATTTCTCGAAGATTTCTGGTATCGATAGCCCAGCTGCATCGACAATCTCTTGGTCGGCATCGACAAAGGGCAGGTCCAGCTTTTGCGCGAGACGCTTGCCAATGCTTGTCTTTCCAACGCCCATCATGCCCACCAGGGCAATTGGCTTGGCATTTAGATCATCTGAAGAGGAGCGTATGGACTTCATGATTGGGGGCTATACACAGAGCGGGCCTATCGGGCAAAAGGCGACCTCCTGATGCGAAGAAATGTTGGTAGATAAAATGGCGCGTAAGCCAATCTCTTATGGCCTTTTGGCCTCGGCCTGTGTTGCAATTGCGTTGGCCTTGCCAGCTCTTGGGCAAGATCGACCCGAATCAATCTTGCCGCCGGGCTTTGGAGATGCGCCAGAAGCGCCGCCACGCCGCACTGATCCTGCGCCGACTGCACGGCCACAGGCGCCAGCGCGCTCTGCTCCGGCCGCCCCTGCATCGGTGCGGCCTGCAGATGGGGTAGGGGCCGCCGCGCCAGCGCCGAGTGATCCGCTTGCTGGTTCTGAGCAACTGACAGGCACGGATCCCGCTTTGGAAGAGGCAACTGCTCTTGCCGCTCTATCGGATATTCCAGCGCAAGCCCGGCGGTCCGCAAATCGCGTTGGGCTGTTGGGCGCGCGCGATGGCGATATGGGTGTTAGCGCCTTTCAGGGTGTGAATGGTCAATATTTGGCGCGTGTGATGCGGCGCTTGGATGCACCAATTGCATCACGTTGGGGGGCAATTGTGCTGCGCCGTGCGTTGCTCAGCCGGGCGCAGACGCCAGCGAATGTCTCCAGCGCCGATTGGGCAGCAGAGCGCGCATGGCTATTGGTGCGCATGGGCGAAGCGGTGTCCGCGCGTGGCTTGGTGCAGGCAGTGGATGTAGATCAATATAGTCCCGCGCTTTATGCCTTTGGTATGCAAGCAAGCCTCGCTTCGGCAGATCCGGCGGCTTTGTGCCCCATGACGTCCGGCGTCGACACTGCCAATCGCGATACAGCATGGACATTGGCGCGCGCCATGTGTTCGGCCTTTTCTGGCGAAGGATCGCTTGCCACTGCACAGCTAGACCGTGCGCGCAGCCGCCGCGGCGATAATGATGTAGATGTTCTGCTGGCAGAAAAAGTTGTGGGTGCAGCGCAGGATGCCCGCCGTTCTGTCACCATTAATTGGGACGATATTCGGACACTCAATGTTTGGCGCTATGGTTTGGCAACGGCCACAGGGCTGCAAATTCCAGATCGGTTGATGCAATCAGTGGACGTCCGGGTGCAGGCGTGGCGGGCGCAGGCGCCATTGTTAAGCTATACACAGCGCCTGCCAGATGCCGAGCGGGCAGCTGCTATGGGAGTATTCTCAAGCGCCGCATTGGTTGATTTTTATGGCGCGGCCTTTGCAGAGCAAGATCCGGCAGATCAGGGCAATCCATTGTTTGATCTTCTGCGCGATAGCTATGTGGGCGGGGATGAAGAGGCGCGGGTCGAAGCGATGTCGCGTCTGTGGCAGTTTGAAAGCAATGGGGATTGGCAATCCTATGCGCGACGGATTGTAACGGCGCGGGCGGCTGCGCGTATTCGTCCATCCGCAGATTTGGCAGATCAAGCGCCTGAGTTGATTGTGTCGATGCTCGCTGCTGGATTAGATCGCTATGCGGTTCGATGGCTGCCCGTCATTACGGACGCCGGAGATGATGTGTCATGGGGCTATTTGGCGGTGGCCAGTCCGCGTCCAATTTCGGGCATTACAGCCAGCCGAATTGACGATTTTGGCAAGGCCAGCGACGATAATGGGGACTTACGCGCCCAAATGTTGTTTGCAGGCTTGGCAGGGCTTGGCCGAGTTTCGTCTTCGTCCCTGCCGGGAATGGCAGAGAATTTTGATGTGTCCTTGAAGAAACGGACTGCATGGACTGATGCGTTGGAGCGGGCAGTGCGCCTGCGGGCGCCGGGTGCAGTGGCCGTGCTATGTGCCGCTGGCCTGCAAGCCAATCGATGGGCGGATATTCCGCCAGAACATCTCTACCACATTGTTTCGGCCCTTCGACGGGTTGGGCTAGAGCCCGAGGCGCGGATGATTGCGGCTGAGGCCATTGCGCGCGCCTGATATGCACCCTGGTGACGACCTTCGGCTTATTGCGCGCTTCTTGGAAATGATGTCGGCAGAAGCGGGGGCTGCACGGAACAGCTTAATGGCGTATCAGTCAGACTTGCGGGCTGCATCCTCGCTATTGTCTGGACGCCTCCATGCCGCACAGGCAGCGGATTTACACCATTTGGCAGAACAGTGGGCGGACTTGGCCGCAACTTCTGTTGCACGAAAATCATCGGCTTTGCGGCGCTTTTACGCGTTTTTGGCGGAGGAGGGACATCGCCCGGACGATCCGTCTTCGGCCTTGCCGCGCCCCAGCCGCGGCAGGCCATTGCCCAAAACCTTGAGTCATGCTGACATATCGGCCTTATTTGCGGAATTAGAGCGGCGACGGCAGGCAGCAAACCCAAAGCCGAGCGATATTCGCCTCCACGCGCTGGTTGAGATTCTTTATGGGTCTGGCCTGCGGGCGACAGAGGCTGTGTCGCTTGACGTTCGGGCAATTGTTGCCGATCGCCCATTTGCAATTTTGCGAGGCAAGGGGGACAAAGAACGCCTTGTTCCTGTGTCTGACCGTGCCCGGGCAGCTGTTGCTGATTGGGTGAACGTGCGGCCTGCGGGCAGCAATTGGCTGTTTCCCTCAGGACGAACGCATTTAAGCCGGGTCAGGTTGTTTCAAATGATTAAGGATCTCGCGGGCGCCGCTGGGATATCGCCCGATCGGGTGAGTCCACATGTGCTGCGCCATGCCTTTGCCACCCACTTATTGGAAGGCGGAGCGGATCTGCGGGCCCTGCAAATGCTTTTGGGCCATGCCGATATCGCAACGACCGAGATTTATACGCACGTAGACCGCCAACGATTGGTTGATCTGGTGAATTCACGCCATCCACTCGTTGACGTTCGGCCTCGGCGCTCCTAACCGCTTAGCCATGGTTGCACTGCTCGAATTTGAAAAGCCCGTTGCCGAACTTCAGGCGAAAATTGCCGAGCTGCGCGAAAGCGCGGATACGGCAAATATTGGCCCAGAAATTGAGAAGCTGGAGGCAAAGGCGAATAAGCTTCTGCGTGAAACTTACGCAAAGCTGACGCCTTGGCAGAAGACGCAAGTTGCGCGTCATCCTGAGCGGCCGCATTTTAAGCATTTTGTGGCAGGCATGATTGAGGATTTCATGCCGTTGGCTGGGGATCGCGCTTTTGCGGATGACCAAGCCATTCTGGGCGGTTTGGGCCGTCTGGCCGGGCGTCGCGTTATGGTGATTGGCCATGAAAAAGGCGATGATACCACGTCGCGCATCAAGCATAATTTTGGCATGGGTAAGCCCGAGGGCTATCGCAAGGCCATCCGCTTGATGGAGTTGGCCGATCGCTTTGGTGTGCCGGTTGTGACCTTAGTAGACACATCTGGCGCCTTTCCTGGGGTTCAGGCGGAAGAGCGTGGTCAGGCCGAAGCGATTGCGCGGTCTACCGAAAAATGTCTTGAACTGGGCGTGCCCATGGTTGCCGCAATTGTCGGTGAGGGTGGCTCTGGTGGGGCTGTTGCCTTGGCGGCGGCCAATCATGTGTTGATGTTTGAGCACGCTGTCTATTCCGTCATCTCTCCTGAAGGGTGCGCCTCAATTTTGTGGCGTACCGCTGAAAAAGCGTCAGATGCAGCAGAGGCAATGCGAATCACCGCGCAAGATTTGCTCCGCCTTGGCATTGCAGATGAAATTGTGCCGGAACCTGTGGGCGGCGCGCATCGTTCTTCTGCTGAAGCAATCAGCGCTCTTGGCAAAGCCATTGCTAAGTCATTGGACGGGCTAGCTGGTAAGGATGCGGCAAGCCTGCGTCGTGAACGGCGAGAAAAATTTCTTGCTATGGGCGTGCTCTGATCTGCTTCATGCTGCCAGAATAGCTCTGGCGACAGGGAGTGACGGATGAAGACTTGGCTTTATGGCGCAGCATGCTTGGCTTTAGCGGCGGCTGCTTGCACCACCAGCACCACGGCGCAACAGCCCGGTGTAGCGGCACCCCAATCCATTTCTGCGCGGGATAAGGCCGAAGGGGCAAAGGCGCATCCGCAATTGCTGGAAGAATTTGGCGGTTTGTATGAAGGGCCTCAAAGCGCCTATGTGACGCGAGTTGGACGTGGTGTTGCAGCACAATCGGGCCTCGCAGCCGCGCCGAATGAATTTACGATTTCGTTGCTCAATTCCCCAGTAAACAACGCTTTTGCGATCCCCGGGGGCTATGTTTATGTGACCCGCCAGCTGATGGTTTTGATGAATAATGAGGCAGAGCTGGCTTCTGTCTTGGGGCATGAAGTGGGCCATATCGCGGCACGCCATTCCCAAAAACGGAATGCAAAGGCCAGCCGGGCTGGTCTGGGCGCGATTTTGGCAACTGTGTTGGGCGGTGTTTTGCTGGGTGATAATGGTGCACGTCTTGGCCAGCAATTGGGCAGTGCGCTCGCCCAACGTTATGTGCTGAGCTATTCGCGTGCGCAGGAATATGAAGCGGATGATCTGGGGATAACGTACCTCGCCCGCAGCGGATATGAACCTCTAGCCGCCTCAACAATGCTGGCATCGTTGGCGAGCCAAACGGCATTGGACGCCCGACGGGATGGGCGCAATGACAAGGCCTTACCAGAATGGGCAAGCACGCACCCTGACCCTGCAAGCCGTGTTGTTCGGGCGCGGCAGAAGGCGTCCCAAATGGTCCCACAGGGGCGTCAAACCAACCGCGAGGCGTTTCTCCAGATGTTGGACGGCATCATATATGATGATGACCCGCAGCAGGGCATTGTTGAAGGACGAAGCTTTCAGCATCCCGGTTTGCGCCTCGCCTTCACCGCTCCATCGGGCTATGTGATGTCCAACGGTTCAAAGGCTGTCTCCATCAATGGTGCTGGCGGACAGGCGCAGTTTTCGGCTGGGCCCTATCAGGGGGATCTCGACGCCTATTTAGGCCGAGTTTTCCGATCAGTGGGCGGGCAGACTCAGCTAGCCTATAGTGCCCCGCGCCGTACGGTCGTGAACGGCCTGCCGACATCCTATGCTATCGCCCGCGCAAACACCTCATCCGGCCCTGTGGATGTAACTGTTTTTGCATATGAATTTGGTCCGACACAGGCGTATCATTTGGTTGCCATAACACGCGCTGGTGCGGCCCCATTTGAGGGTTTGTTTCAAAGCGTTCGGCGACTGAGTGCCGAGGAGGCTGGCAATATTCGCCCACGGCGTATTGCCATAACGACTGTGAAAGCCGGCGATACGGTCGCGAGCCTTGCGACAAAAATGGCCTATACTGATTATCAGATAGAGCGTTTTCGCGTGCTCAATGGTCTTGCTGAGGCGGAAGGGCTTAGGCCCGGCCAAAAGGTGAAGCTCGTGACTTTTGCCGCATCAAGCAGATGAAAAAAAGGCGGGCTAAACAAGCCCGCCTTTCCCTCTGGTCGTAATGGCACGCAACAGCCAGAGAAACTATATTATTTCACGGTGTTGACGGTTGAACCGACCGACGAGAAGCGTGCCGACAAGTTGGTGCCAAAGGTCTGAACACCGGTAATGATGCCAACTGCCACAATGACCACAATCAACACATATTCAACTGCGGATGCGCCCTTTTCGTCGCGACGAATTTTGCGAAGTCTCGAAAACATTTCTTATCCCCTGGAGTTGAAGCAAGTCTCAAAGGATCCTGTCTGGATCACGACCGTTATCGCTGATTGGTGCTAATAAATGGTGAATAGCCAGACAGAATGTTCTCTAGGGGCGGGGGCATTGGTGTTGCCACATCAATCTTGCCCTGATTATAGGCCTGAAATGCTATCACCTGCCCCCCAAATTACATTGCGGCTGATTGTGGCTGCCGCGCTGGTTAAGCCAGATGGGCGCATTCTTCTGCAAAAGCGGCCTCAAGGTAAGGCCATGGCTGGTTTATGGGAGTTTCCAGGCGGCAAGCTGGAAAAAGGCGAATGTCCTGAAGCAGCCTTGGCGCGTGAATTGCAGGAAGAACTCGGCATATTGGTTCATCCAGAGGATATGACAGCAATTGCCTTTGCCAGCGAGGCGCAGGCCGATGCCCATATGCTGTTGCTGCTATATCTCGTCCATGATTGGCAAGGGGACCCCCAAGCTCTGGAAGCTGAGGCGCTCTTGTGGGTGGAGACGCAGGATATGGCGGAATTGCCAATGCCGCCCGCGGATATTCCGTTGGTGGATGCCCTTAAAAAATGGATTTGACGGGTCCAGCAGGGCGGTGTTCGCCAGCACTAGGAGCCCAGCCAGTTAGATAAATTGGCGAGAATTGCTCGAGCCATGTGTCAGTGGTTGCTTCAGCAAGGAGCCGATGTGCAACGTTGCGGGGCAGGGGCTGGCATGTGTGAAGTGCATTGCTGATGCCAGTGCCTCGAATATCAGCTCGAAGCCGTGACCAGCTAGAATAGCTGACAGTGATATCCTCCTGATCAGCAACAGGCGTTGAAAATCCGGCACGGAACAGCAAGTCCCCGGCGGAACGGACATCAATTTGGGGGTGAAAGCGCAAGGCCATTTGCCCGGTTACATCAGCCTCAGCTGTCTGAAGCCGGGTCCGCAACTGCCCAAGGCTGCCTGCACCCATGATTGCACCGAGAAAAAGACCGCCCGGTCGCAGCGCGCGACGGATCAGGATGAGCGCGCCGGGTAAGTCATCAATGTTATCAAGCGTCCCACATGCCAGAATGAGATCTTGGCTGGCATCTGCCAGAGGGAGGCGATCTTCCTCGGCCACAAGGTCTACGCCCGGCCCATTGTCGAGATCACACCGCGAGAGTGTGGCGCCGCTGGGCAAATGCGGACGCAATTGGGCGCCACCATGGCCGAACACAAGCGCCTGGCGGATGTCGAGCGTTAGAAAAGACAGCCGATCGACAAGTTCTTCGGCCATGCGGTCGAGCAGCCAATGCGAGTCGGCAGGGGCCGCCATGGCGCGCGCGCGGATCAAGCGCCTGCGTGCGCGAGAGAAAATGAGTTCGGACATGGGGCGCTTGTGCCCCGGTCTCAGGCGCGCGACAATATTGGATGAGGTGGATCTCAAAGATTATTTCTTGGCCGCTAGATTTTGCACTGCCGCAGCGGTGCGCTGGCTGTGGTGTGGTGCAGCCCGGCCCGGGCGATTTTTGTGGCCCCTGTTGGCAGGCGTTGTCGCATATGCCCCCATCTGGCTGTGTACGGTGCGGTCTGCCGATGGAGCAGTCTGGCCTAATTTGTGGCCCTTGCCTTGCAAATCCTCCGTCGCATGATGGCGTTCACGCGGCGGTGGACTACGGAGACATTGCCCGCCGCGTGGTGCTTCGTTTGAAATATGGGCGCAAGCTGGGTCTCGCGCCTGTGATGGCGCGGTTGATGCTGCGTCATGCTGCTACAGTTCCAGAGGCGATATTGGTGCCAGTGCCATTGCACTGGACACGGCTTTGGCACCGAGGCTTTAATCAATCGCTTGTGATTGCGCGGTCCATTGCGCGGCAAACAGGCCAACAGGTGCATCCCAATCTGCTTGTCCGCGTGCGACGGACTCAATCATTAGGTGGCTTGGGCAGGGCCGCACGTGCGCGCGAGGTGTGGGGCGTATTTGCGCTCAACACCAGGCTCGACTTGCCCGACGTGCGGGGGCGAGAGGTGCTGCTGGTCGATGATGTTTACACAACGGGCGCCACGGCCAATGCATGTGCGCGGCTGTTAAAGCGAAAAGGTGCCCGCTCAGTCCATATTTTGTGCTGGGCCAGAGTGTTGCAGGACCGGTTTGAACATTGACATTTAAGGCTTGGCTGCCCACCTCCGCACGGGAAGGAAGACGTTGAACAATGGCGAAAGTTGAAATCTACACCAAGGGATATTGCCCCTATTGCGCACGGGCTTTGGCCCTGTTGCGGTCCAAAGGTGCCGCCATTGAGGAATATGAGATCAGCATGGATGCGCCCAAGCGCGCAGAGATGATTGAACGAGCAAATGGGCGGACGACTGTGCCGCAAATCTTTATCGACGGGCAACATATTGGTGGATCAGATGATCTTGCGGCTTTGGATGCCAAGGGTGGTCTGGACCCACTGCTTGCGGCTTAGCCGATGAAGATTGCGCTTTTTCAAATGCGGTCGGGCATTGATCCTGCCCAAAATGCGGCAGCGCTGGTCGACGCTGTGCACAATGCGCAGAAAAATGGCGCGATCATGCTTTTCACTCCGGAAATGTCTGGCTTGCTTGACCGCGATCGCGCACGTGCCAGCGCGCATATTCTGCCCGAACATGGGCATCCTGTTTTGACGGCTGTACAGGCGGCAGCGCGCAAGGCGGGCCTATGGGTGCATCTGGGGTCGTTGGCCCTGCAAGGCCAAGATCGCTGCGTGAACCGGGGTTTTCTAATCACACCTGAGGGAGAGATTAGCGCGCGTTACGATAAGCTGCATCTTTTTGATGTGGACCTACCAACTGGGGAAAGTTGGCGCGAAAGCGCGGCGTATGAGCCGGGGAAAGACAGCGTCATTGCGCCAACGCCCATTGGCCCGCTGGGCCTTAGCATTTGTTATGATCTGCGCTTCCCGGCGCTATACCAGGCGTTGTCAGCAGCGGGGGCAGAAGTTCTGGCGGTGCCAGCTGCATTCACCGTGCCTACAGGACAAGCGCATTGGCATCTTCTGTTGCGCGCACGGGCTATTGAAAATGCCTGTTGGGTGGTCGCGGCCGCGCAATCTGGTCAGCATGAAGATGGCCGCGAGACGTATGGCCATTCTCTCGTGATTGACCCCTGGGGGCGTGTGGTGTTGGATATGGAAGGCAACGAAGGCCTTGGATATGCCGAGATTGACCCGGCTATTCTGCCCGATGTGCGCGCCCGTGTGCCTGTGTTGGCGCACCGCCGTTCAATCCCAAATGTGCGTGTGGTTTCATGATCGTCTTTGACCTTAGATGTGAGCATAATCATGTCTTTGAGGCATGGTTTGCCAATAGCGATGCGTTTGCCGATCAACGGCAAAAGGGGCTTTTGTCGTGTCCGCTTTGCGGCTCAGCCCAGGTGGAAAAAGCCGTCATGGCGCCCAATGTTGCGCCCAAGGGCAACCAACGCCGAGACGCGGCTACTCCTGTTGTCGCGCCTGCCGCCAATGCGCCTCAAGCTGCTGACATCAAAGCGTTGATGGAAACACTGGCCAAGGCACAGGCCGCCTTGTTGGAAAAGTCGGAATGGGTGGGCAAAGACTTCGCCTCCAAGGCCCGAGCGATGGACGCGGGAGAAATAGACCAAGGACTGATCCATGGTCAAACCACCCCGGAAGAAGCCAAATCATTGATTGAAGATGGAATTGGCGTGGTGCCCCTGCCATTCCCTGTGGTCCCGCCTGAGAAGCAGAATTGACCCTTGCGGCACACGAGCCTAGTCATCAGCCACAGCGCACCCGTAGCTCAGCAGGATAGAGCATCAGATTCCTAATCTGGGGGCCACTGGTTCGAATCCAGTCGGGTGCACCATTTTGTGCAGTGCAGGTGCGGGTTAGAGCCGCAAGCCCGCGGTTTCAGGCAATCCGGCCATGAGGTTCAACGACTGCACGGCAGCACCGCTTGCGCCTTTGCCGAGATTGTCCAGCGCAGCGACAAGGCGGACTTGCGTGTCATCCGCCCGGCCAAAAACAAACAGGTCCAAGCGATCGGTGCCGGCACATTGTTCAATCATAAGATTGGCGTCGGCATGGTCCGGCACAATGCGGACAATGTCTGATCCGGCATAGGCGGCGCTCAGCGCATCCCGCAGGGCTGTAGCACTGGGACGGCCTGGCATGGCGCTTGTCATCAGCGGAATGTCAACAATCATCCCGCTAAAGACGGGTGCAACAGATGGCGCAAAAAGAGGGGGCAGGCCAAGGCCCGCATGGGCCTGCATCTCGGGTACATGCTTATGTGCAAGGCCCAATGCATAGGTACGCCACGCCGTTGGGTCTGGCTGGTCCTCAAACTCGGCAATCATGGCTTTGCCGCCGCCGGAATATCCTGACACGGCATTGCAAACATAAGGCCAATTTGCAGGCAATAGGCCTGCACGGACCAAGGGGGCGAGCAGGGCGATAAAGCCTGTGGCGTAACAACCGGGGTTTGAGACGCGCTTTGCAGCGGCAACAGCATCTCGACCAACAATTTCTGGAAAACCATAGAGCCAGCCATTTGCGGTGCGATGTGCCGTTGAGGCATCAATCACGCGAGTCCGATCATTCTCGATCAGGCTGACGGCTTCGCGCGCCGCGTCATCCGGCAGGCACAGGATAACAATATCAGCATCATTAATGGCCGTCCGCCGGGCAGACAGGTCTTTTCGTTTGCTGTCGTCGAGTGTGATTAGCGAAAGTTCTGGCCGATTAGCGAGCCGGTCTGCAATTTCCAGTCCCGTGGTGCCATGGCCTCCATCAATGAAGATGTGAGTCACTTCACCGGATCCAGCTGATCCAACGACACATAGCCCACAATATGCCCGTCTGCGGCAAAGCCCCAAGCCCATCCGCCAGCCATGTCAACGGCCATGAAGCGGGCATCGGCGTCCAAAACTGCCAGAGCGTCACTTTGCGCATCTGCCTCTGCATATAGGGTTGCCGCCGTGGTGCAGCGCATTTCCATGGGTTTAGCATAATGCGGGACGAACAACTTGCCTGCCAAAGCGATATCCGCAAGGTCTCCGCGCACGGCATGTGTCCGGCCATCCAGTTCAATGGACGGGCCGCTTAGGGCAAAGCTGGGGCGTGGGTGTTCGGTCATGGCCGCGCGCCATAGCCGATCAACAGCCCGCTGTGCAATGCAGGGATGATGCAGCCATTCTCAATCAAGGGGATAGCGCCGTTTCAGCATTTCAAAACTGGCCCGTAACCCCATGGCTTCGCCGCCCTTGGGGCGCCCGGCACTGGCCGTTGGGCGCCATGCAAATGTATCAAAATGCGCCCAAGGGGTGGCTTCCGGGACAAAGCGACGCAGGAAAAGTGCGGCCGTAACGCAGCCTGCCATGCCCCCTTCAGCGGAATTGACCATATCGGCAATGTCCGACTTGAGCATGTCATCATAGCGGTCCCAAAGGGGCATCCGCCAACACGGGTCCGACACATCGGCTGACGCTTGTATCAGGTCTGCTGCCAAGTCTTCATGATTGGCGAACATGGCGGGCAAATCTGGCCCCAATGCCACACGCGCCGCGCCTGTCAGCGTTGCAAAATCAAGAATAAGGTCAGGATTATCTTCGCCTGCTTTGGCAAGTGCATCCCCTAGGATCAGCCGACCTTCAGCATCAGTATTGTCAATTTCTACTGTCGTGCCTTTGCGGCTCTTCAAAATATCACCGGGGCGCAAAGCGTTGGCTGCAATGGCATTTTCGACTGCGGGCACCAGCAAATGCAAGCGGACAGGGAGGCGGGCCTCCATCACCAATTTGGCCAAGGCAATGGCATGGGCGGCGCCGCCCATGTCCTTCTTCATCTGGCGCATGAAGCCGCCCGTTTTGATGTTGAGGCCACCCGTATCAAAAGCCACGCCTTTGCCCACAATGGCAAGGCGCGGATTGGCTGGGTTGCCCCATTCCAGCTCAATCAACCGCGGAGCGCGGCTTCGGTCTGCCGCCTGACCGACCGCATGGATCATCGGGTAGCCAGTGATAAGGTCATCACCGCGTGTAATTGCAACATGCGCGTCAAAATCTGCGGCCATCTGCTCAATTGCCGCCTGAATCTCTGCTGGGCCAAGGTCTGCCGCTGGGCAGTTGACCATATCACGGACAAGCGCGGTCGCTTCGGCCAAGCGCGCTTGTTCGGCAATCAACCCCGGTTCAGTTGTTAGCAGAATGCGGTCACCCACAGTCTCTGTTTTGCTCAAAAACCGGTCATAACGATAATGGGCGAGCATCCAGCCAAGACCGGCTGCGCCGGGGCTGCCCTGTTCCAAACGATAAAGGCCCTCAGGAAGTGCTTTTGCGGCCGCTGCGAGATCCCATATTCCCGGCTTAGGGGCCGTGCCAAAAGCGGCAGACCATTCTCCGGGACGATCCCCCGGTAAAATGACATAATCACCCGGTGCGCCCGTAAAGCGATCTGCCAGCACTGCCGCTCGGGCGCGTTCTGGCAAGGATTTGAGCCAATCTTCCAGCCCAGACTTGGACACCAGCATAATGCTCCGCGCCTCTTGGCCCTGATCGGGCTGGAGCAAATGGGCAAAGCGGCTCATGCGCAGTCTCCTAATGGGCGTTCACGGCTAGGCGCTCAGAGGAGCCCCGTAAAGATCATGCTCGTCCGCATCTTCAATCTGTACAGAGACAATATCCCCGGGCTGTAAATGGCCAGCATTGCGCAAAAAGACATGGCCATCAATTTCCGGCGCATCGGCTTTGGAGCGGGCATTGGCACCGCCATCTTCATCCACAATGTCGATGATGACATCCAGCGTCTTGCCAATTTTGGCTTCCAGCTTGCGGGCGGAAATGGCTGCCGTTTTTTCCATGATGCGCGCGTAACGCTCTTCCTTCACCTCGTCTGGCACGGCACCGGGTAATTCATTGGCCGCCGCACCTTCCACAGGCTCAAAGCGGAAGGCCCCCACACGGTCGAGCTGGGCTTCGTCCAGCCAATCGAGCAGATATTGGAAATCCGCCTCGGTCTCCCCCGGAAAGCCAACTACAAAGCTGGAGCGGATGGCGATATCTGGCACAATCTCCCGCCATGCGCGGATGCGTTCCAGAACCTTGGCCTCGTTTGCCGGGCGCTTCATGGATTTCAGCACTGAGGGCGCGGCATGCTGGAAGGGAATGTCGAGATAGGGCAGCACCAAGCCGTCGGCCATCAACGGGATAACCTGATCCACATGGGGGTAGGGGTAGACATAATGCAGCCGCACCCATGCCCCCAATTTACCCAATTCGCGGGCCAAATCAGTCATGTGCGCGCGAACCATGCCGTCCTTCCACGGCTTTTCGGCATGGCGCAAGTCAACGCCATAGGCCGATGTGTCTTGGCTGATCACCAACAATTCACGCGTGCCTGCCGCAATCAGCTTTTCGGCTTCGCGCAAAATGGCATCGGGGCGGCGTGAGACAAGATCACCCCGAATAGACGGGATGATGCAGAAGCTGCAGCGATGGTTGCAGCCTTCTGAGATTTTCAAATAGCTATAGTGCCGCGGTGTCAGCTTTAGCCCGGCTTCAGGCACCAGATCGACAAAGGCATGAGGTATGGGTGGGGCCGCTTCATGCACAGCTTCCACAACTGCCTCATATTGGTGCGGGCCTGAAATGGCGAGAACTTCAGGAAAGCGCGCGCGGATGGCATCTGCCTCATTGCCCATACAGCCTGTCACAATCACCCGGCCATTTTCCGCAATGGCTTCGCCAATGGCTTCAAGGCTTTCTTCCTTAGCACTGTCCAGAAAGCCACAGGTGTTGACCAGTACAACATCTGCGCCGGCGTAGTCAGCAGACAGGCCATAGCCATCGGCCCGCAATTTGGTGAGGATGCGTTCGCTATCAACCAGCGCCTTGGGGCAGCCCAAAGAGACCATGCCCACCTTGGGCGCATCGGGAAGTTTCGTCGTCGTCATGATGGCCGCGGGCCTTACGCCAAGCCTTTGCCGAAGTCACGCAAAAGCAGGGGAGCTAGGCTTTATACGGTCAGCCGCGTCACGCCGCCCAAATAAGGCTGGAGAACATCAGGCACGGCAATGCTGCCATCTTCCTGCTGATAATTTTCCAGCACCGCAACAAGCGTGCGGCCAACCGCAAGGCCCGAGCCATTGAGCGTATGAACAAAACGTGTGCCTTTTTCGCCCTCTGGACGATAGCGTGCGTTCATGCGGCGGGCCTGAAAATCCCCGCAATTGGAACAGCTGGAAATCTCCCGATAGGCTTTTTGCCCGGGCAGCCAGACTTCCAAATCAAAGGTTTTCCGCGCGGTAAAGCCCATATCGCCAGAACAGAGCAACATCCGCCGGAAATGGAGGCCAAGCTTTGTGAGAACGGTTTCAGCAGCTTGTGTCATCCGCTCATGCTCCGCATCTGACATGTCGGGCGTGGTGATGGAGACAAGCTCAACCTTTTCAAACTGATGCTGACGAATGAACCCACGCGTGTCGCGGCCCGCAGAGCCGGCCTCTGACCGGAAGCACTGAGTGAGAGCCGTCAAGCGCAGTGGCAATTCACCTTCAGTCAGAATTTTTTCGCGCACCATGTTGGTAAGCGACACCTCTGCTGTGGGAATGAGCCAGCGACCATCAGTCGTCTTGAACAAATCTTCTGAGAATTTGGGCAATTGGCCGGTGCCAAAAACAGCTTCATCGCGCACCATTAGCGGTGGGGCGACTTCTTCATAGCCAAAGTCACGCGTGTGCAAATCAAGCATGAACTGGCCAAGCGCGCGGTTCAGCTTGGCAATGCCGCCGCGCAAATAGGCAAAACGTGCACCAGCGACATTGGCGGCTGTTTCAAAATCAAGCCCCAAGGCCGGATCAAGCCGGTCATGCTCTTTGGGATCAAATGAAAAACTGGGCTTTGCGCCATTTTCCGCGAGGAGCAGATTCTCCGTTTCATCGATGCCGTGCGGAACATCGTCTGCCGGAATGTTGGGGAGGGCAGACAAATCTGCGCGCAATTCTGCACCCATATCGCGCACTTTGGTTTCAAGTGCAGGCAGATGGGCTTTGATATCTGCCACTTCAGCCTTGAGCTGCTCGGCTGTGTCTTTATCACCGCGGCCCATCGCCGCGCCAATGGCTTTGGCCGCTGCATTTGATTTGGCCTGAAGCTCTTCACTGTCTTTAATCGCGCTGCGCAGTTGCTCATCCTTATCGAGCAAATGGGCGGCTTGCGCAGGAAGTCCGCGACGCGCGAGGCCGGCGTCAAAAGCGGCAGGATTGTCTCGGATCAAACGAATATCATGCATGGCTGTGCCTATGCCGGGCAGGGCGCGACTTGCCAAGCGTTAAGACGCGTCGGTCCGTCTATTGCCGCAGGCTTGCCCGACGCCATTGCTGATCGCGATAGAGCAAGAGTCCAACACCAAGCAGGAAAATCCATGCAACCGGAGGCGCGGGAACGGGCACACCATTGCTGCCTGATGTGCTGACACCTGAGGTCGTGCTGACACCTGAGGTCGTGCTGACGCCAGAGGTTGTGCTGACGCCCGAGGTTGTGCTGACGCCAGAGGTTGTGCTGACGCCCGAGGTTGTGCTGACACCGGAGGTTGTGCTGGCGCCTGAGGTTGTGCTGGCGCCTGAGGTTGTACTGGCGCCTGAGGTGCTGGAAGAGCCGCCGCCAAGATAGACGCCGCCGCCCCAAAATCCACCGCCATACCCACCGCCGCCATACCAGCCACCGCCAATAAGGCTTGGGAGATAGCCGCCGCCGCCCATAGGCCCCTGACCTATGGTTTGCTGAGCCTCGGCTGATGCCATGACCATCAGGGGTGGGCAGGTGATGCGTGTGGTGCGTGTTGTAACGCGGATCATGCGCACTTTGCGTCCATTGATGGTCTTCACACTCTGGCCTGAGGCAAGTTTGCGACGCACGGCTGGTGTTGTGTGAGAGCGATAGAGCGGCGGTGGGCCTGACTGTGCGGCTGCAACTGGCCCGCTGGGGCCGCATTCTATGGTTGTTTTTCGTGTCCGAACACGGTGCTTTGTCCGCTGTCCGCGGCTTACTTGCTGCGACTTTGAAAGGTCAGTTGTGCGTTGATCAGTAGAATTCTGCTGCTGCCTGTTTTGATTGGCCATCACTGGCGTGGATGCGCCAAGTGTCTCAGCAGTATCTGGTCCCGGCGGTGGGGCAAATGCGATGCCCGTTTTCTGGGCGTGGTCTGGCGTGATCAAGGCTTTGGGTGGCCGCGTGCCGAACCAGTTTCCTGGAATGAGAACGAGGGCGCTGAGCCCCACCAAGAGAAGCAGAGCCACGAAAATGCGGATCGCTATCGGAATTCGCGTTTTCATTTTCAGCCTGCGCGGATCATTGGGGGTCTTCGCTCCTGTCCCAGCACTGCCTTTGATCCTGCAATGCAAATTAAGCGTTAATTGTGTCCATCTGTTGGCAATATGCGTGCTTTTCTCCACGGGCTGGCTTTGTGTCTCATTTCAGGCCGAATATGGCGCCCACCTGAGCGCGGCTGCGTAGGTTTTCGCGATGTTTTCTGTGTTCCACAAAACATGGAAGCGATTCGCCCGCTTGTGCGCGACAAAGGGGCTTATTATAGGCCCGACATCCGAAGCTGGACCGGCACTGGTCGTGCCTGGCGCGGTTGGGAGAGTCAGAATGTCAAATGCGTTGAACGGTGAGGGCATTTTAGGCCCTGGCGACGATATGGATTATCGCCCAAGCGAAGATGAGCCGTTCATGAACCCAAGGCAAATTGCCTATTTCCGCCGTAAGTTATTGAACTGGAAAGAAGAGATCCTGCGGGAAGCACAGGATACTCTGGTGACGCTGCAGAATGAGCCCTTGCGAGAGCCGGACCTGACAGACCGGGCATCTAGTGAGACTGACTGGTCAATTGAACTGCGCACGCGTGATCGTCAGCGCAAATTGATTGCCAAAATTGATGCGGCTCTGCGTCGTATTGATGAAGGGGAATATGGCTATTGCGAGGTGACGGGTGAGCCCATCTCCTTGGGGCGTCTTGAAGCGCGGCCCATTGCGACGATGACAGTCGAAGCCCAGTCTGCGCATGAGCGGAACGAAAAAATTTCGCGCGACGAATAGCCTCTGTCGACGTCGTTACGACTTTTTCAACCTTTTGGACCTAAGTCATGATGTATGACCGGGCCAAATCCAGATGATCTTGAGTCTGCGGCGTCGCGTGGACTGCGCAGTGAGAGCCGTGACAGCCTGTTTCTGCTTGCCCAAGTGGGTGTATTGGGCGGGGTAGCGCAAGAAACCGTGCGGGTGCGCAATCTTTCCCCATCAGGCATGATGGCAGAAACTTTAGTCTTATTTGTTGTTGGCACCCAAGTTCGCGTGGAGATGCGTGGCATTGATCCGTTATCTGGTAGAGTTGTTTGGGTCACGGATGGGCGAATGGGAATCTCATTTGACACAGAGGTTGACCCAAAGCGCGTTCGTCGCGAACAAAAACCAAGCGTAACCCCGCCCTATCTCCGGCAGGTTGCAGCGCGCAGGCCCGGACTCAAAATCGGGTAATATTGCGCCCGCGCGCTTCTCTCGCGTTTTAAGCTTGGCTCATTTGTTCCTTAATCTTCAGCTTTCGCTTTTTCAGCAGAGCCAGCTCAGCTTGATTTGGCAGAGGACGTAGCGTTTCTTGCTTGATAAGCGCATCTAGTTGCGCGTGTTTCGCTTCCAACGAGCTCATATGGTTCATTTCCATAAGCGACTCTCCTTTCGTGGTCAGCAAAAGGAGTAGATCATCAAACTTAACGCCTGTCTTGTGTTAAATATTAAACGGTCGCGGGGCTTGGCTTTGCGGGCGAGGGTGCCGACATCTCATTGGCTTGTCGGAGTTTCAAATCACGACTAGGCTTGGGCCTCCAAAGGAGACGCCATGCAAAGTCAGATGTTACAATCACGGCTCGAAGCCCTGAAGATTGAGCATCGTGACTTAGATATGGCGATCCAAGCTTTGGCGGAGTCCAGCGTGCCAGATCAGCTTCAGCTTGCGCGGTTCAAGAAGCGCAAACTGGCCCTGCGGGATCAGATTGCAGCGCTGGAATCTCACCTTATCCCAGATATCATTGCTTAAACGCCTGTGCAGCATAGGTCATTGGCTCTTCTCTGCAGCGTTCGATCGCATGGCGAGCATGGTGTTATTGCGCGTGTCTTGACGCCCGATAAAGGGCTTGTCGCGGGCTATGTCCGTGCCGGTCGGTCGCGCGCGCTTCGGCCTGTGTTGGTGCCGGGCAACAAGATTACAGCGGATCGCCGCCAGCGCCATCCCGATCAACTCGCAAGCTTAGACGTGGAACTGGTTGACTCGCGGGCCCCGCTGATGACGGAGCCTTTGGCAGCTGTTGGGATTGATTGGACTTGCGCATTGGTTGCGGCCTGTTTGCCTGAGGAAGAGCCATTTCCCGATGTGTTTGACGCGATGGATGGTTTGCTCTGCGCGATTGCTGCGGCCCCCAGTGCGCGCCGCTGGGCCGGCGCCATGGTCAATTTTGAACGGCTGTTGATGCGGTCTTTGGGTTACGGCAGCGCTCTGCCGGTTGCGGAGGAAGATTGGCCCTCGGTCATCGCTGGTTTAACTGCCAATGGGGCGCAACTTTCCCGTCATCTCCTGGCCGATCGACGCCGAGATATTCTGCCAGCGCGCGAAAGAATGATGGATCGTTTCAAAAGGGCAGTTGCGTAAATTGCTGCGGGCGGCCATTTGCGCGCCAGAAACGGAGATAAATGATGCGCGTTGCTTTGTTCCCCGGTGACGGGATTGGCCCTGAAGTCATTGCCGAGGCGCGGCTGGTGCTCGACGCACTCAACTTGCCCGGTCTTGAATTTGAGGAAGGTCTTGTTGGCGGAGCCGCGTATAAGGCAATGGGCCATCCTTTGCCACAAGCAACGCTAGACATTGCCGAACGCGCTGATGCAATTCTCTTTGGCGCAGTGGGGGATCCCGATTGTGATCGGTTGGAGCGGCATTTGCGGCCTGAGCAAGCCATTTTGGGTTTGCGCCGCCATCTATCACTCTTTGCCAATTTGCGCCCAGCTAAGCTTTTTCCTGAATTGGCGGATGCCTCCGCCTTGCGCCCGGAAGTTGCCAGCCAGATCGACATGGTCATTGTCCGTGAATTAAATGGCGATGTGTATTTTGGCGAAAAGGGCATGCGGACAACAGCCTCGGGCCTGCGCGAGGGCTATGACGTTATGGCCTATAATGAGGATGAGGTCCGCCGCATTGCCCGGATTGGCTTTGAAACAGCCCGCGCCCGTGGCGGCAAGCTATGCTCGGTTGATAAAGCCAATGTGCTCGAAACATCGCAGCTTTGGCGGGATGTGGTGATCGAAACAGCGGCCGATTATCCCGATATTGAGTTGAGCCATATGTATGTCGACAATGCGGCTATGCAGCTGGTGCGCAATCCCGGTCAATTTGATGTGATTGTAACGGGCAATTTATTTGGCGACATTTTGTCAGATCAGGCCAGCATGTGTGCGGGGTCAATTGGAATGTTGCCATCGGCTTCGCTCGATGTGAATCAAAAGGGCCTGTATGAGCCAATTCATGGCTCAGCTCCTGATATTGCAGGGCAGGGCAAGGCCAATCCGCTTGCGACCATTTTGTCAGCTGCCATGATGCTGCGGTATTCGCTCAACCAACCCGAAGCCGCTGATCGTATTGAGGCCGCCGTTGCTAAGGCCTTGGCATCAGGCGCACGTTCGCCTGATTTGGGAGGCGCTCTCTCAACGCGGGCCATGGGGGATGCTGTTCGCGCGGTGCTTTAAGCAAGAGCAGAGCTGCCCTTTTCCTTGATCCTAGAGCCTGAACGGGGCAAAGCAGAGTTATGAAACGCACCACTGGTCAAAACCGCTCTATCACCCGCAATTGGCGCCCCGCAACACAGGCGGTGCGCGGCGGCACGTGGCGATCGGAGCAGGGCGAAACATCTGAGGCGCTGTTCCTGACGTCTGGCTATAGCTATGACAGCGCAGAGGCCGTTGCCGCGCGCTTCGCCGGTGAAGCGCCGGGGATGACGTATTCCCGCTTGCAGAACCCAACAGTGGAAATGTTGGAAGAACGCATTGCCTTGCTAGAAGGGGCGGAAGCCGCGCGCTGCCAAGCCACAGGTATGGCGGCGATGACAACAGCACTTCTCTGCCAATTGCAGCAGGGCGATCATGTGGTGGCGGCACGCGCGGCTTTCGGCTCTTGCCGCTGGCTGACGGACAATTTGTTCCCCAAATTTGGCATCGAAACAACGACAATTGACAGCCGCGATAATGCCCAATGGGAGGCGGCTATCCGCCCGAATACGAAGGTGTTTTTCTTTGAAACACCCGCCAATCCTACAATGGACATTGTAGATTTGGCCTTTGTATGTGGGCTTGCCAAAGCGCACGGGATTACAACGGTTGTCGACAATGCCTTTGCCACATCGGCTATTCAGCGGCCCATGGACTTTGGCGCGGATGTCGTTGCCTATTCGGCCACAAAGATGATGGACGGGCAGGGGCGGGTTCTGGCTGGCGCCGTTGCGGCAAGCGCGCAGTTTATGGAAGAAAAGCTGCTGCCCTTTCAGCGCAATACGGGGCCAAATATCTCGCCGTTCAATGCGTGGGTGGTTCTAAAGGGGCTTGAGACGCTTGATTTGCGCATTCGCCGCCAATCTGAAAATGCGATGGCCGTTGGCCGCTTTTTAGAAACGCGTGTCCCTAAGATTATGCACCCGGGGTTGGAAAGCCATCCACAGCATGCATTGGCGATGAAGCAAATGTCGGCCTGTGGGTCTATTTTTGCTTTTGGTGTTGATGGCGGACGGGCGCAGGCAATGGCGCTTCTGAACGAACTACAACTCATTGATATTTCTAATAATATTGGAGATTCTCGGTCACTCATGACGCATCCAGCCTCGACCACACATCACAGTGTTGGCCCCGAGGTGCGTGCGGAAATGGGCGTTGAGGAAGGCATGTTGCGGTTGAATGTTGGTCTGGAAGATCCGCAGGACTTGATCGAAGATTTGGATCAGGCGTTGCGCGCGGTTGGGCTGTGATCGACGCTTTATTCCCCTATGTCGCGGAAACGCGGGGCATAAAGGTCCGCGTCTCGGCCAATTATTTGCCTGAGCAATCCCAACCAGCAGGCGGACGCTGGTTTTGGGCCTATCACATCCGCGTTCAAAATGCGGGGCTGATGACGGTCCAGTTGCTGACACGGCGTTGGGAAATTGTAGATGGACG
>JACCEC013316896.1_pt1 | contig 27296 bp, 25 predicted proteins | sample 7450121 | NCBI WGS metagenome assembly JACCEC01 (sample SAMN15323455, study PRJNA562643) | freshwater metagenome | isolation source: river surface water | place: USA:Blue River Watershed | collected 2017-08-18 | reverse complement strand
ATCCGTGCTTTTTTAGTGACAATATACTGTAACGAAATAGCCTCAAGTACTGTCACTTTTTGGTCACTCGACAAGGGTCGATCTGATATAATTAGAAAAGCTTTGTGGTGCAATGAATCTTATGGCCGCATCTCGACTGGGCTCACAAAGACGCGAATTTAAAAAGACTGGATTGTTCCAGTCTTTTTATCATAAATAAATTCTTTCTAAGCTGATTGCGGTAGATTCCTTACCGTAATCTAAAAGTTTTATTTTTCCTCTGTGTATTCCAAAATTTCTTGAAACACAAAGGTCGTTTTTATCATCTGAAAAATTTTTTAATAAAAAATTATCCAAATAAACAAACCATTCAGGGAAAATATCTTCTTCTATTTCAAATGCTTTTTCTTGGACTAAAATAAGCCCAAAAAAATTACATTTTACTGGCACAAGCATTTCCATACTTTTGTGATTTTTATAAAAATTACACTCTCTATAATTAGAGAAAAAACCAGCAAAAATATACTCTATTGCACCCGCTGTAAGACTTTTTTCACTGAAAGCCAACAGGGATTGTTTTATATCGTTTCTTTTTATGTGTAAAAAAAGACGATACAAAGCTCTAAAAATATTGATTCTTGGAATCTTGACTACAAATTTTCGGAAGACAAAGACTATTCTTGTCCCCCCTTTTTTTATTTTCATATTTTTTGAGTTTTGGTTTAAAAAAATTATAGCAATTTTTATTGTTTTGTCAAACAACAAAAAAGCCGGGGCTGATGACTCTCAGAGTCAGAAGCCTCGGCTGTAAAAATTAATTTTTAATTTTTTTAAAAATTTCTTCTTTTATTAAACAAAAACCGCTTATTATAAAACAAGCAGAAAATAGAATAAAAGAAAATAAAACAAAAAAGCCTTTATGGAAAAAAGCGTCTGTTGCAAATGAAAAAATAAACAAAAACACTCCGACCAAAAAAGAAAAGGCTCCAGAAATTATTTTTCTGAAATTCATGTTAAAAATTTTAATTTAAAAAAACAATATCTTAAAGAGGTTAACACAATATTTTTTAAAAATCAAATAAAAAAGTTATACACATTTTACCTTTGACAAGATAATCTATAGTTGTATAATTTAAATGAACTTAAAAAACAACAACCATGGAAAGCTATATGATTTTTGCTGCCCTAATACTGTTTGCTTTCAGTATTTGTGGTATTTTGTCTTTTTTTTGCAAAAGAGACAAAAACAAACAGATGGCCAAAGAGCTAATAATCAGAAAAAGAGAATGGTTTATCATTCCTTTATATGGAAGTAGCGAAATAATATCGATTATCCCTTTAAATCCTAAACACATGGATGAATTTGGGAAATTGACAGAAAAGAACATCAAAAAAGTCAAACCGGAAGATGTTTTCAAAATCATCCATAATGACAATTTTTCTGTTCAAAACAAAAGACAAATATATGAGATTTTTTCTTTCATTGAAGAAATCCAACTTTTGTCTAATCCACAAAAAGAGCTTACAAATATGTAAGCTTTTTTTAATTATCTTTCCATTCTTTTTCTTGCCTACAAAGAATCTTCTCTTTTTGATTTGTATCTTTTATCAAGACTTCAACCAGCTTTTCTAAGCGCATAGACTGAGACCCTTTTACAAGAACCACATCACCACTCCCTACTAAACCAGAAACAAAATCTAAAGAAGAAAGAACATCCACAAAAGAAAAAATATTTTTTTCCAAAAAACCATTTTCTACTGCCCCATCTCTTACAAACAAAGACCTTGGGCCTATTGTTATCAGTATGTCGGCCACAGAAGAAACTATTTTGCCTATAGCTCTATGTTCTTCTTCAGTATGTTTTCCGAGTTCGAGCATGTCGCCCAAAACTACAATTTTTCTGTTCCCCTTCATTTCCCTTAAAACATTTATAGCTGCTATTGTAGCAATAGGTGACGAATTATAACTATCGTCTATTATCATAGATCCATCTAACCCTTCAAGCAAAGACATTCTGCCTGGCTGATTTTGATAAGAAGACAAAGCAGAAATAGACTCTAAAATATCACAACCCATTTCACTAGCACAAGCCAGGGCTCCGGATATTTGCATAGTATTGTGAAGACCAAGAAGATTATTTACCAAAACAGGATAAGTATTACCCTTATATTCAAATTTAAAAGTTACACCTTGTGGTATTTCCCATTGATTCTGTTTTTTATAAATATACCCTGGATAAGATACTTTGTAGGTTGCGTTTTCATTGACACCAAAAGACACAACTCTTTCTTTAGATTTTTGATGAAGAGAATAAACCTTTTCATCATCGTGGTTCAATATCAAAACACCACCCTTTTTCAGTGACTTTATGATTTTACTTTTTTCTTTAAAAATATTTTCAGCTGAACCAAAAAACTCCACATGAACAGGAACATCGGGAAAAACTGTATAAAGAAGAAAGTCTATTTTCAACCATTTAGAAATATTATTTTTAACATCTCCTGGTTTTGAGACTCCAATCTCTAAGATTAAAACATCCGGATATTCTTGTTTTTTAAAAAACATTAAGAAGCCTTTAAAAATATTTTCAAGCCATAAAAATGGATCACTCCAAGCATTTGGTAACCCTAAAACAGTCAGAGGCAAACCAAGAGCACTATTATAACTTTTTTCGCTTTTTCTAACTTTATATTTTTTAGACAAAACACAAAAGAGCATATCTTTTGTTGAAGTCTTACCTACTGAACCTGTTATAGCCACAATCTTTGGTTTGTATTTTTTTAAGATTATACCGGCTTCCCAGGTTATTATTTTAATTATTATTTTTTTAAAAATTTTTTTCATATTATTGTCTATCTGGAGGAAGGTTATAATAATTAATCATAAACTTTGCAACATTCACAAAAGGAGGAATCAAGGTTTGTGAAGCATATCTCACCCCCTTAGGATTTTTTGCAGAAAGAAAAACTAAAAATCTTGGATCTCTTGCAGGGAAATAACCAAAAAATGAATGAGTGTGTCTATCTTCGTAATACCCACCACCGCTTTCTTTAGCAACCTGAGCTGTTCCTGTTTTAGAGGCTACAGTATAATTTGATATTTTATGTTTACCTGAATCATAAGATTCATAAACTTTTATCAACATTTCTGTAATAGTATCGGCTGTCTCTTTTTTTATCAAACCTGTTTTTTTAACAGGATAATCTAATTTTTTAACCAATCCATTTTCAAACTTTATTTCTTTGCCAAAGTGAGGGGTGACAAGATTGCCACCATTTGCCAAGACAGCAAAAGCTCTTATTGCTTCAATAGGAGTCAAGGCTATACCTTGCCCAAAAGAAGCATTGGCATACTCTATGTTTCTCGGACTATCAATATTGCGAATCAAACCCGAAGTCTCATTTGGGAGATCTATTCCCGTCTTTTCTCCTATACCATAAGATTTCATATAATTTCTAAATCTTTCATGCCCCAGTTTACTTTCCACAAAAACCATTCCAGTGTTTAGTGATTGATTTAAAACATCCTGCATTGTAACCAAGCCTCTTCCTTTTTTATCAAAGTTATTTATTGTTTTTTTGTCTACTACAATGTGTCCAATATCATTGTAAGTAGTAGAAGGGCTCACCACTCCTGCATCTATACCTGAAGCCATAACTAAAGGTTTTATAACAGAACCAAATTCTGTAACATTTTCAACAAAAGGATTTCTGTATATACTAATATCTTCCACTTCTTTAAATTTATTCAAATCAAAACTTGGCAAACTTGCAGCAGCATATATTTCTCCGTTTTGAGGATTCATAATTATGCCACTAACCTGATCTGTATTCCATTTTTCCTGTATAGACAAAAGTTCTGCTTCTAAGTTGTGTTGAACAACTGGTTCAATAGTTGTAATCAAATCACCCTTTGCTGTGTCTTTAATTGTATCTTTAATATTAGAAAAAACCTCTGCAAAAAAATTCACATACGACTCATTTTTAGGCTTTGAAAGAGTCCCATTATAAAATCTTTCAAGTCCATACTGCCCCACGAGAGTATCATTTTTATAAGCCAAAAAACCAAGAGAGTGTGCAGCCAAACTTCCTGAAGGATAATTTCTCCATGTATCTTTATAAACAGACAAACCTTCTATCTTGAAAGCTGAAATTTTGTTTGCATTTTCTTTTGTTAAACCATTTGCAATCTCTTCGTATGGGTCATTTTTCTTTGTTGCTTTAGACAAAAATATTTCTTTTTCAAGTGGAATAACAGAAGATATTTTAATATAAACATCTTCTGGATTTTTTAAAATCTTTGGATTTACCGCGACCTTAAAACCTGTGGTTATAGTAGCCGCAGCTATAAGAGCACCATCTTTTTTTGAGAAAAAAATATCACCCCTATTTAAAACAGAACCAGAAGGAGCAATATATTGTCTATCTGCTTTTTCTGCATAAGTCTTACCGTTTATTATTTGCAAAGAAAAAAGCCTAAACAAAATAACAACTGCAACCAAAAAGACGCAAGCTGCTACTATCTTTATTCTTAAATGAAAAGAAAAATTGTTTTTCATTAGCGAACAGCAACACTTTTAATTTCCTTTGAAACAAAAAGATTTTGTTTCAACTCTACAAAGCCATTGCTTATGGCGTATTCTTTATTTATTTGATTTACTTTTGAAAGATAAGCTAAATCCATTTGGCTAACTTCTGAAGAAAGATTGGCAATATTGTTTTCCAAGGATCTTCTAGCTACAATATTGAAAGTAATAGATCCTATTAGATAAAAATAAATTCCAGACAGCAAAACAACCATACATATCAACAGTCTCAACAATATTTTTTGAGTATTAATATTTTCTGTAATGTCTATGGTTATTTCTTTTGCTTTTGTCATATTTATTTTATATTTTTTCTAATAATCTTAATTTTGCACTCCTAGACCTTGGATTGTCTTTAATCTCTCCTTCCGAAGGTAAAATCGGCTTTTTTGTAATATTTATTGCTAAACCATTTTTTGATAATTCCACAAAAGTTCTTTTTACAATCCTGTCCTCCAAACTATGAAAAGTAATAATTGAAAACCTTCCTTTATGCGATAATTTTTCAAAACCATTTTTCAAAACTTTTTCAAGACGAGTTAATTCTAAGTTTGTTGCTATTCTCAATGCTTGAAATGTTTTTGTTGCAGGATGTATCTTTCTGCCTCTGTATTTAAAACCAACTGCTTTTTCTACAATCCTTACAAGATCAAAAGTTGTCTTAATCTCATTCAGTTCTCTTTCTGCAACTATTGCTCTGGCTATCTTTCTTGCAAACTTTTCTTCCCCAAATCCGTAAATAATATCTGCAAGTGTTTCCTCTCCCCAATTGTTTACTATTTCATGAGCTGTCAGGTCTTCGTCTTTTGGGTTTTTGTTCATCGTCATGAGTAGAGGCTCATCTTTTTGAAAACTAAAACCCCTACCAGACTCCTCCAACTGAAAAGAACTTATTCCTAGATCTAAAAGTATTTTATCTACCCTATCTAAGCCAAGACTTTTAAGAGTTGAATCTATTTCATCAAAACCCTTGTTTACATAAAAAACATTTTTTCTATCCTCTCCTATTATTTTTTTAGACCTTTTGATTGCATCGTTGTCTAAATCAAAACAAATAAGAGTAATAGAATCTTTAAATCTTTTAAGTATTTCAAGAGAATGTCCTCCCCCACCCAGTGTACCGTCTATCACAATGTCTCCTTTTTGAATATTCAAGCCATCAATAGACTCATTTAGTAAAACTGAAATGTGTTTCATATATTAAAGAACTCCTATCTGGCCAAGCTTGTCTGCCAAAGCATCTGCCTGTCCTTCGACAATCTTTTTATAATCGCCCCAAGCGTTTTCGTTCCATATTTCAACTCTATTTTGAACGCCAATAACCACAACTTTTCCGTTGAGGCCTGAACGATTTTTTAAATTTTCCGGGATCAATATTCGACCATTACCGTCTACGTCTACGACGACAGCCTGACCAAACATAAATCTCGAGAAACTTCGATTGTCACTTGTTAACATAGAGGAGTCGGACAATTTATCTGAAATTTTGTTCCATTCTTTTAATGTAAACAAAGACAAACAATTATCCAATCCTGGAGCAACCACAAGACTCTTGCCCATCTCCTTTCGGAATTTAACGGGTAGTGAAATTCTATTTTTTTCATCTAGTGTGTGGATGTATTCTCCTATTAACATATTTTTATCAAGTGAGACATAATTTATTTTTTAAAACAAATTTTTATAAAAAATTTGTTCGGGTAAACATTTTTACTAAAAAATGTTTTAGCCCACTTCATCCCACTTGTTTATATTATAAACCACTTTGTCCCACAATACAAATACAAAAAACCACCCTAAACTGTGGATAACTTATAAAATAAAAATTAAACAATTAATTAAAAAAGACGTTGAAAACAAACACTAAAAAAGAACTTTTGTAAAAAGTTCTTTTTTAAAGATTCAAATATATTTTTGTAATTATTCTCTTGGATGCATTATTGGGAAAAATATTACATCTCTTAGGTTTTTCTGCTCTGTAAGAATAGAAACAAGTCTGTCTATCCCCATACCAAAACCAGTCATTGGTGGCATTCCATGCTCCATAGATGTCAAAAATTCTTCATCTATATCCATAGCCTCAGCATCACCTCCTTTTTTGGCATTTGATTGTTTTACCAATAGCTCTCTCTGAGTTATTGGATTTACCAATTCAGCATACTGGTTTGTTATCTCTGCTCCTGCAACAATCAATTGAGCAACTTGAGCCGTACCATCTTCGTTTTGTTGAGCAAGAGGTTTCAAATCTCCAGGAAAATTTGTTACAAAAGTAGGATTTATTATTTTGCTACGAGAAGCTTTTTTATATATTTTATCAAGCAAGTTCCCTATACCTAAAGTTTTTACTTCTTCTTCTTTTACTCCCCATTTTAAAGCTTGCTCTCTGGCTTCTTCTATACTTATTTTTTCAATATCTATATCTGCGTCTTTCTTCAACAAATCTCCAAATTTTACACGTGGCCAATTTGTATCAATGTCTACTTCTGTTGCATTACCTTTTTCATCGTACACTTTGAAGATATTTTTACCAACAATATTTTTAGCTATTTGTTTTATCAACTCTTCGGTCCAATTCATATTGGTCTCAAGCGTCTGAAAAGCAGCATACCATTCAATCATTGTAAATTCTTGAAGATGTGTAGGGTCTGATCCTTCATTTCTAAAATTTTTACCAATCTCATAAACCCTTTCATATCCGCCCACCATCAATTTTTTGTGATCTAGCTCAAGAGCTATACGCATGACCATTGGCATCGCATAATCATTGTGATATGTCTCAAAGACTCTAGCCATAGCTCCACCAGCCTGATTTTGCAAAATAGGTGTTTCGATTTCTATAAAATTTTTATTATCAAAATACTTTCTTATTTCTTTAATAACCTTAGACCTTATTTCAAATCTACTATAAGAATCTTCGTTCATTAAAATATCCAAATATCTCTTTCTATATATCTCTTCTTGGTCTTGCAATCCGTGCCATTTATCTGGCATTGGTAAAAGAGATTTGGTTGCCATTAACCATTTTTTTATCAAAATACTTTTTTCACCCCTTGCTGTTACAAATAAAGGACCACTAACTGAAATATAATCACCATTGTCTACAGTTGCCACAAAAAGATCAAAATCTTTTTCTTCCATTTCATCCTTTTTTAAAACAGCTTGAATTTTTTCACCACCAGAATACAAAACAACAAACAAAATAGAACCCTGTCCTCGAACAATCATAACTCTTCCTGCAGTTGTTAAGTTTTTATCTTTATATTCGTTTTCTAAGTCATCAAACCTTTTTTTTATTTCACTAATATTAAAATCAAAAGGAATAGATGCCGGATACGCATTTTGACCCGAATCTTTTAGTAATTGTATTTTTTTTATTCGCGCTTCGCGAAGCTCTTCAATTGATGCCATATCTTCTATTGTATATCAATTAGGGTGTACTTGACTAGACCCTTTGGAGTTTCAATAGAAAAAACATCACCTTTTTTCTTTCCTAAAATTGCCTGACCCAAAGGAGATTTATTTGAAATTTTATTTTGTAACATGTCAGACTCTTCAGATCCAACCAAATTGTATGTAATATTTTCTTTTGAAGATTCTTTTCTCACAATAACACTTGTACCAATCTCAGCAATAGAACTCACGTGTTTTTTGATAACAACTGAGGTTTTTAAAATATGTTCTATTTGATTTATACGATCTTCTATTCTTCCCTGTTCTTCTCTTGCATGATGATATTCTGCGTTTTCAGAAAGATCACCGAGGGCTCTAGCGTCATCGATTCTTTGTATAACTTCTTTTCTTTTTGTCTTTTTTAGAAAATCAAGCTCTTCGTTTAAAGACTTCAACTTTTCTGCACTAATATAATTGATCTCATCCATAATTGCTCTATCTTATCTCATTTTTAATTTTTAGTCAAAGTATTCATTTGTATAAATTTTCATATAAGAAACAACTTCACTCATGACCCTTGTAGCATTACCAGAAGCTGATTTTGGACCTCTTTCCAAAACCAAAGCAAAAGCATACTTTGGGTCATCATAAGGGAAAAAACCAACTATCCAAGAGTTTGTATTTGTATTACCAAGCCCTACTTGTGCCGTACCAGACTTTGCAGCAACTTCAATATTTGGAAGATTTAAAGCCATGCATGTACCTTCTGTTACAGCCATTCTCATTCCCTCATGAACTATTTTCATGTTTGTTTTATTGATAGGTATTTCCAAACTTTTTGAAGAAATATCTGGATCATCTTTTATTAAGTGTGGAATAAAAGATTCGCCCATTCCTCCAATTAAAGAAACCGACCTTAGCATTTGAATTGGCGTAACTTGAAAACCATACTGACCAATAGAAGTATTGTATGTATCTCCAACCCTCCAAGGATCTCCTTTAAAAGTTTTAAGTTTCCACTCTGGTGTTGGTATTAAACCCTTTTTTTCTGTTCCAAAATCAATACCGACGGGGTCTCCGATTCCAAACATTTTTGCGTACTTATCTAAAGTAACAATACCCAAACCTTTTTGATTTTCAAAACCACCTCCTATTTGGTAAAAATAAACATCCGAAGAAACAGCTATTGCCTTTCTCATATCAACATAACCAAAAGAACCATGATCTTTAAAAACAGAAAACTTTCCAGGGTAATATGGATTTGGTATAGACAATGATCCATTTGATAGTATTGTTTTGTCTGGAGATATTATTTTTTCTTCTAAAGCAGCATAACCAAAAAAAGGTTTTACTATAGACCCAGGGCTATACAAACCTGAAATAACTCTATTTAAAAAAACTTTTCTATTGTCTTTTAAATACTCTGAAATTTTAATCTTGTCAGATCTTTCAGACATAATTTTATTATCATATTCTGGGTAACTTGTCATTGCTAAAATTTCTCCATTTTTTATATTCATTAAAACACCAGCACCACCACGAAAACCGACAGCTGTAGCCATGTTGTAAATAGAATCATACATTTTCTTTTGTATTCTTGAGTCTATGCTTAAATAAATATCCTTGCCTTTAACTGGAGGCAAAACTATATTTTCAGACTGAACACCTCCTTTCACATCAGTCTCTGTTATTCTCTCACCATTTATTCCAGTCAATTCTTTATTGTAAAATTTTTCTACACCATCTTTTCCTATAAAATTATCTTGCCAATATTTTCCTGAAGCATCTTTAGCCGGAGGATTAACATATCCAAGCAATAAACCAAAACCTGGGCTATTTATATAAGACCTCTTTGGAGATTCTAGTTTGTCGGTATCTTCCTTATTCCACTCGTTCCAAGCCAATAAAATACCATTTCTATCATAAATAAGCCCTCTATCTGCAAAAATTGGTTGTTTATCCAAAGTATTGTTTTCACTTTTTGTAAAATAAAAATCTCCTCTTAAAATCTGAAGATTAAAAATACGAAAACAAAAAACCAAACCAACAATCAAAAAAGACAAACTCAAAAAAAATATAGAGTTTTTGGAAATAGGTCTTTCTATACGACCCTCAAATTGTTGAGTATTAAAATTGGGCAAGTTTTTTGAATCCAAAAAAATCTCATCTGGGTCTATATCTTTCTTTATTCTTTTTTTATTTAAATGAAAAGCCATTATTTTTTATAATAAATTATATTTCTCTTTAAAAACATCATCAATAAATAAGAAAATGTCGTAAAAAACGCCAAAAAAATATTTGTACTCCAAAATGTTCCATTTTTGTAAGAATATAAAACAAAAAGAATTATACAACAAATTAAATACTCAATAAATTTTGGAAAAATAAAAAAACCAACAATCGCCAAAACAAGGCTTAACCACCAAGGAAAAACCAAAACAGAGACAAACAATAAAAGATCAAACAAAAGTCTTTGCATAATAAAAATATTTATAAAATTTTATGAACCCTTAATTTTTCGGTAAGAAAAACGTAAGACAATAAAAATTAAAAATATAACAAGTGGATAAAATATTATTTTATTAGAAAAAATCAAGCTCAAAATTCCCAAAACAAGCAACTTTATATAAACAAAAGGTTTCTTAAAAGCATCCTCCTTGTTTTGCTTTTTGTTGGGGTTGTCCTTAAGAGAGACCTCTTCTTTTTTTATTGTCTCAAGCTCTTCTTTTGCTTCATCTCTTGATGTTGAAATTTTAGAATAAGTTTTCTCTCTAAACAAATCAACACCTTGATAACCTTTTGACACAGGCTGGCTTATCTCTTTTGGAATTACACTATTTGCAACCGTTATAAAATCTGAACCAATATTTGTTTCTTCTTCTTTTGTTTTTATTTGTTTCTTTTTAAGAGCATCTATTCTTTGTTTGTCTTCTTCTGTTTCATTGTATCTTAATGTTACAGACTCTTTTTTACCTGTAGACACCACAATTTCAGAAGACAAAATTCTAGCAGAAATAATATGATCCCCTGCTGTTATTTTCCAGCCTATAGAGACATCTCTTATTTCACCAGGCTTTAGAGCAATATCTCTTTCTCCTAAAAGTTCTTCTTCGTCAAAAAAACCTATTTTTAATAAATATGTTTTATCTTCACCATTCCAAACAGCTGTATAAATATCTACAGTCTCACCTTCAACAAGCTTGTCGGATGAATACCATATCTGTTTTGGTAAAAAACCAGATATAGCAAAAACTGGTTTTGCAAAACAAAAAACAAATAAAACAAAAATAAAAAATATTTTATATTTTTTCATCTTCAAAAAATTAACTATTAATCCATTTAACATACTCTTCGACTATTTTTTGACTAACTTCTTCTAAGCTTAAAACTGAAGTATCTACTATCAAATTAAAATTATTTTTATCTGCAACATTTTCTAGTCCATAAATATCCTTATATCTTTTTGTTTCACTTTCTTGTCTTTTTAAAATACTAGATTTTATATCTTCTGCTGTTTCAAAATTGCCAGAATCTTCATTTAATCTATTTTTATTATTTTTTTTATCTTGCAAAATTCTCTGAACTGAAACATCTATCGGAATATCAAGAAAAACCTTAAAAGACTCTGGGATAAAATAAAAACCGAGTCTTGAATCCATCACTACATTTTTCATTTCTGCTATTTCTTTACTTTTGCCATCTATCAAAAAATCGATTTCGTTTGTTGACTCAGCCATTTTGTTTAAATCCATTAGAGAAATACCTTTTTGAACAGCAACTTCTCTAGCAAAATCACCAGTTGAAAAATGTTTATATTTTAAAATCTCAGAAACCCTCTTGGCGGTAGAAGATTTTCCGCTTCCAAGTTTACCTGCTATGGTGATTATATTCTTCTTTTCCATAAATAAAGAATATCACAAAAAAGGCAAATTCCGAAGCTTTTTCAGCTTCTTAAAATAGACAAAACCTTAAAATATATATACTATTATATAGTCATCAAATTAAACAAATATTCAAAATGAAGATTTTAGCAATAGAAACATCTTGTGACGAAACAGCTCTAGCTTTAGTAAGTACACAAGAAAAAAACAATCAAACAAAATTTAAAATATTAGCCAACGAAGTTTCTTCCCAAATAGCTATACATGCACAGTTTGGGGGTGTTTTTCCTGCTATGGCAAAAAGAGAACACAGCAAAAATATTTTAAATATTTTAGAAAATGTTTTGTCTGGTGCTAAAAAGAACAAAAAAACTAAAAAACCACAGGTTATAAAAAATTTAAAAAAAATCGAGAAAATTTTAGAAAGAGAAGGTTCTCTTTGTGAGAATTTTATTTCTTTTATTTCATCAACAAAAAAACCAGACATAGACGCAATAGCAGTAACAACAGGACCCGGACTCGAACCTGCTCTTTGGGTTGGTATAAGCTTTGCAAAAGCATTGAGCCTAGCATGGGAAAAACCTTTAATATCTGTAAATCACATGGAGGGCCATATTTTTTCTGTTTACCCTGATAAAAAAAATACCTTTACAGTTAAAAACAATAAAGAAAATTTTCCATCAATATCCTTGCTTGTTTCTGGTGGCCACACGGAAATAGTTTTAATGAAAGATTTCTTAAAATATAAAATAATAGGAAAAACGCGAGACGATGCAGCTGGAGAAGCTTTTGATAAAGTCGCAAGAATGCTCGACCTCCCTTACCCTGGGGGTCCGGAAATTTCAAAACTTGCAGCTAAAGAAAGAGAGCTCTCAATCTTCAGCGAAGAATCAAAATTTTTAGGTCCTCGGATCTCCTCACCAAAAAATTCTTCTTCGAAGGTGGAAGCTCGGCCAGACCATAAAAATTTTGACTCTTCGCTTTCGCTTAGTCTTTCGAGCGAGTACTTATCTCTTCCCCGCCCAATGATAAATTCAAAAGATTATGATTTTTCTTTCTCTGGATTAAAGACGGCAGTTTTGTATATGATTAGAGACCTAAAAGAAAAATATTCCGAAAAAGAATTAGAAAAATTATTTGGACCAAAATCAAATTGGAAACAAAAAATTGCTTGTGAGTTTGAAAACTCTGTTGTTGAAGTCCTCTCCTCAAAGACTCTTCGTGCAATAAAAGAGCATAAGGCTAAAACATTGATTGTTGGTGGAGGTGTCTCAGCAAATAATTATTTACAAGAGACTTTTAAAAAAGAAATATCAAAATTAAATTCAGGTGTTTCAAATATCCAAAAAATACAAATACATTTTCCTAGTAAACAATTAACAGGCGACAATGCTCTCATGATAGCTATTGCTGGATACTACCAATTTAAAAACAAAAAAATCGCCAAAAATCTAAACAATGTAAAAGCTAACGGAAATTTAAGCTTGTAAATTTTTTGATAAAAACGCTTAAAAGTGCTATATTTTATACATGAATGAGCAAACAAATATTAATCCGAAATTTTTAAAACCTTACAATCCAAACGAGACCGAAGACAAGATTTATAAATTATGGGAAGAATCCGGGCTTTTCAATCCTGACGAATGTATTAAACAAGGATTTACTGAAGAAAACGCAGAATCTTTTTCTATAGTTCTTCCTCCTCCAAATGTTACAGGAACACTACATCTTGGACATGCAGCCACCTTAACTATTGAAGACATTATGACTCGTTTTGCTCGTATGCAAGGCAAGCGTACTCTTTGGTTACCAGGCACAGACCATGCAGCCATTGCCACACAATCAAAAGTTGAAAAAATTCTCGAAAAGGAAGAAGGAAAAAGAAAAACCGATTTAGGTAGAGAAGAATTTTTAAAAAGGGTCAATGAGTTTGCTCAAAATTCTCACGACACAATTATAAACCAATCAAAAAAAATGGGGGCATCTCTTGATTGGTCTCGAGAAGCTTTTACTCTTGATGAAAAAAGAAATTTTGCTGTTCGTACTGCTTTCAAAAAAATGTATGACGACGGAATAATTTATCGAGGACATCGTATTGTGAACTGGGACCCAAAAGGTCAGACAGTTATTTCTGATGACGAAATAGTATACGAAGAAAGAAAAGCTAAGTTTTATACTTTTAAATATTCTAAAGACTTCCCTATTTCTATTTCTACAACAAGGCCTGAAACTAAGCTTGGAGATACTGCTGTAGCTGTCCATCCAGATGACCCAAGATACAAAAACTTAATTGGGCAAACTTTTAAAGTTGACGACTTTTGCGGAGTAACTCTTGAAATAAAAATTATAGCAGACAAAGAAGTTGATAAAGACTTTGGAACTGGAGCTCTTGGAGTTACTCCTGCTCACAGCCAAATAGATGCGGATATTGCAACAAGACACAACCTTCCAACAAAACAAGTTATTAATGAATTTGCAAAAATGATTGTTGGAAATGAAAATATAAAAGATAAAAAAGTAACAGAAGCAAGAGAAGCTGTAGTAGAATGGTTACGAGAAAATAATCTTTTAGAAAAAGAAGAAGAGGTATCTCAAAATGTCTCTACTGCCGAAAGAACAGGTGGCATTATTGAACCGTTACCAAAATTGCAATGGTTTATAAATGTCAACAAACCAATAAAAGAAAGGGGTGACAAAACTCTAAAAGAATTAATGATAGGGGCTGTAGAGAATAAAGGAATAAATATTATTCCAGGTCATTTTGAAAAGGTTTACTACAACTGGATAGAAAATCTTCATGATTGGTGTATTTCAAGACAAATTTGGTATGGACACAGAATACCTGTTTGGTATAAAGGAGAAGAGGTTTACTGTGGAATAGAAGCTCCTTCAGGAGACGGATGGGAGCAAGACTCTGACACTCTCGATACATGGTTCTCTTCTGGTCTTTGGACTTTCTCCACTCTTGGCTGGCCAGAATTAAATTCTTCAGATCTAAAAAATTATCACCCTACAAATGTTCTAGAAACAGGATATGATATTTTATTCTTTTGGGTAGCTCGTATGATATTAATGAGCACTTATCTTCTAGGAGAAATACCTTTTAAAACTGTTTACCTCCACGGTATTGTTCGTGATAGCCAGGGAAGAAAAATGAGTAAATCTCTTGGTAATGCACTAGATCCACTAGAGCTTACTGCAAAATATGGAGCAGATGCTGTTCGCATGTCTCTCATCATTGGTACTGGCCCAGGAAATGATAGCAAAATGTCAGAAGATAAAATTCGAGCTTATAAAAACTATGCAAACAAACTTTGGAATATAACACGTTTTGTTCTTTCAAATACAGAGGATGTTAAATCAAGTGATTTATTTAATAATTATTCAGATAAAGATAAAGAATTATTAAAAGAACAAGATGATTTTCTAAAAGAGATAACAAAAGAAATGCAAGAATATAAATTTTATTTGGTTGGAGAAAAAATATATCAATACACTTGGACAAAATTTGCAGACGTAATACTAGAAGATAGTAAAAAGATTTTTGAAAATGGAAACCAAGAAGAAATTATTTCTAGAAAATATTTCTTAATAAATACACTAGAAAAAATATTAAAAGTCCTTCACCCTTTTATGCCTTTTGTTACTGAAGAAATATGGCAGACAATGAGCAAAGATAGATTATTACTTATAGAAAAATGGCCTTCATAATTTTATGATAGACATCTTAACTCACGAACCCAGAACTTTACTCTTGGCTATTGCTGGAGGTTTTATTCCTGCGCTTTTTTGGCTTTGGTTTTGGTTGAGACAAGAAGACAAAGAAGAACCCGAACCAAAAGGTCTTATAGCTATTGCTTTTATCTTAGGAGGTTTAACAATGTTTGTAGCTATGTTTTTAGAAAAACTAACAGTAAACATTGCTGATATAAATCTTAAAATAATAGTCTGGGCTGCCATTGAAGAGATTGTAAAATTTTCAGCAATAGGCTTACTCATATACAAAAACTCAAACGTAGATCAGCCAATCGACTTCCCTGTCTATTTTATAACAGGAGCTTTAGGTTTTGCTGCTTTTGAAAATTTTTTATACCTATTAAATCCAATATCAGCAAGTGGATCTTCTATTGCTATGGCAACAGGGTTGTTGAGATTTATAGGGTCCACCCTTCTACACGCAATAGCTAGCGGAATGATTGGTAGCGCTCTTGGTCTTGCTTTCTTTTCTGAAAGATTAAAAAAAACATACCTTCTTATTGGTATAATTGCAGCAATTTTGTTGCATAGCGTCTTTAATTTTTTTATAATGAAAGGAAGTGGCGAAGACACACTTTCTATTTTAGGATTCTTATGGGTCGTCACGATTATAAATATTCTAGTTTTTGAAAAACTTAAACGTATGGCTAAGTATATTAGTCCACAAAATAAAATATGTTAAAAAAGAAATCATTTTTAGAAAGACTTACAGGTAACATGAAATTCGAAGAAGACGAAGAGCTTTTTGATGAAGAAGAAGAGACCAAGGTTTCTAGAAAGACAATAGAAATAGAAAGAGACCCATCAGAAAAAACAAGCATCAAAGAATCTACATGGGAAGAAGAGGTTGAAGCCGAATTGACTGTTGACCTTTACCAAACCCCAACAGATATTATCGTAAAAACAATGGTAGCTGGAGTTCATCCAGAAAATCTAACGATAATAACTACAAGAGACATGATCACAATAAAAGGAAAAAGAGAAGAAACACATTCCATAGACGATCAAAATTATTATGTTCAAGAATTATACTGGGGTGCTTTTTCAAGAACAATTTCTTTGCCTGAAGAAGTAGATCCAGAGCAAGCAGAAGCTATTGAAAAGCATGGATTGTTGATAATAAAGCTTCCAAAATTAGACAAAAATAGAGAAACTAAACTCAAAATAAAATCAATTTAAAACTTATAGTTTAAGACAAGACAATAATTATATACAAAAACACTCCAGATAGGGGCTCAACCCCTATCTGGAGTGTTTTTAAATGTGCTTGGGGCCAGGATCGAACTGGCGACCTATCCCTCTTCAGGGGAGCGCTCTACCAACTGAGCTACCCAAGCTTGTGTAAAACAATCTTAGCATAAATAAAAAAATTTTCAAAATTTTTTTATTTATTTTTGGAGTGTTTTCAAGAGCTCTTCTACAACCTTAGTATCTAGATTGTTCTGACCAATACTATTTACATCTATACCAAGACCTAGACCTCCTGAATAAATATTTAATAAACTATTTAAATAAGGTTTTGTAAAATAAAAAGCCCCAACAGAAACTCCTATTAAAATCAACCAATAAAAAACTCTAGTTATCTGAGACCATTTTTGAAAAGATAAAATTCTGTTAATCTTTTCTTCATTTTCTTTAGTTGTTTTTAATATCTCTTCAAGAAGAGCTTTATTATCTTCCATGTATAAAATTTAACATATTTTTAAACAAAAAACAAAATTATTGGTAGGCATCATATAAATATTTTAAATATGAGCCACACCAATACCCCCAAGAAACTATTTTATAATTTTTAAGCTCACACCTAAGAGGATTATTTTTATCTTCAAACTGAGCCACCAAATCGTAGTTTGGCAAAGAAGAATTTTTTAAAACATTTCCATAAGAATAACTATAACAACCATCTGTCCACGGTGCACAACTTGAATTTATAGGGTCTTTGGGAAGATTTGAAATATACCCTGCTAGATGACTTTTTAAGGTATTCCAAGATGAATCAGAGTAACTGCTATAATAACTATTACAATCCCAACCACAAGCAGTTGGTGGATAATGGCCATTGTCGGCAAAATAAGATTCAAGTGCTATCCTTATTTGTTTTAAATCCGAAACCCTTCTTGCATCTCTTGCTTTCATTCTTGCCGTACTAAGAGAAGACAAAACTACAGAGGAAAGTATGCCAATTATTGCCACAACAACCAGAAGTTCAATAAGGGTAAAACCCTGATTATTCTGTCTTTTATTTTTTAAAAAAATCAAAAACATTATGTTTTTAGTATAACATAAAAAATATTACATGTTGTGCCCCCGGTACGAATCGAACGTGCATCTATCCCTTAGGACGGGACTGTTCTATCCATTGAACTACAGGGGCAAAAATAAAAAACAAGATAGAGATTGTTTTTTATTTGTTTAAAAGATTAAAGGCCTAATAGTGAAGATATTTTTGATTCATCAAAACCAACAATCAATTCTTCATCTATCATAATAACAGGTACTCCCATTTGACCACTCTTTTCTACCATTTCTTTTCTTTTTTCAAGATTTGAAGCTACATCAAATTCTTCAAAAGATATACCCTTCTCTGCAAAAAAATCTTTTGCCATATGACAAAAATGACATGTTGGGCTTGTGTATATAGTAACTTTTTTCATTTTTAAAATATAATTAACTAATAATCTGTACTCTTAGTATAACATAAGAGTCAAAAATAAAAAGAAAATTGTGCGGGATACGGGAATCGAACCCGTGTCTCAACCTTGGGAAGGTCGCATCATACCACTAAACTAATCCCGCAATATATTTTTAATTAAATATATCTCTCCAAAAACCACTTTCTTCTGTTGCATCTTCTGAAATCACTGAATTTTCTTCTTCAATAATTGTTAAAACTCTTTCACCTGGTTTTGCTAATGGATATTTTGATCTTATAATAAACTCTTTTCCTTCTTCTGTTTCCAGCTTTTCAATCTGAGAATTTAAAAGAGTTTTCCTTTCTTCTAAATATTTTTTTTCTTCTGTCAGAATATTTTTTCTTTTATTTGTCTCTCTATTTTTCTCTATTAAACCTACAACATTATAACCAAACAAAACTATTACAAAAAACAAAAGCAGTAAAGCTAAAGGTGAATGCCAAAATTTATATTTTGTTGAATCCTTGAGTTTGTTCATAATAGATGTTAGTATTATAACATGTTTTTTAATCCAAAAAATAAAAAGAAAATAGAAAAAGGTTTTGCTGTTTTAGCAGGATTGATAATAATAAGTATGGTTTTGCTATACGCACCAGGATTGTTTAGATAACTTAATCTTTTGAACCCCTTATCATCTTTAGAAAGACATCATGAGAGATGTTTATTTTTGCGTTTTCTTGCAATCTCTTTTTACCTTTCTTTTGCTTTTCCAAAAGCTTCTTTTTTCGGCTTACATCCCCTCCTCCAACAACCTTACTTCCATGCATAAGAACATCTTTTCTAAAAGCAGAAACCGATTCAGAAGAAACAATTCTTCCAAGAGCTTTGGCTTGAATTTTAAAAGCAAATTGTTGCCTTGGAATAATATCTTTTAATGTATCCACCTGTTGACGAGCTTCTTCGTCTACTCTTCTTCGAGAAATAACCCTTGAAAAAGCCGGCATTATCTCATTCGCAACCAATATATCCATTCTCACAACATCAGCCTCTTTATATTCGCCTATTTCGTAAGAAATAGAAGAATAACCTGATGTTAAACTTTTCATGTCGTCAAAGAAATTTCTCATCAATTCTCTTAATGGCATATCTAAAACAATAGAAGATCTGTTGTCTCCAAAATTATCGGTCTCGCTCACAACAGCCTCATGTTCATACAAAAAAGGCATTAGAACACTAATATAGTTTGACGGAGTAATTATCTTTACATTAACCCAAGGTTCAAAAATCTTAATGAAATCATTTTCATTTGGGAATAGATGCGGAGAATATATAATCTCTTCTTTTCCACCCTTCATTAAAGCTTTATATGTTATTGATGGCATTGTTATAATAAGATCAAGATCAAATTCTCTATTTAATCTTTCTGATATTATTTCAAGGTGTAACATTCCAAGGAAACCACATCTAAACCCTCTACCAAGAGCCCCCGATGTTTCTTCTTCATAAGAAAAAGACGAATCCGACAAACGTAAACGACTCAATGCCATTTTTAAATTAGGAAAATCATCTTGGCTTTCTGGATAAACAGAGGCCCAAACAACAGGTCTTGGATTTTGATACCCAGACAAAGCTTCCATTGGTTTTTTTAGATAAGTAATAGTATCTCCAACAGAAGCAATACCTGGTTTTTTTATGCCTGTAACAATATAACCTATCTCACCTTCTCTCAATTCTGCCTTAGGCTCTTCTTCGGGGCTAAAGGTCCCAACTTCAAGAGAAATAAATTTTTCTTCAGACACTGCAAAAACCAGAGATTCTCCTCTTTTAAAACTTCCATCAAAGACTCTTACATAAACAATAACGCCACGATGATTATCGTATTTAAAATCAAAAACCAAAGCTCTACCAGAGTTTGTAATTATTGAAGCTTCATTGTTTTTTGGACAAGGAATTCTTTTAATTATCTCTTTCAACAAATCATCAACACCTTCACCAGTTTTTCCTGAAACCAAAAGTATGCTATCTGGGTCAATATCCAAAAGAATAGCAACTTCCATTTTTACTTCATCAACCTTTGCTAGCGGAGAGTCTGTTTTTGATAAAACAGGAATAATAACCAGACCAGAATCTCTAGCCATCTGAAGAGTTGTGAGTGTTTGAGCTTGCACACCCTGAGTAGCATCAACCAAAAGAATAGAACCCTCCACAGCCTTAAGGGCTCTAGAAACTTCATAAGAAAAATCTATATGCCCTGGTGTATCAATAAGGTTTAAAATATAATCCTGTCCTTCGTGTTGGTAGTTCATTCTTACAGGTTGCATTTTTATTGTAATACCCCTTTCTCTTTCAAGCTCCATAGAATCTAAAACCTGATCTTTCATTTTTCTTTTTTCTATTGTTGCTGTAATTTCAAGCATTCTGTCAGCCAAAGTACTCTTGCCGTGGTCTATATGAGCAATTATCGAAAAATTTCTTATTTTAGTATTATCTATCAACATATTTTTATATTAGCAGAAGGGCCTAAAAAAACAAAATTATAAATCTGATTGCTCTGGGGCAATAATTTTCTTTTTCCAAAATTTATTTTTAACCGCACTCACCAAATCTTCTAATTCTTTATTGCCAAGCAAGTACATAAGGACAAGTCCTGAACAAATACCTATTAATCCTGAAAATAATCCTTGAGAAAAAATACCCCAACCTGTTGTCAAATCAAAAACACCATCGAGAACACCAAGGGCAAAATAAGAAACAAAACCCATAACAAAAGCTCCAGCCAAACTTTCAAAAAATGTAACCCATATTTTATATTTTTTTCCTAGACAAAAATCAGATGAAAACATAAACCACAAAATTATTAAATTTAAAATTGAGCCTATAGAAAAAGCGAGTGGTAGAGCCAACATTGCAGTTCCACTAACATTTTCAACTCTTAAAACTTTTTCAATTAAAGAAACAAAAGATTGATTATTTTCAAATAAATATGAAAAAATCTTTGCAAAAAATATTATCGAAAAAGAAGAAACAAGACTTGAAATCAAAGGTTTTTTTGTGTTGCCCGATGCGTAATATCCACGGACAAGCAAAAGCACTAAACCCTGAGTCACTAAAGATAAAACAAAAATAGCTACAGCCGCTGCGGTAATTCTAGTATCTGCCCAAGAAAAAGCATTCGCACCTAAAACAACTCTAACTATTTGAGCCCTTAAAACAACAAACAAAGCTATTATCGGTAAAGACCAAAAAATAATTTGCTTCATTGCTGTTGTTATTTGTCCAACAAAAGATTCGATGTTTTTTTCTGAAAAATATCTTACCAAAACAGGAAAAGCTGCAACTGAATAAGATATACCAATAATACCAACAGGAACAGATTGTAAATTGTAAGCAAAAGTAAAAAGAGAAATTGACCCTTCTTTTAAATTTGAAGCCATTGCTATGAGAGTTATAAAAGCCAAACTGTTGCAAGACAACGTAAGAGTTCTTGGTGCTGATATTTTAATGACTTCCCATATCTCTTTCCAATTTATTTTATAAATTAATTTTGGTAAAAAACCATTTTTAATTAAAACAGGTATTTGTATTGCAAAATGCATAAGAGCACCTAAAATAACTCCCAAAGACAAACCATAAACCCCAAATCTTGGATACAAAAAATATATACCCAAAAGAATTCCTATGTTATAAAAAACAGGCGAAAGTGAAAATATCAAAAAATTTCTAAAAAGCTGAGTTACCGTTCCTACAAGATTTGATAAGCCAATAAAAATTGGAGAGATAAGCATAATGCGACTCGTCAAAACAAGAGTTGAAACTTGATCGGCAGAAAATCCAGGAGCTATAAGATTTACAAGTCTTGGCATAAAAATAGCAATCAAAACTGAAGATAAAACCATAAACAACAGATAAACAGTAAAAATGTTGTTCATAAATTTTTTGGCAACAGTCTTGTCTTCTTTTTTAATCTTATCCATCAAAAAAGGCATTAATACCGTTATTGAAGCCAATGACGCAATAGATATGTACAGAAAATCTGGTATTCTAAAAGCTGCATAATAAACATCCAAAACAGGACCAGCCCCAACCATACTCGCCAAAGACCTATCTCTTATTAATCCTAAAATTTGAGACAAAAAAGAGAAAAGACCCAAAAGAAGCGCTGCTTCGGTAAGACCATGAAATTCTTTATTCAATAAGTTGAAAAATTTTTTCACCATAGCTAGATCACAATATTTATAATTCTAGATGGAACATAGATAAATCTTTTTATTTCTTTACCATCTATCCAATTTTTAATATTTGGATCTTTCATTACTAAATCCTTAACAATATTTTCTTTTTCATCTTTAGAAACAGATATCTCTGATCGAACCTTGCCATTTACCTGAATTCCTATTTTTATTTTTTGTTCTGATATTTTAGATTCATCCCATTCTGGCCAAGGAGCATGAGTAATACTTTTTTTCTCTCCAAATATTGCCCACAATTCTTCTGCCATGTGTGGAGCAAAAGGACTCAAAACTTTTAAAAATTTTTTAAATTCTTTTTTATCAAAGTTAAAACCTGAAGAGACAAAAGAATCTAACTCGTTTACAAATATCATCATCGTTGAAATTGCTGTGTTAAAAGCAAAATTTTCAACATCTTCAGTAACTTTTTTTAATGTTTTGTTTAAAAGAATTTCTATTTTTAGTAGATCTTCAGAATTAGCCTTTTTTGTTTCTTTTTGGTCAACGATCTTAAAAGAAAGTCTCCATACTTTTTCTAAAAATCTTCTTGAGCCAATAATACTCTCTGTAGACCAAGGAAGCATCTGATCAAAAGGCCCCATAAACATTTCGTAAACTCTTAAAGTATCTGCTCCATAAGTGTTTACTATGTCGTCTGGATTAACAACATTACCCCATCTCTTACTCATTTTTCTGCTATCTGAACCAAGAATCATTCCCTGATTTTTTAGCTTCTTAAAAGGTTCTTTAAAAGAAATGTGCCCTATGTCATACAAGAAATTTGTCCAAAAACGAGAATACAACAAATGCCCCGTGGCATGTTCTTGCCCTCCAACATAAACATCTACATGATTCCAATAATCTGTAGCTTTTTTAGATGCAAATTCTTTATTATTCTTTGGATCCATATATCGAAGGAAGTACCAAGAAGACCCAGCCCAGCCAGGCATTGTATTTGTCTCAAACCCTGCATCTGCCCATTTTTTAACAGAAGCCAAAGGAGATTCACCTGTTCCTGTAGTAGAATAAGATTTTACTTTTGGTAATTCCAATGGCAAATCTTTTTCTTTAAGTACTAGTATTGTACCATCTTTCAAATGCCTTAAAGGTATTGGTTCTCCCCAATATCTTTGACGAGCAAAAACTGCATCTCTCATTTTATATTTAAAAACAGTTTTACCTTTTACAAATTTTGTTATTTCTTTTATTGCTTTTTGGCTTTCTAGATTATCAAATTTTTCTGAATTAAATAAAACACCATAATCAACAAAAGGTTGATCTTTAATAAAAGATCCTTCTTTGGGTTTTATTACAAAATCTATATCTAGGTTATATTTTTTAGCAAAAGCCCAATCTCTTTCATCGTGAGCTGGTACTGCCATAACCATACCTGTACCATACGAAGCAAGAACATAGTCAGCTATCCAAACAGGTACTTCTTTGTTGTTGGCAGGATTTATAGCTTTTATTCCTTTCAATGGTACCCCCGTTTTTTCTTTATCGACAGAAATTCTATCTTCTTCACTTTTATTTTTTAATCCATCAATGTAATCTTTAACCTCTGTCCAGTTTTCTATTGAATCTTTAATCTTTTGAACAATATTATGCTCTGGAGACAAAACAACATAAGTCACACCAAACAAAGTATCTGCTCTTGTTGTAAAAACTTTTATTTTTAAAGAATTATCAAAAGAAGAATTATTTGTTTTAATTTTAAAATCAATTTCAGAACCCTGACTTTTGCCTATCCAATTTTTTTGAATTTCTTTTATATGATCACTCCAATTAAGATCTTCCATGTTTTCCAAAAGCCTATCTGCATAAGCGGTAATTCTCAAAAACCATTGCCTCATAGACCTTTTTTCTACTGGATGACCACCTCTTTCAGAAACAAGATTACCATTATCATCAACAAGAACTTCATCATTTGCCAAAACTGTCCCTAAATAAGAACACCAATTAACTTCGCTACTCCCTTCAAAAGCCAATCTATATTTCATTAAAATATCGTGCTGTTTTTTATTATCAAAAGAAAACCATTCTTTTTCTGAAAACAACTCTATATCATCATCAGAGGCTGCATTTATTTTTAAATTTCCAGAATCTTCAAAAATATTGATAAGATCTTTTATGTCTCTAGCTTTTGCCGAAGATTTATCATACCAAGAATTATAAAGTTTTAAAAAAATCCACTGAGTCCATTTATAATATTTAGGGTCTGTTGTATTTACTTTTCTGTCCCAATCATAAGAAAGACCAATCATTTTTAATTGTCTTTCAAAAGTTTTTATATTTTTTTCAACAGCTTTGCTAGGGTGTATTTTATGTTCTAGTGCATATTGCTCTGCTGGTAAACCAAAAGCATCATATCCCATTGGATGCAAAACATTAAAACCTTGCATTCTTTTCATTCTAGAATAAACATCACTTCCTATATAACCTCTTGGGTGCCCAACATGAAGACCTGCTCCAGATGGGTATGGAAACATATCCAAAACATAAGACTTTTTACCCTTTAAAGGACCTGTCTTGTATACATTTTTTTTATCCCATTCTTTTTGCCATTTTTTCTCTATTTTTAAGTGATCGTAATTTTTCATAACTAAACTTTTAATGCTTTTAATGTTTTATATTCAATAATTATTGTATTATAGCAAAAATATGGTATATAATAAAATCTGTATGGAAAGAATAAAAAAAGGATCAAGAGACACAATAGAAAGAATTTCTGTAAAAGCTACAAGATGGATAGGATCAACAAATTCTTTAATAGTCCACACTTTCATTTTTGTGGGTTCTTTTGTGTTATATTTTTATGGAATAGCCTTAGATAAAATACTTTTGGTTCTAACTACAATAGTCTCACTAGAAGCAATATATCTATCAATTTTTATCCAAATGTCAGTAAACAGACAAGCAAGAAAACTTCACGCTGTGGCAAAAGACGTTGGAGAGATTCAAGAAGACGTGGATGAGATTCAGAAAGATGTGGACGAGATTCAAGAAGACGTGGATGAGATTCAGAAAGATGTGGACGAGATTCAAGAAGACGTTGATGAAATTCAGAAAGATGTGGACGAGATTCAGGAAGACGTTGATGAGATTCAGGAAGACGTTGAAGATATACAAGAAGATGAAGATGAGGAAGATGATAAGAAAGATGATATTATTCTAGGAAGAATAGAAGACACCCTAGGAAAGCTTATTGAGGAGGTTGTAGATTTAAAAAAACAACACATTAAACATCTTGAAAAAACAAAAAAGAAAAAAGAAGATTTAAAATAAAACCCTTGCTAAGCAAGGGTTTTATTTTTATTTACAATTCTCAAAAACTAAAATTAGATTTTAAACTCTATTACATCTCCATCTTTAACAATATAATCCTTACCTTCGGTACGAATTTTACCTTTTGCGCGTGCCTCAGAATAACTTCCAGCATCCAATAAATCTTTCCAATTTATTATTTCAGCTCTGATAAACTTGTCTTTAAAGTCAGTATGAATAGCCATGCCCGCTATAGGAGCTGTACTACCTTTTTTAATAGTCCAAGCTCTTGTCTCATCTTCTCCTGTTGTAAAATATGTTTCCAGACCCAACAAATCATAGCACTCTTTAATAAGACTGTTTATTCCATCATCTTCCCCTCCCATTTCTTTTCTCAAAACATCTTTTTCTTCACCCTCAAAATCTTTTAATTCATCTTCTATTTTTGCATCTATAACAACATAAGAAGCTCCAATACTTTTTATATAATCTGTCAAAACTTTAAACATAGACGGGTCCGACTGATCTAGATTTTCAGAACCACCCCTCTTATTTAATCCGTAAATAAATTTCTTGAGAGTCAAAAGATTCAACATTTTTATTTTTTCAATCTCTTTTTCATCAAAAGAAACGGTGTTGGCCATCTTGCCATTTCCAAAAGCGATTTCAAGTTTTACTAAAGCCTGATCTTCAATCACAGCATCTTTTACACCTCTTCTAAGATCGTGACTCAAATTACTTCGTCTTTTAGTAACAGTCTCGAGGTCTGCCAAAATAAGTTCTAAGTTTATAACCTCTATATCTCTTAAAGGATCGACATTACCATAAACATGCATTATTTCTTTATCGTTATTTTCTTTTAAAGGAAAAATCCTAACCATTTCTAAAATGGCATCAACCTCTCTTATATTGGCCAAAAATTTATTTCCAAGACCTTCTCCTTTTGAAGCTCCCTTAACCAAACCTGCAATATCCACAAATTCAATAACCGCAGGAATCGTTTTTGCTGACTTTGAAAAATCTGATAATTTCCATAGACGCTCATCTGGTACAGCAACAATACCCACAGATGGGTCAATGGTACAAAATGGATAATTTTCTGAAGGAACACCTTTTTTGGTTAAAGCATTAAATAAAGTACTTTTTCCAACATTTGGCAATCCCACTATTCCTATTGATAAACTCATAAAAATAATACTATCAGAAATCCCCCAAAACACAATGTTTGGAGGATTTTTGATTAAGACAAAATTATTAATTTCTTATTTTCTTTCTTAATAAAATTGATGCTATAAACAATATAATGAAAAAAATGCTACCGAGCACACAAGTTGGCAAACCGAGCATATAAGATTTCATTCCATTTTTAAAAAGTAGTGGTAATTCTGGAATTGCAAAATTTAAAGAATAAACAACCCCCAAAAAAGATATTGCCAAAATCTTTTTAGAAATTATTTTCTCTTCTGCTTTATTCATTGCAAAAATAATTGATAAAATAAAAATAGAAGCAAACAAAATAAAACCTATATAACAAGCAGGCATTCCTAAAAATAAAGGACAAGACTCACCAAAAGCACAAGT
>JACCEC011750195.1_pt1 | contig 27327 bp, 26 predicted proteins | sample 7450121 | NCBI WGS metagenome assembly JACCEC01 (sample SAMN15323455, study PRJNA562643) | freshwater metagenome | isolation source: river surface water | place: USA:Blue River Watershed | collected 2017-08-18 | reverse complement strand
GACAGGATGTGGCCTGGGACAGCAAATGTACCTGGTGGCATGACCTGATTGTAGGAAAACCCGACGAGTGCAAGCCGGTGATGGTCGAGGCCGAACATCCTTTATTTCTGTTGTATACCTCAGGCTCTACCGGCAAACCCAAAGGCGTGCAGCACTCGTCCGGCGGTTATCTGCTGTGGGCCATGCTGACGATGAAGTGGGCCTTCGATATCAAGCCAAACGATATTTTCTGGTGCACTGCCGACATCGGCTGGGTCACCGGTCACAGCTACATCGCCTACGGCCCGCTGGCCGTGGGTGCGACTCAGATCGTCTTCGAAGGAGTGCCAACCTACCCGAATGCCGGCCGCTTCTGGGAAATGATTGCGCGCCACAAGGCGACTATTTTCTACACCGCGCCGACGGCGATCCGCTCGCTGATCAAGGCTTCCGATGCTGACGCAAAGGTGCACCCCAAGCAGTTTGATCTGACGTCGCTGCGCCTGTTGGGTTCGGTCGGCGAACCGATCAATCCTGAAGCGTGGATGTGGTACTACCAGAATGTCGGCAACAGCCATTGCCCTATCGTCGATACTTTCTGGCAGACCGAGACCGGTGGTCACATGATCTCGCCGCTGCCGGGCGCTACGCCCATGGTGCCGGGCTCGTGCACCCTGCCGTTGCCAGGCATCATGGCAGCGATTGTCGATGAGGCAGGCAACGATATGCCGAATGGGCATGGCGGCATTCTGGTGGTGAAGCGACCGTGGCCATCCATGATCCGCACCATCTGGAACGATCCTGAGCGTTTCAAGACCAGCTACTTCCCGGCGGAGCTGGGCGGCAAGCTGTATCTCGCAGGTGACGGAGCGATCCGCGATGCGAAGACCGCCAACTTCACGATCACCGGCCGTATCGACGATGTGCTGAACGTGTCGGGTCACCGTATGGGCACGATGGAAATCGAATCCGCGCTGGTGGCGAATCATCTGGTGGCAGAAGCAGCGGTGGTCGGCAAGCCTGATCCGACAACCGGCGAATCGATCTGCGCATTTGTCGTGCTCAAGGGTGCACGCCCGACTGGCGATCAGGCCGCTGCCATTGCAAAAGAGCTGCGCGACTGGGTCGGCAAAGAAATCGGCCCGATTGCGAAGCCCAAAGAAATCCGATTTGGCGACAACCTGCCCAAGACCCGCTCCGGCAAGATCATGCGCCGCTTGCTGCGCGTACTGGCCAAGGGCGAAGAGATCACTCAGGACATATCAACTCTGGAGAACCCGGCGATTCTGGAGCAGTTGAAGCACGCGAGCTGACTGTTGGGCTTGTCGCCAGTGTCAGCAGCGCAGGTTTGTGGGGGAAGGTCGTAGGGCTAACTCCGATGGCCCTATTACCGGATTGCCGCTTCGTCTCCGGGCGAAGCGGCTTTTTTTTGCCCGTCGCGCTCGTGAGCCTGAGGGGAGCGAAGTTTTGCTATAATCGCGGGCTTCGCCTGAGTGCCAACCCGCCAAGGCGAATCCCGGAGAGATGGATGAGTGGTTTAAGTCGCACGCCTGGAAAGCGTGTATAGGTTCATAGCCTATCGGGGGTTCGAATCCCCCTCTCTCCGCCAGAACAAATCCCTCTGACTCGCTCAGGCGAATTAGACGGCGCTCAGAGCCCCGCATCATGCGGGGCTTTTTTATTCAATGGCACCATTTTCCGATGGTGCACTGGGCAGGTGTGCGCCGCACACTCCGGAGCTATTCATTCGATTCACCGGCGGTGGCTATTCAATGGTCGTTACGTCGTCGCACACAAAATGCGATATAAAGTAAAAAAATAAAATTGACGGGGCCGGCAGGTGGATACATTTCAAAGTATTGATGCGTTTGTCCGTGTCGCTGAGTCATCAAGTTTTGCTGACGTCGCGCGTCAGCTCGGCGTCTCCAAGTCAGTGATTACCAGTCGTGTCCAGCAACTGGAAGAATTTGTCGGCGCTCCTCTTTTTCACCGGACCACAAGGCATGTCAGGCTGTCTGAAATCGGAGAGCTTTTTTACAAAGAATGCGCCGACCTGATTGCCCGTGCAAACGGGTTGGTTGATCAGATGCGAGATTCGCGGGTAACGCCGACAGGCACCTTGCGCATTCATGCCTTGCCGGGCTTTGTGCTGGGCCACATGGCCCATTTGCTCAGTCAGTTTCAGAACCAGTACCCGGGTATTTCGATCGATCTGACAGTCAACGATGCCGTGGTCGATCCGGTCAAGGAAGGCTTTGACTGTGCGCTGCAGATTTTTCCCCCGGCCTCCGAAGATCTGATCGAGCGCAGGCTGTTCCAGGTTCGCCGCATATTCTGCGCTTCTCCCGAATATTTAGCGTCGCATCCACAGATTTCCGAGCCTGAAGATTTGCAGAGCCATCGGCTGGGTCTGTATTCTCGCTACCCTTCGCGAGATCGCTGGGTATTTACGGGCATTGACCGTCAGGTCATTCTCGATCTGAAACCAGCGCTTCGGACGAACAGTGTTCACATGTTGCGAGACTATGCGATTGATGGCGGAGGCGTAGTTTGCATTCCCACTATCGTTGCTGCAGAAGCGATAGTCGCCGGCAGGTTAAAAATGTTAATCGAAGACTACCAGTTATCGCATTTCTGGTTCTCGGCAGTGTTCCCCAAAACGCAGCGCAACATGTTCAAGCTGCGTCTGTTCCTGGATCACATTACCAGCAGTTTCTCTGAAATCCCGCCCTGGGATCACGCCTTGAACAAATAAGACGAAGCTAACAGGTTAATTTTTGCTGCGCCGCACATTGTTCGGAAATTCCGAACACAGTGATCGGTATAAGAGGACTTCTGCTTTCTTTATATCAGGGCTACAGTTTGTTCATCGGAAACCGCCCGACAAACTTCACTGTCCATTATTAAAAGAGTAAAGAGGAGGCATCATGTCTGAGTTCGTCACCCGCTTCGGCTCTCTCGACCATTATGAAAAGGGTCACATCGAGATCATCAATGACAACCCGAAGCACTATGTGTTTTCGAATGTGTTTGAGGTCGCTGGCGGCTCCAAGCCCTATGAAAAAGTCGCGGTGGCCAAGAATTTTGAGTACGTCATTGAAGCAATTCGTGCAGAGGGTAAGTCAGACTGGATGGCGGCTTCGCATGATGAGTTTTGTGTAGTGATGGATGGTGACGTTACGATCGAACTCGTCAAGCTTGACAGTCCGGATGCGGTCGCGCCGTCTGGTAAAGATGGCACAGTGAAAGTTGACGGCGAACCCAAAGGCCAGCGCATGGGCACCATCCGTCTCAAGCGCGGCCATCAAGCCCTGCTTCCGAAAGGTGCGGCGTATCGCTTCGACAGCCCCGAGGCCTCGGTCATGATCCAGCAGACGATGATGGGCGATCTGACGGTGCAAAAGTGGGCTGAGATCTGCTACCGCTAACCCACAAATCGTCAACGATAAAAGAATCAGGAGAACACCATGAACGCTGTCACCGAAAAAATGCCGACGACGATTGCAGGATATAAAACTTTCGAGCTGGGCGCCTTCACTTTTGCGCGAGATGAGTATTTCGTCACCATTACCTGGCCCGTGCAGGGCGGCCGACGCCAGTCGCACACCATCAGTGCTGATGCCTTCCTCCGCGCGCTGATGCGCGACGTCGCCTGGGGCTTTTTCTATGGCGTGGTGAATTTTGACCCGGTATTTGGTACGCGTAATCTGTACGGTAAAGTCGAATTTTTCGCAGGTCGCCTGAACGAGCATTATCACAAAAATGGGTTGTCGTACGTCGAGGTGTTTGATACGCCGGTGGCGATGAAGCTGATCAAGGAAATTCTGGCTGACTGGGTGAATTCAGGCTTCGATCCGTTTGCCGCGCCTATGGAAACAGGCGATGCCGCTTTTGGCGAAAAGCACGGCGACAATATGAAGGCCATTGATCGTTATCGTGTGCCTACCAAGCGTATGCCCGGAATGGAAGGCGATTCGCCTTTGCGCGGCGATGATAATGGGTATCCGATCAATCGTGCCTTTGCCGATGTCGCTCAGGATAAGCCGGAGATCAAAGCCGAGCCCGGCTTCGAAAAAGAAATGCAGGCCTTCAATTTGTTTGCCTATCTGTCCCGCTCCGATGTGACCTGGAATCCTTCGGTGACTTCTGTTTGCAAGAACAGCTTGTTCTGCCCCACGACCGAGGAATACATTCTGCCCATTATTCACGGTAATGATCGCGTTGAATGGTTCCTGCAGCTCTCCGACGAGATCATGTGGAACATTTCTGATAAGGACACCGGCCGTCCCCGCGCACGCGTGCTGATGAAAGCAGGTGACGTAGCAGCCATGCCGGCTGACATCGCGCACCAGGGCTTCTCCAAAAAGCGCTCAATGCTGCTCGTTTGGGAAAACGCCAATCCGGAAATCGTGAAGATGTACGAAACCGGCAAGGTGCCTCCGTACCCGGTCGAGTTCTAAAAACCTCCCAGACCACTCCCACGGAATCCGGAGCGGGGATATCCCCGTCATCAGAGGAACTTGCCGGGTTCCTGTGGGGAGGTTTTTATCCGAATTTTGGCGGAAGACTGATCATTCATGAACTCGATACAAAACAAGTTGTTCATCGGCGGTAAATTCGTTGACTCGCTGGATGGAGCGACGATCGATGTGTTTAACCCTCATGACAATTCGCTGATCACTCGCGTCGCCGAGGCAAAGGCCGCTGACGTTGATCGGGCGGTGGCGGCAGCCGAGCGGGCATTTCCCGCCTGGAGTGCCATGGCCGCTGCGGAGCGCGGTCGCCTTCTGCTCAAACTGGCCGACCGCATAGAAGCTGAAGCCGATGAGCTGGCAAAACTGGAAGCGATCGATACCGGGCATCCGATACGTGATGCCCGCAACATTGACGTGATGCGTACGGCAGCCTGCTACCGTTATTTCGGTGGCATGGCTGATAAATTTCAGGGCAGTCTGGTGCCGGTTGAAAACGGTTTTCTGAACTATGTGTCTCGCGTGCCGGTGGGTGTCGTCGGACAGATCGTTCCCTGGAATTTTCCGTTGATGTTCACCAGCTGGAAACTGGGGCCGGCGCTCGCAGCAGGTAACACCGTCGTGATGAAGCCTTCGGAAATCACGCCGCTGTCTACATTGCGCATCGCCGAAATGATGGCAGAAATCGGTTTCCCTGAAGGAGTGGTCAACGTGGTGGTTGGCTACGGAACGACGGCGGGTCAGCATCTGGCTGAACATCCCGGTGTGGGAAAAATTTCATTTACAGGTTCTACCAACATCGGTCGCCGAATTGTCGAAGCCTCGAAAGGCAATCTGAAACGTGTTCAGCTTGAGCTGGGTGGTAAAGGTGCCAACATCGTTTTCGACGATGCGAATCTGATTGCTGCGGTCAATGGCTCTGCGTGGGCCATTTTCCATAATCAGGGGCAGGCTTGTATTGCTGGCTCTCGCCTGATCATTCATGAGAAAGTGGCTGACGAGTTCCTTGATCGATTCATCACGCTCGCAAAATCAATTCGTCTCGGTAATCCCCTCGACCCGGATACCGAGATGGGGCCGCTGACGAGCACGGTCCATCGCGATCGCGTATTGGCATTTGTCGACGTCGCTAAACAGCAAGGCGGGGAAATTCTCGCAGGTGGTCAAGCGCCGGCAAATCCGGAACTGGCCGCAGGCTGCTACGTCGAGCCAACGATTGTTCGCGCAAAGCCGACTGATCGTGTGTCGCAAGAAGAAGTGTTCGGTCCCTTCGTTACCGTCACGACCTTCAAAGATGACGCCGAGGCACTCCAGATTGCAAACGCGACGGAATATGGATTGGGCAGCGGACTGTGGACGCGCGACTTGTCCCGCGCGCACAAAATGGCACGTGACATCCGTGCCGGCATGGTCTGGATCAACAGCTACAAGCGCGTCAATCCCGGTTCGCCGTTCGGCGGCGTCGGGCAGTCTGGCTATGGACGTGAAATGGGGTTCGAGGCGATGCATGACTACACCGAAGCGAAATCGGTATGGGTCAACGTCGATGCGCAGATCCAACCGCACTTCAAGCGCTGAGGAATACGCGTGCGCTCCTTTGTCTATAACGGCCAGCCGTCGCGCGTCGTATTTGGTGCGGGATCGCTGCAGTATCTCGAGCGTGAGGTGCAGCTGCTGCAGGCGAATCGGGCGCTGGTGCTGTGCACGCCGGAGCAGCAGCCGCTGGCGGAAGCCATTGCGAAGCGGCTGGGCACAAAGGCAGCAGGTATCTACCCCAGGGCGGTGATGCACGTTCCGGCGGACACGGCCGCCGCTGCGGTGGATGAGGCCAGGAGGCTTGGCGCGGACTGCGCGCTTGCTGTGGGCGGAGGTTCGACGACAGGCCTTGGCAAGGCCATCGCGCTGCAGTCCGGTCTGCCTGTTCTGGCTGTCCCGACGACCTATGCGGGCAGTGAAATGACCCCGATCTGGGGAATGACGGAAAGTGGCCTGAAGAAGACGGGCCGCGATCCGCGCGTGTTGCCGCGCACTGTGATTTACGACCCGGAGCTGACCATATCGCTGCCGGCCGGGCTGTCAGTCACCTCGGGCATGAACGCGATTGCGCATGCGGCCGAGGGATTGTATGCACAAGACAGCAACCCGGTCATGGATTTGATGGCTGAAGAGGGAATACGTGCGCTGGCCGATGCCCTGCCGAAGATAACCGATGATCCCAACGATCTGAGCGCCAGAAGCAATGCCCTGTATGGTGCCTGGCTGTGCGGAACGGTGCTTGGCAATGTGGGCATGGCTTTGCATCACAAGCTATGCCACACGCTGGGCGGCACATTGAATCTGCCGCACGCGGAGGTGCATACCGTTGTTTTGCCCCACGCGATCAGCTACAACGCAGCCGCAGCGCCGGAAGCGATGCAACGTATTAAGCGCGCACTGCAGAGCGAAGATGCTGCGCTGGGCTTGTATCTGCTGGCAAAGACAAATGGCGCTCCCGTCGCACTGCGCGATATCGGCATGAAAAGCGAGGACATCGACCGGGTGGTGCAGATCGCTGTACAGAACCCTTATTGGAATCCCAGGCCTGTCAATCCTGAGGCCTCGGGCGCGCTGCGTGAATTGCTGCAGCGTGCCTGGGAGGGCGCACCGCCCGGACACTAGTCTGGAGCGATGCCATGTATTGACACCGTGCTGTAACCCGGTGCGGCGAGTATGAAAAGCAGGTAGTCACTATAACCACAAGAGGAGACATGACCATGGCAATTACAAGGCGTGGATTTATCCAGGGAACAGCTATGGCGGCGCTGCTTGCCGCTTCCGGTGTTTCATTTGCGGCTGACACGATCAAGATCGGCTATGTGTCACCGCAAACCGGTCCACTGGCGCCGTTCGGTGAGGCGGACAAATGGGTTATCGAGCAGATGAAAGTCGCTTTCAAGGATGGCGTATCCGTCGGCGGCAAGAAATATGCGGTAGAGATCGTGCTGAAAGACAGTCAGTCCAATCCGAACCGGGCCGGCGAAGTCGCTAACGATCTGATCCTGAAAGACAAGGTCGCGATGATTCTGACCGCCGGTACGCCCGAGACAGCGAATCCGGTCAGTGATGCGTGCGAACTCAATGAACTGCCCTGCGTGTCATCCGTGGTGCCCTGGCAGCCGTGGTTCTTTGGACGCAAAGGCGATCCGGCAAAAGGCTTCAAGTGGACCTATCATATTTTCTGGGGCCTTGAGGACGTGATCGCCAACTTCACCAACGGCTGGAACAGCGTCAAGACCAACAAGAAAGTGGGTGGATTGTTCCCGAATGATGGCGATGGCAATGCCTGGGGTGACAAAGAAGTCGGCTTCCCCAAGCCGCTGGCAGCACAGGGTTATTCGCTGACGGATCCGGGCCGTTTCCAGAACGGTACGCAGGATTTCTCTGCCCAGATCGCTGCGTTTAAAAAGGATAACGTCGAGATCGTGACCGGCGTCGTCATCCCGCCGGATGCAAAGACCTTCCTGACGCAGGCTCGCCAGCAAGGTTACAAGCCCAAGGTCATCACGCTGGGCAAGGCATTGCTGTTCCCGGGTGCGATTGAAGCATTGGGTGAATTGGGCGATGGTCTGACGACCGAAGTCTGGTGGACGCCCTCGCATCCGTTTACCTCCAGTCTGACCAGGCAATCGGCGAAGGATCTGGCCGCTGCGTACGAATCGTCGACCAAGAAACAGTGGACCCAGCCGATCGGCTTTGCGCATGCATTGTTTGAGGTGGCGGCAGACTCGCTGGCCCGTTCCAAATCGACCAAAGCCTCGGATCTGCGCGACTCAGTCGCAGCGACTCAGCTGAAGACCGTGGTGGGCGATGTGAAATGGGGCGGCCAGGGCCCGTTCAAAAACGTCAGCAAAACACCGCTGGTGCTCGGTCAGTGGAACAAGGGCACCAAGCACAAATATGAGCTGACGATCGTGAACAATCAGGCGGCACCGTCGATTCCTGGCGGTGGCAAGCTGCGCTTGCTGAACCCTTAAAACAAAGAAGCAAGATGGCACTGCTCGCCCTCAGGAATGTCAGCAAGTCCTATGGCGCTCTGAAAGTCACCGATAGTGTCTCGCTGTCGGTGGCTGAGGGTGAGGTGCTAGGGATTCTCGGCCCCAACGGGGCCGGGAAAACCACTCTGTTCAATCTGATTTCCGGTGACGTCAAGGTAGATGCCGGTGAGCTTGAATTTGATGGAAAGCTCATCAACGCGCTGCCGCCTTTTGAGCGCTGCCACATCGGTATCGGCCGCTCGTATCAGGTGCCGCAGCCGTTCGGGCATATGAGTGTTTTTGAAAATCTGGTCACCGCCGCGTGCTTTGGTGCGCAGGTACCAGAAAAAGAGGCGTGGGACATCGCTTGGGATGTGCTGCAGCAGACTGGTCTCACGCGGTTTGCCAATCATCCAGCCGGCAGTCTTACCCTGCTCAACCGCAAACGACTTGAACTGGCACGGGCGCTGGCGACCCGCCCGCGGCTGCTACTGCTCGATGAAATTGCGGGCGGCCTGACAGAGCATGAAGCACAGGAGCTAGTGGAGGAGCTCAAGCGCATTAAACAATCCGGCGTGACGATGGTATGGATCGAGCATGTGGTACATGCGCTGCTATCGATCGCCGACCGGCTGCATGTAATCAACTTCGGCAAGACGCTCTGCTCCGGCGAACCCCAGGCAGTCATGCAGGATCCGGAAGTGCGTCGCGTCTACATGGGGCTGGAGGCCTGAGATGCTTTTGCAGGCCACTTCGATCACGGCTTCCTATGGCGATGCGCAAGCGTTATTTGGAATCGATCTGAACATACAAGACAGAGAAGTCGTGGCGCTGATCGGTGCGAATGGCGCAGGAAAATCCACCTTCCTGAAGACCCTGACCGGGCTGCTGCCCGCATCGGCGGGCGAGATCCGTTTCAGCGGCGAGCGTATCGATCGCATGGATGCGGCCGATATCGTCCGGCTCGGAATCGCGATGGTTCCGGAGGGGCGACGGTTATTTCCGAGCCTGTCCGTTGAGGAAAATCTGCTGATGGGCGCGCTATCGCGACGCACGGGTACCTGGAATCTGGAGCGGGTCTATCAGATGTTCCCCATTCTCAAAGAGAAACGCCGTCAGCCTGGAACCTCTTTATCCGGTGGTCAGCAGCAGATGGTCGCCATTGGGCGAGCGTTGATGAGCAATCCCAGGTTGTTATTGTGCGATGAAATATCGCTGGGCCTGGCGCCCGTGGTGATACGTGAAATCTATGCTTCACTGCCTCAGTTGCTTGACGATGGCATGTCACTGCTGATCGTGGAGCAGGATGTACAGCTGGCGATGCAGATGTCGTCTCGTGTGGTCTGTCTGCAGGAAGGTGCGGTATCTCTCGAAGGCCAGTCGGGAGAACTGACCCGCGAGCAGATCAGCCAGGCCTATTTCGGAATCTGAGCGGAGTAAGGGCCATGACCGATATTCTTCTCCAGGGTATGTTGCTTGGCGGCTTGTATGCGCTGTTCGCGCTGGGGCAGTCGCTGATGTTCGGCGTGATGCGACTGACAAATACGGCGCAGGGCGATTTTATTATCCTGGGGGGCTTCTTTGCGATCAGCCTGATTGCAACGACCGGGCTGTCGCCCGCCGCCGCCATGCTCCTGATTGCACCGGCAGCGTTCATTTTCGGGTATCTGTTGCAGCGCTTTGTGCTCAACGGGACGCTGGGCAAAGATCCGCTTCCCTCGCTGGTCGTGACCTTCGGTCTGGCAATCATTATTCAGAATTTGCTGCTAGAACTTTACTCGGCAGATCCGCGCTCACTGGATGCCGGCGCGATTGCGCTTGACAGCATGGCCATCGGATCATCGACAGTGGGTACGCTACCCTTGCTGACTTTTGCGGTGGCATTGCTCGCGACGATCGGTCTGCAGGCACTGTTCTCCTATACGCCGCTTGGCCGCTCATTCAGGGCCGTGTCGGATGATGGCGAGGCGGCCCGGCTGATGGGAATCCGGCCGGCCATCGTCTATGCGCAGGCGACCGGGCTGGCGTTCGTTTTGATTGCCATCGCGGGCACCCTGCAGGCGATGCGAACGACTGTTGCGCCCAGTGACGGGCCATTGCTGCTGCTCTTCGCATTCGAAGCGGTGATCATTGGCGGCATGGGTTCTTTCTGGGGTACCTTGCTTGGCGCACTGCTGCTCGGCATCGCTCAGCAGATTGGCTTCCGGTTCGATCCGGGGTGGGGCATCTGGTTCGGTCATCTGACTTTTCTGATGGTGCTGCTGGTACGACCGCAGGGGATGTTCCCCAAGACGAGATAAGCGATCGAGGTAAATCATGAACCCATCTGTATCGGACACCCGGATACCGTCCTATGAAGTCGTTCGCAGTAATCGTTTTTCCAGAGTGCTGCCTGCCATCGCACTGCTCTTTCTTATTGTCGCATCGTCGCTGCCGTTCTGGGGTGAGTCGAGTTGGATGCGCGAAGTCGTCGAGATAAGTTGCTACTTTCTGTTTGCAATGATGTGGAATCTGCTCGCCGGCTATGGCGGTATGGTGAGTATCGGGCAGCAGGCGTTTTTCGGCTTTGGTGGTTACATCATGCTCATCCTCGGCAATGAGGCCGGCATGAATCCCTTTGTGGCCATTCCGATTGCCGCTGTGATGACGGCACTGATCGCCTATCCTGTGTCATTCCTCGCTTTCCGGTTACACGGGGGATATTTTGCGATTGGCACTTGGGTCATCGCCGAAGTATTCCGTTTGTCTTTCGCTAACCTGCACTGGGTCGGTGGTGGGTCTGGTACTTCGCTGGTCGCTTTGCGGGATATCGAAAAGGCCGTCCGGGAATCAACCACCTATTGGATAGCAATGGCCTGTGTCACCGGCGTCATCGCCGGCGTTTACCTGTTTCTTCGCTCAAAGCGAGGTTTGGCACTGCTGGCAATCCGCGACAATCAAACAGCCGCTGCCTCGCAAGGCGTCGATGTGCGGCGCATGAAATTGGCGGTGTATCTGATCGCAGCAGCCGGAGCCGGGCTGGCTGGCGCGCTCTACTTTGTCAGTAATCTTCGCATTTCTCCGGATGCGGCGTTTTCCGTCAACTGGAGTGCGTTTGCCATTTTCATGGTGGTGATCGGCGGCATCGGGCGTATTGAAGGCCCGATTGTCGGCGCGCTGATTTTCTGGTTCTTGAACAAATTTTTTAGTGATTATGGCAGCTGGTACCTGGTCGGTCTGGGGCTGATCGCTATTCTCGTCACACTCTTCTTCCGCGACGGCCTGTGGGGCGCGCTGCATCGCCACTATGGCTGGTCGCTGTTCCCGACCCATCGATTCCTGAAAGTGAGTCACTGATATGCGAAATCTGACTGAAGATAATCTGACTGACGCCGTTCTCGCCCGCCTCGAAGGATGTGATGACCCACGACTTAAGCAAGTGCTGAGCTCAGTCATCAGACATTTGCATGCGGTGGTTCGCGAGGTGGAGCCGACACCCGAAGAGTGGTTTTCCGCGATCCAGTTTCTGACGCAGACAGGTCATATGAGCGACGATGTGCGTCAGGAATATATTCTGCTGTCGGACACGCTGGGCGTCTCGATGCTGATGGATGCGATTAATAACCGCAAACCCGCCGGAGCAACGGAATCCAGCGTTCTTGGCCCTTTTTATGTCGAGGGAGCACCGGAAAAGCATACCGGTGCTGACCTGGCGCCGGGGCAGGGGCCTGGCGTGGTGATCAGCGGCTCCGTGCGCAGTGTTGATGGACGGCCGCTGGGCTCAGCCATTCTGGATGTATGGCAGACCGCACCGAACGGCCTGTATCACGTACAGGACAGTAACGCGGAGGAATACCATTTGTGCGGCAAGGTTCACGTCGCCCCGGATGGCAGCTATCACTTCCGCACGCTGAAGCCGGTTAGCTATGCCATTCCCACTGACGGGCCAGTTGGAAAATTACTCGACAAGCTGGGACGCCATCCTTACCGTCCTGCGCACATTCACTTCATCGTGTCTGCTCCCGGATACAAGCCGGTTGTCACGCAGCTTTTTACCGAGGGCGATGAGTATCTCGAATCAGATGCCGTGTTTGGTGTGAAGAACTCACTGGTCATTGATTATGAACAAGAGGGCGACGAGTACAAAGTCTCTTATGACTTTGTACTTGAGCCTGCCGCCTGAGGAGGATGATCATGTATTTTCTCGTGCTTGCTACCGATGCGCCAGGTATGGCTGCCGTCAGAAAAGAAGTCCGGACTGTGCATCGCGCTTACCTGAGGAATCCTTGCCATCATCAGATCAAGGTGCATCTGGGTGGCCCGACGCTGACGACGCAGGGCGAGGATATGAACGGCACCCTGCTGGTGGTGGAGGCCAATGATATCTCGGCCGTCTCTGATTTCGTTGCTGACGATCCTTACTCTCAGGCCGGTGTGTTCAAGTCGGTAGAGATACGCCCCTGGGCATGGACGCTTGGCGCTCCGGCGACCGAGGAAGTGGCGGAGGCAGTCCGTTGAGCTGGCAGGATCATCCGGATTGTCCTGCTGAGGGCATCCGCCTGTGCATGCTTGACGATATTCCTGATCAGGGCGGTCGGGAAGTCAGCTTCGGGGACGGTAAAGAGAATTTCAAAATTCTGCTTCTGCGTCGTGGTGATCAGGTATGGAGTTATCTCAATTTCTGCCCGCATTTTTCATTGCCGCTGAATTATGAGCCGCAGACATTTGTGACGCTCGATGGCTTGGTCATGTGCGCACATCACACCGCATTCTTCAATTTTGACGATGGACAATGTGTCGATGGCCCCTGTGTCGGCGACGGCCTGACTCCTCTCCCCAGTTTTGTATCTGGCAAGGAGATTTACTTCGGAGAAAAAACCAAGTGAATCATGATCCGATGAGATCCCCTACTCAACTCAGCCGATACGTTCGCACGAGCGCCCCCGGAATGAGCGCATAACACTCTCTAGCCTTCTTCAGGCATCAAGGAAATTTTTGTCACAGTTAGTGGACTAACCCATCTGCATCTTGCAGTGCTTTCCCGGATGTAGCTTCCTGAATGGCTCCCTCAGACCGCTGTTCTGGCGGCGGAAAGCGGTTTTCTCATCCACTCTGTCGAAGAGCAACAAGCTCTGTTCTGCCACCAATGATGTTCTATTTTTCCGAAAAGCTGCAAAGCCTGTCATCTTCATTGAAAAAGATCGGAAAATCCCGGCCCGGACGTTACCTGATCGCGCTGTGTTTCTTTTCAGCCGCTCTGTGGGCGCGCTTCGCACTAGGGGATGTCTTGCCATCGAAAGGTTTTCCATTTCTAACATTCTTTCCTGCCGTAATACTCAGCGCCTACTTTGTGGGTCTGTGGCCGGGGGTAATGGTGTCATTGCTGAGCATTTTTTCGGCCTGGTATTTTTTTATCGAGCCATCGGGGAGTATTGCGCAAACCTCTTTCCCTGATCGAATCGCACTGGGGTTCTTCACTATCGTACTGCTGGTGGATTGCGTGATTGTCCACGTGATGAACAACGCTTTGTCGCGCTTGCGTACCGCAAGTGATCAGCTGCGTGCGAGCGAAGTCCGCGTTCGCGGCTTGCTTGACAACTTGTTCGTTTACGTGGGTGTGCTTGATCTTGATGGTGTATTACTGGAAGTGAATCGCGCTCCCTTGCTGCTGTCGGGTCTGGAGCGCAAGCAGGTTATAAACACGGCATTGTGGGATACGCCCTGGTGGTCAGATGAAGATGAGCGCAACAAGCTTCGGGAGGCTGTTCGGCGTGCTGCCCATGGTGAATCGGTGCGTTACGACGCGCGTCTGAGTCATTTCGGCCGCCAGCCAATGACCATCGATCTGCAGGTGGCCCCGTTACGGGAAAATAGCGAGGGGAGCATATCGGCGCTGGTGATGAGCGGCGTTGACGTCAGTGCGCGGGTCAAAGCGATGACCGATCTGGATCACAGCCGGCGGCAGGCGCTGGCCATGGCGCAGCGTGCCGAGGCTGACCGCCGGGTGATGGATACGATTTTCAATGCCGTGCCTGCGGCGATCATTCTCTCTGATGCCACGGGCAGGCTGTTGAAGATGAACTCCGCCACTCGTCATATCTGGGGCCAGGCACCGTACTCGGATTCTGTCAGTGGTTATGTGGAATGGAAAGGTTGGTGGGCGGATGGATCAGAGAAGCATGGCAAGCCGATTGCGCCGGATGAATGGGGACTGGCGCGAGCACTGCGCGGCGAGCATTGCTCGGAGATCGTCGAGATCGAACCCTTCGGGCAACCCGGCAAGCGGCGGCTGACCCTGCTCTCTGCAGCGCCGATTCTCGATGAATTGGGCAGCGTTGAGGGAGGTGTCGTTGCGCAGGTCGATATCACTGAACGTATGGCGGCAGAGCAGGCATTGCGCGAGAACGAAGTCAGGCTGGCGCTTGCGCTCAAGGCAAGCGGCACGGCAGTGTGGGAAATGGATGTGGGCGAGGGGAAAATCATCCCTGCCGATGAACAACTGCCGGGCATGCTCGGCTATCAGGGGCATGAGCTGGTGACGCTGGATGACTGGATGCAGATCGTTCATGAGGATGACCGGCAGCGTCTGCTCAACAACGTCGATCAGGTGATTCGCGGTCTGCAGGAAGGCTATAGCGAAGAAATACGGCTGCGTGCGGAGGATGGCAGCTGGCGATGGATGCTCGCACAGGCGATTGCCTCACGCCGCGATGCGGAAGGCAAGGCGCTGCGTCTGGTGGGCGCAAACCTCGATATCACTGAAAGAAAAGCGTCCGAGCAGCGCATTCGCGATGCGGCGCTGCATGATCCTCTCACCGGCTTGCCCAACCGCGCATTGGTGTTTGAGTACGGCAGCCATTTGCTGGCGGGTGCGCAGCGACGTCACGCTTGCGGTGCGTTGTTGTTTATCGATCTGGATCGCTTCAAGCCGATCAATGACATTTACGGTCACCATATCGGAGACAAAGTCCTTCAGGAGGTCGCGAGACGTTTGCGCGAATGCACGCGTGAGGAAGATCTGGTCGGACGGCTGGGCGGCGATGAGTTCGTGATCATGTTGCAGCCACTGGAAAAAATTTTCCCCCGCACCGGTATCGTCGCTCAGCACGTGGTCGACCGGATCAGCCAGCCGTTTCATATCGATACACTTGAGCTGTCGCTGACACCATCCATCGGTATCAGCTACTACCCGCAGCATGCCGATACGGTGAGCTCGCTGATTCATACCGCCGATCTGGCGATGTACCAGGCCAAGCAGTCCGGAAGGGCGAATTTCCAGGTGTACTCCCCTGATCTGGACACAGACGCGGAGGCGGCTTATGCGGTCGAGGTGCGGCTGCGAAAGGCGCTCAAGACTCGCAGCTTCGTGCTGCATTATCAGCCAGTGATGGATATTGCCAGTGGCCAGCTGGTAGGGGCGGAGGCGCTGGTCAGGCTGGCCGATGATGACGCGCATGCGGTCGGACCGCAGCGCTTCATTCCGATCGCTGAATCCTCGGGACTGATTGCAGAGCTGGGCGAGTGGGTGCTGTCCGAAGCCTGCCGGCAGCATTGCGCATGGAAAAAAGAAGGGCTGCACATCACGCTGGCCGTCAATGTGTCGCCACTGCAGTTTCGGCAGGCCGGATTCGCCAGCCGTCTGGGTAATATTCTCAGGGGCACCAAGGTGGACCCGGAATGCATGCAGCTGGAAGTCACCGAGAGCATGATCATGGAAAACGTCGATGAGGCTGTGCAGATCCTCAGCAGCATCAAAGAACTCGGTGTGAAGGTGGCTCTGGATGATTTCGGAACGGGTTATTCCAGCCTCAGTCGTCTGTCCCGGCTGCCGCTGGACAAACTGAAGGTGGATCAGTCATTCGTGCGGGGTATTGAAAATGATGCGGGCAGCCGTGCGGTGACGGACGCGGTGATTGCCCTCGGCCACAGCCTCCGCCTGGAGGTGGTTGCCGAGGGCATTGAATCGGAAGGTTCGCTGCGTTACCTGCAGGAGCAGGGCTGCCAGCAGGCGCAGGGCTATCTGTTCAGCCGGCCCTTGCAGGCGGAAGAATTTGCCCGCTGGTGCTGGGAGCGGCAGGCGGCATAGCCACAGACCGGCAAATCAAGGCGCCGCGCTGCCGCTGTCATTGTCTCCCTCGGGCGAAGGGGTGTCGTCAGTGCTGGCGTTCTGCGGCACCTGCTCGTTGATCCGCTCTTCGAGGGTTTTCTGGTCTTCGTTGAAAGAGTCGATCAGGTTCTTGTACGCGAGACGAACTTCCATCTCTTGCGCAACACTGTCATCTACCGGGGTGGGTGTACGCTCGCGCTTCATTTTTTTCGTCACAGCGGGTCTCCTCGTCAGCGTTATTGTTGGAAGCTACTTTCAGTCACTCGGTGATGCATGACACTTTGGTGGTGCAGATGAAAAAGCCGCAATCGGTACCGATATGGCGTATCAGCTTGCCACGGCCGGCACAATGACTGCGCGCCCTGTCCCAGCCTTTGCCGGAAAAATCCAGGCTGAGATAAGAGTACGAAAAAATATCAGCATTCGGCGGATCTTTCAGCGATGCACATCCCGCAAGCGTCGCCGCCAGCGCTGAATAAAGCGCCAGCCGGTGAAAAAGATATCGCAGGTTGGCAATATGGCATCGTCTGTGCATGGGCTTGTTGGGTGTGCTGGCACCGGCTCGGATCCTCCAATGCCCATTATCTTGCATGTTATCGCAAGGCAGGCAGGTTCTTCATCCGAACCGGGGTATTCATCGCCGCAAGCGGCGACGTGCCGCGCGTTACAGCCGGAATACGTGCACTGCCTCTGCGAGTGCAGAGGCTTGCTGCGCGAGGCTGTCGGCGGCAGCGGCGGCTTCTTCCACCAAAGCGGCATTTTGCTGAGTCCCCAGATCGATCTGCGCTACGGCGCCGTTGATCTGGTCCACGCCGCCGCTCTGCTGGTGGCTGGCGCTGCTGATGTCACTGATGATGCCTGCCAGTCTTGCCACGCTGTGTGTCACTTCCTGCATCATGTCACCTGCGTGGGCTGCCAATGTGCTGCCCTCACCAATGCGCCTACCCGACTCGCCGATGAGTCCCTTTATGTCGGCTGCCGCGGCAGCGCTTCGCTCGGCCAGTCTGCGTACTTCGCTGGCCACCACCGCAAAGCCCCGCCCGTGCACACCGGCGCGTGCGGCCTCGACTGACGCATTGAGCGCGAGCAGATTGGTCTGGAAAGCGATCTCATCGATCAGCACAATTATCCCATCGACCTTGCGCGAGGAGGCATCGATCTCGGCCATGGTGGCCTTGACGCTGGCCACCAGCGTGCCGCCCTGCGTGGCCAGTGCGGACACCGATGTGGCCAACTGATTAGCCTGGGTCGCGTTATCGGCATTCTGGCGCACGGTCGCTGCGATTTCCTCCAGCGAGGAGGCCGTCTCTTCGAGGTTGGCGGCCTGCCGCTCGGTGCGGGAGGATAAATCCCTGTTTCCGGCGGCTATCTCGCCTGAGGCGTTCGCGATCTGGTCACAACCGCTCCGCACGCGCCCTACTACACGCGCCAGGCCCGTGCTGATGCCATTCATCGCATCAATCAGATCGCCAATCTCGTCCCGGCTGCGTACCGGCAGTCGGCCCGTGAGGTCGCCGGTCGCCAGTTGTTTCGCAAATGCGCTGGCTTCGCCCAGTGGCCTCGCAATCATTCGGCTTGCGCACAGTGACAGTCCGAGCACCAGCGCTCCAAGCCCCAGCACTGCCCAGATCAGTGACAGGTTGCGCAGTTCCCTGAACTCCCGGGTAATTTCGTCGGTATAGGCGCCGCCAGCGACCATCCATCCCCAGGCGGGAAAACTCTGATAGGCGACTACTTTTTCGCGCGGCGCGGACTCGCCTTTTTCCGGATTAGCCCACGGGTACCGAATCACGCCCTGTCCTTGTTCCAGCATCGCGCGTATGAATGAACGGCCGTCACTGTCTTTGCTGTCAAGGATGTTGCTTCCTTCTTTCGCCGGATGCACCAGCAGGACGCCGCGGTCTTTGCCCTGTCGCTGATCGAGAACGTAGAAATAACCAGTGTCGCCGACTTTCAGCGATCGTATGCGATCTTTGAGCACATTCATGTCCGCCGAGATGTCCACGCCCACATAAAGTGCGCCAATAACCCGGCCATCAATGGCGCGTATCGGGCTGTAATCGGTAATGACTTGTTTGCCAAACAGCTGTGCCAGTCCCTGATATCGCTCGCCCGCTTTCAGTTTTGCGTAGGCCGGACCCTCGCGGTCCAGCAGCGTTCCCACGGCACGCTCGCCGTTTTCTTTTTTTACTGAAGTTGATATGCGGATGAAGTCATCTCCTCGCCGGACAAAAATTGTGGCGCTCACTGCGGTTTTTGCGGTGAACCTGTCCGCAATGCCGAAATCTCCGTTCAATATGGCGCCGCCATGGCGAAGTGCCGGCGTGGCTTGCACTCCGATCATGATCGTCCGGGTGTCATCGATGCTAAAGCCCTCGGGGAAGCTGGCGGAGAGCATGGCGGCAAAGCGCTGTACCGCGCTCTGTACCGCCTGATCGAACAGGCTGATCATGTTGATCACCGAGCGGGTCTGATCGCTGACCTGCGCGATGGCCTGTTTCTCAAGCAGCTGTGAGGTCGACCAAGTGATCCCGGCCACCAGCCCGCCAGTAATCATGATGACAAGTAGCGATGTGAATAGCGTCAGTTTCAGGCCAATATGCCAGCGAAATTGACGGGGGGCGGGACCGGCAAGGCTCATGATCGGGAGGCTCCATTGGGGGGCGGTGCTTTGGCTGACCGCAAGGCTGCCCGAATTAACGGCGGGGATGCCGGATTATTGAGCTGCCTGTGTGCAAAGCCGGATTGGCACGAGCGCAGGCATTGCGCGGGCCGGATGATATGACTGCTATCATTGGCAAACTGGTGGCCAAAATGCACAAGCTCTTTCGGAAGATTTCCAGGCCCGGTACAAGATTCCAAGAGAACTCAGATGAACGCTAAAGATTTCGCGAGACTATTCGGCGGCTTTTCGACGGAAAAGCGGGTCAGGCTGCTGAAGGCGCTGCTGGATGCGGGCCCGTCCGGCTTGAGTCTGCTCGATCTGTCTCGCAAGACAGAGCTGTCCGTCATTGATATCGGTATCACTGCAGAAGCGCTGGCAATCCTTGACCTGATCGACATCTCGATCAAGGGCGAGAACAAGGTGCTGCTCGCTAATTTCGAGCTGATTCAGTCATTATTCGAAAAATCCTATTACGCATTCGGATCGGGACGGGACAAACCGCACGAGCCCGATCCTGAACCCGAAGCTGAATCCGAACCCGAACCCGAACCGGAATCCGGACCAGAGCCGGCAGAAAGCAGCAGCGCCGAGACTGAAAGCGGCGCGGGATAATCAGCACCGGCCAGCCAAAGCCGGACAAGCTGGATCAACGCGCCTTTCAGCAAGCTGTCAGTCACCGCAAAAGACTTTCCCCGGCGTCCAGACTGAAGTATGGTTGACGTCTGCCTCAGACTCTGTCTCGTCAGGTCACTGGCCGCGCAACACTCTCTCATGAGGCAGGTTCCTAAATAACCGGAGAAAAATAATGAAAAAACTTTTGGTCGCTGTGCTGCTCGGCTTGTTCTCGGTATCTTCTTTCGCGATGCATCATGAAGGTGGCGCCGAACATACGAAGACCGCCAAACAGGGAAAGCACAAGGCGAAGGCCAAGGCCAAATCCAAGGCGCACAAAAAGCACTCGAAGCAAAAGAAAGCCAGTCACGCGCGGCCCGCCAAACAGGTTTGATCCGGCGATCTTTTTTTTCGCAGCGCGTGCGGCTGCATGACCTGCGTCAGCATTCTCCATTTTTCTATTGTTCCATGTCAGTGTCAGCGCGATTCCGAATGAGCGCGGGCGTGCCGATGGCATCTGAGCAGAGCCTCTTTATTTTTTACGGAGAGTCTGATGCTCAGGGACAAAGTAGCGCTGATTACCGGCGCCTCATCCGGCATAGGTCGCGCGATTGCGCTGGTCATGTCGCGCGAGGGCGCGAAGATCATAGCTGCCGATCTGAGTCGCGATGGCGGCGAGGAAACTGCAAAGCAGGTGCGCGATCAGGGTGGCGATGCGCTGTTTGTTGAAGCGGACGTCGCCCGTCCCGAGGATGGCGAGTCGCTGGTCGCGCAGGCGCTGCAACGCCACGGGCGGCTCGATATCGCCGTCAACAATGCCGGGATAGGCGGACTGACCGTCCCCACGGCGGAATATCCGCCGGATGCCTGGCGGCAGGTCATCGATATCAACCTCTCTGGCGTGTTCTATGGCATGAAACCGCAGATCGCGTCGATGCTCAGCACGGGTGGCGGCGCTATCGTGAACATCGCGTCCATCCTCGGCGCCGTAGGCTTTGCGACCGCGCCGGCCTACACCGCAGCCAAACATGGCGTGGTGGGCCTGACGCGCACCAGTGCGCTCGAATACGCAGCGCTGGGCGTGCGCATCAACGCAGTCGGGCCCGCATTCATCCACACACCGATGATCCGCAGGTTTGAGGATGATGAATCCGCAAAGGCCGTGATGCTCGCCGCACATCCGATAGGCCGCATCGGCCAGCCGGAAGAGGTGGCCGAGCTGGTCGCTTGGCTGGCCTCTGATCGGGCGTCGTTTGTCACCGGCGCTTACTATCCGGTGGACGGAGGCTATCTGGCGCGCTAAAAGGGTGACGCCTCAGCGCTGCAGCTGCGTGACCCTGTCGCCGTCTTTCAGTGACGGCGGGGGAAAGAGAATCACCGCTGTGCCCGGTTCGGGGCCCTTGCGCAGCCAGACCTGCTGTCCGTAGCGGTCCATGATGTCGATCTCCTGCAGCACTGCGCGACCTGCCCGGATGATGAACAGCGCATGCCTGCCGCCCTGCGGGAAAACCGCTCCTGCAGGTGCAATCAGCGCATCGTCCGCCACTTGCACCGGAATACGCACATCGACCCGAAAACGATCCCCCAGCATCTGCCATTCGTCGGATTCAGAGAGAATATCGAGCACGACATTCACCCGCTGTTCCTCCACGCCGAGTGCAGACACTTTGGTGAAGGCAGATGGTTCGACGCGGCGCACCCGTGCGTCCAGCGGGTTGCCGCCCCAGTTCAGCACAAGGGCTTTCATTCCCTCGCGCACCTTCGTGGCATCTTCGGTGAGCAGATCCACGACCACTTCCAGCCGGTGGGTGTCGCCGATCTCGATGATCGTCGTTCCGCTGCCGATCACGGCTTCACTTTGCTGCGGCAAGCGCAGCACGCGGCCATTGACGGGTGACCGTACCGGCCACACGGTAGGGGCTCTCCGGTCTGGTTGGGCGACTTCGCGCAGCGCAGCCTCCGCTTCGGCCAGCGCATGCCGCGATGCCTGAGCCTGATGCTGTGCGCTTTGCAATTCTTTGTCGCGCAAGCCCAGCGCCAGCTGTGCCGCGTCGCGCTGGGCCGCCGAGATGAACTGTCGTTGATGCAGCTGCTCACTGCGGCCGGCATCCGCTTGCGCCTGCCCGAGCGCGACCTGCGCGCGCTCGACAGCCGCTTGCGCCGCGAGTGATTGCGCCTGCAGCACATGGACGCGCTCACGCCGGGTCTGGACTTCTCGTTCATCCAGCAGCGCCGGTGATACGGGCTTGAGCAGTGCAATGACTTCGCCCTGACGAACAGTATCGCCTTCGCGCAATGCGGGTCGGGCCAGCTCGCCGGCCAGTGGCGCGGAGACGATGTAGCGATCACGCAGACGTGTCCAGCCATCATCCTCGACGCTGCGCTCAAAGCGGCCGCGCCGTATGGTTTCCGTTTCGATTTCCAGTGCGCGCGGACTGAACGCCCAGATCAGCATACCCAGGAAGCTCAGGGCGCCCAGCAGATAGAGGATATTTTTTTTCATTGGATTGATGATGTCAGGTCATCGTGATCAGTCGCGTGCCTTGAGCACGCCCACCAGATCGAGTGCGGCAATGCGCCGGCTGACGATCCACGCGCTGATGGTGGCGGCCAGCACGATGCACAGTGCGGCATAGGCATAGGTCGGCGGGCGTATCACGAGCGCAAAATAAAATTCTTCTGTCTTGGTCATCTGCGCGATGGCTGATGCGAGCAGGTAGCCGCCGATCAGCCCGAGTGGCAGTGCGACGACCATCGCTATGCCGAGCTCGCCCAGCAGCAGTGCGGACACCTCGCTCCGGGTAAAGCCCAGCACGCGCAGGCTGGCCAGTTCCCAGGCACGCGCAGCGAGCGCGATACGCGCCTGGTTGTAAACCACGCCAATCGCGATGACGGTGGCAAACATCGTCAGCACGGTGCTGATGATCAGCAGGTTGCGCGCGGTGATGCTCTCTATGTTCGCAAGCATCACCGTCTTGCTGACTGCCATCGCAACTTGTGGCAGCTGCCGCAGCGTATCCAGCAGTGCCGGTTCGCGGCCGCGATCGACTGCCAGCGTCAGCTGGTTGACGACATCACCCTCGCGCAGCAGATGATTCAGGCTGCGTCTTTCCATATAGGCGCTCATGCCCATCATTTCGCGAACGGTGCCGGTGACGATGGTGTCCAGCACGCGCCGCTCTCCTTCTTGCACCTCGATACGAACGGTGTCACCGGGCCTGATTCTCAGCCGATCTGCGAGACGATCCGTGAGCAGCAATCCGCCTGCGGGCGGAGAGTAGGTGTGGCGCTCCACATCGAGGATGCGGTGCAGCTGTGGCTGCGCCGCTTTGCCCTGGATCATGCCGCGCCACTCACGTTGCTGACTGACCAGTCTGATGCTGACATTGCGCGCTGATTCCACCGCTAGGACTTCCGGCAGGTGTTCGAATGACTGCGCAACGCTGGCCGGGCGCGCATCGATCAGATAGACCGAGACATCGCCTCGCAACGCATGACGAAACTGCGTATCAATCAGCAGCGCAATTGAATCTCGCGCAAAGGTACCGGCGATCAGTACGGCCATCGAGGCCACGATACCGGCGATGGTGAGCACGCTGCGCCATCGGTGCCGGTGCATGTTGCGCAAGATCATGCGCTGACCGGCGGAGAGCTTCAGCCAGTGTGCAAGGGGTTCCACAAAAGAGCGGCGGTAGATGCCGGGCGAGGGCGGGCGCATCGCCTCAGCGGGCGACAGTCGCATGCTGGCTCGCAGCGCAGCCCATGCGGCTATCGTGCCGGTGACAAGGGTCGTGATGAAGGCGATGATCACCAGTTCGATGCGCACCCGGTAATGGAATGCGGGGAAATGAAACACCTGCTGATACAGCACGGTCAACTGCTGGCCCAGCCAGTAACCGACAGCTACGCCGGTGACTACACCGGCCAGCACGATCAGGGTGATTTGCTTCAGGTAATGCAGGAGGATGATGCGGTTGCGATAGCCGAGCGCCTTGAGCGCGGCGATCTGCTCGCGCTGCAAAGTGATCTGCCGGCCCAGCACCACATTGAGCAAAAAGGCGGCAACGGCGAGGAAGATCGAGGGCAGCACTGTGCCCAGCACGCGCTGTTCGCGTATTTCTGCATCGAGCATCTTGTGTGACATGTGCTCGCTGCGCCCGTAGGCGCGCAAGCCGCCGTAGGGCTCGATCAGCCGGCTGATTTCATCGACCACCCTTGCCTCTGATGCGCCGGGCGCCAGCTGGATCGCCATATGATTGAATGCGCCCTCCATGTCGCTGGCGCGAGCGAGCGCCTTCGCATCCATCCAGAACACGCCGAAGCCACGCAGGTCCGGCGCGCCGATCAGGCCGGCGAACAGGGTGTCTGGCGAGAGCGCGATGCCAACGATCAGCAAGCCCTGCCGCTTGCCATTCAACAGCACCGAGAGTTCATCCCCCGGTTTCAGTTGCCGCGCGTGCGCGAAACCCTCGGACACCAGCACTTCCAGCCGCTCTGATGTGGCGCTGCTGCCGCTGTCGATCATGCGGCCGGTGCGGACATAGAGGCGGTTCAGCTCGGGCAGCCGATGGGGGTCGATGCCCATCATGCGACCGGTGATCGGGTCGGATATGCCGGGCAGGCCGATCTGTGCCAGCAGGACGACGGACGCCTCGGCCTTCGCGACTCCGGGGACATCAGCCATGCGTGCCGCGAGCAGCCGTGGTGCTCGTTTCAGTTCGGCGAACACATCGGCGAAGTGATGGCTCGCATAGGCGAGGTCGCGTGAGCGGGCGAGAGAATCCTGCGCGCTGTAGGTGGTGATGAAGCCGGCGACGGCGCTCGCCACGACCAGCGCCAGCGTCATTGCCTGGCTGCGCATCAGCCACAGGTCGCGCAGCAGCTTTCGGTCCAGCGCTTTCACCAGGACAGCTCCGACGGGCTGAGCTTCTTGTGCGCAATGGCGATGCGCTGTATGCGCCCGCCGCCCAGGTAGAGCACACGATCCGCCATGCCTGCGATCGCGGCGTTGTGCGTGATGACAATCGTGGTCGTGCCCATTGTCCGATTGATGGCGTCGATCCCTTCCAGCACTTGCTTGCCGGTCTGGTAATCGAGCGCGCCAGTGGGCTCGTCGCAGAGCAGTACATCGGGTTGCTTGGCGATCGCGCGCGCGATGGCGACCCGCTGCTGTTCGCCGCCGGACAGCTGTGACGGAAAATGATCCATGCGCTCACTCAGCCCCACGCGATCAAGCGCTGCCTCCGCTGTCATGGGGTGAACGGCGATGTCGGTGACCAGCTGCACATTCTCGCGCGCGGTCAGGCTGGGAATCAGGTTATAGAACTGGAAGACAAAGCCTACATGCTCGCGACGGTAGCGGGTGAGCTCGTCATCGCTGGCACCATCCAGATGATGTTCCTCGAAGCGCGCGCTGCCTCTGCCGGGTCGGTCCAGTCCGCCAAGGATATTCAGCAGCGTGGACTTGCCGCTGCCGGAGGGACCGAGCAGCACGATGAATTCGCCGCGAAAAATATCCAGATCCACGCCATCCAGCGCGACGACGGCAGTGTCGCCCATAGCGTAGGTTTTTCCGAGGTTGCGCGTAACGAACACCGGTTCGCGCGGCGGTTCAGTGCCGGCGCGCATCCGTTATCCTGTCGGGCGCTTGCTTGGGAGACATACGGCATGAGCATAGGGAAACAGTCTGCGCTGGCATTGATCGATGACAAGGCCGGCGTTCTGCCGGCCGTCCGAGTACACTTCACTTGCAGAAACTTTTTTGATGAGACTGACGAATGCGCACTCTGATGAAATTCCGGACGTCCATCCGCCGACTGGTCGGATGGCAGCTGTTGCTTGCGCTGGGCGGGCTGTGCGTCTTCAGCGCTGCTCAGGCGGGAGCCGCGCTGGAAATTGCCGAATTCAGCAAGCCCGGCGAAAAAAAGACCGTGCCTCTGAACTCAGAAGAGCCGGTGACGTTCAACATCGAATATTTCAGCGGCTGGTCGCATTGCGAGGTGGCTGCCGGCACGCATGCAGCGACAAAGCAAGCGCATGCCTGGCTGCGCTGCTTCGGACTGGACGACACCCAGATCGCGCTGGTCTGTCAGGGCAACGACAAACAGACCGTCGTGCTCGGTCACAAGGACAACCACCCGCAACGCGGCTCGCTGTCGCTGATCTGTCGCAGCGAATGACTGGCTTGGTCAGGAGGTTTGCTTACGATCGGCGATCGGCAGCTTGCTGCGCCAGTGCCGCATGGCGCTTGAAATCCAGCCGGTACTCGCTGGGCGGCACCCAGCCATGCTTGCGCCAGTGGTGCTGAACGTCGGTGCCGCGAAGCCAGTGATGGCGCTGGTCGGCTCCGCCGGAATTCGTGCTCTGTTCATCCATTAAGTAGTGCATGAGGTCGCTCCTGCAGAGTTGTCGGACGTTGCGCCGGCGGCGAACGAGAAGTGTCAGATTCGCCGAAGGCTGTATAAATATACAGTATTTTGGCTTGGGCTTGTCAACATCTCACGCATCAGAATCATTGCTTTTAAATTAATTTTCAGCGGGGCTTGCCCTATCTCTGCGGATGTCAGCTATTTCACGTGGCTATTTGATCTGGCGCAGTTGCCGCCAGGCATTGCGACCGCTACAGTCTGCTGAAACGGTTTGCGCGTTCTGCATGTAATGCGCGGGCGAACCATCACAGCGATTCCCGAAAGCCCCGCTTGAAACTCGCATTGTTTTCTGATCTGCACGCCAATCTTCCGGCCTTCGATGCCTGTCTCTCGCACGCCCGTGAGCAAGGGCATGACCACATTGCGATTCTGGGCGATCTGGTCGGCTACGGCCCGCATCCGGCCGAGATGGTCGAACGCTGTCGCGAGTTGCAGCGAGAAGGTGCGATTGTCTTGCGCGGCAATCACGATAGCTTTCCCTTGAACCCGGTGCTCACCGGATCGACCTGGGCTGACATGACCGCCGCCTGGACTCGCAAGCATCTCGACGACGGGCAGCGCGAATGGCTGGAGCAGCTGCCGCTTACCGCGCGTATCGACCGCGTGTTCCTGGTGCATGCGACTGCCGAGGCGCCTGATAAATGGCATTACGCGCTCGATGAGCGACTGGCCTCGCGCAGCCTGGACGCTGCGACCCGCGAATCCGGCGTGCGCTATGTGTTCGGCGGCCATGTGCATGAACAATCACTGTTTTATCGCGGTACCGGCCGCAGCCTGATGCGCTTCGTGCCCAAGGCAGGCGTTGCCATACCGGTCAGCCCGCATCGCTACTGGCTGGCGACGGTGGGGTCGGCCGGGCAGCCGCGCGATGGCGACACGCGCGCCAACTATGCGCTGCTTGATCTTGGCGCACAAAAGCTGACGTTTCATCGCGTCGCCTACGATCATCTCGCTGTCGCGCGCGAGATGCGCATGGTGGGCTTGCCGGAAGTTCTGGCGACGCGTCTGGAGAATGGGCGATGACGCGCCTGGAGCATGGCAGCGAGCTGGATGGTTTTCGCATCGGACCGCT
>JACCEC012688976.1_pt1 | contig 27338 bp, 11 predicted proteins | sample 7450121 | NCBI WGS metagenome assembly JACCEC01 (sample SAMN15323455, study PRJNA562643) | freshwater metagenome | isolation source: river surface water | place: USA:Blue River Watershed | collected 2017-08-18 | reverse complement strand
GCCACCGCCGCCACTGCCTCCGCAGTCATCGTCGCAACAACCCGGTCCATCTTACTCTGTTTTGAAACCGCAACTTGAAAGTCGTCCATAGATAGTCCGTGGGTCGTCGCATCATCCACCACCACACTACCGCCATCGCCATGGCCATCGCCACGTCCCAGAAGCAACCCAGGCCAAACACACATCTGGCGCATCCGAGTATACAACTTCAATCTCTCGGCGCGGTCCGTCGTATTCCTCGCCGAACGATGAATCTCGCGACTTAAATCAAGTTCGCTTTGGCTGGTCCAAGGAACTTGAGATTTGTAATGTTTGAGAGATTGGAGGCGCGGAGCACATTGAATCTCTCCCACCGCTCCCGCTCCCGCTCCCGCGTCCGCCGCCGCCTCCTCCTCCCCCCCTGCGACGACCATCCCCACACTCACCTTTGTCCTGCGCAGAACATACTCATCGCGAATCGCCTTTCGTTTTTCTTCAGTGATGACATCACACATCTTGAATCCTAATACGTAGCACAGCGATTTCAAATCGGATATTTTGTTTTGAATAGGGGTTCCGGTGACAATCCAGACACTGGCCTGCCTGCCTCCGACGACACGCATCGCTCCCTTAAACACACGACTACTTTTGTTTCGTAGATGATGTGCTTCGTCAAAGATAACACGATTCGCGCGGAAAGTTAGCAAAGACAGAGTAGCCTTCACCTTCGGTTCATTCAAGACGACATTTAAGGGCTTCTTTTTAGAAACCGGCGCCGGTTCTTCCATTGCGACACATCCGTAGGTCGTAATCACGATATCAATCGCGGCCAGCGCCGGCGCCCTACCGCCATTCTTGGGAGGTCTGTGGCACCAGACCATACCGTCGCCCCCCTCCGACAAAACCACACGGCGTTTCCCCGCAAAACCGTGATACACGACAACCACGAGGTCGGATTTCACGCCGGTATCAATAATCGTCTTCTTGATTTGAGCGACCCATTGCGCAATCAATGCCACCGGCACAACAATCAACGTGCGACGAAACGCGGCAATGTTTGCGAGAATGAGACCCATCATAACAATCGTCTTCCCAAGCCCCATTTCATCCGCAATGATACCGCCGAGGATAGGGTTATTCACCGACGATTGCGACGATTGCTGCGATTGCGGTTGTTCGCGACGCAGGCAAAACTCTACCCCTTCGCGCTGATATTGCTTCGGTTCAAGACCCGCTTTTTGTATATATTCATCAAACTTACTCACCTTTTTCTTCTGAACCACAATGATCCGTCGTCGCGGCGGATACGCCTCCGCCACCGCCACCGCCACCCCCGAAGGGGGTGCTATTCCTCCTCCTCCATTCATACCAGAATTCTCTTCAAAATCGTCGGACATAAGAAACACTATCAATCGGTAAAAAGCTAAAAAAGGATTTCAATTTTTTTACATTCAAAAAAAATATGATGTCACGTAGGATAACAGTGAAGTGATGAAAAAATTGAAATACTTTTTCACATTTCATCGGAATACAGCCTCGGCATTACAGACAACTCTACGAAACAAACAATGGCGACTACGACGATGGACGATACTTCTTTCGGCATCAGCAGGATGTCCGACGAGGAATACGAAGGAGAATTCAGCAACGACGGCGAATGTTCAACCCCCAGGCCAGGAACCTCGGACAACGTGGTGGCGACACACCGCGCAGCAGCATCCCGTGCAATCTGGACCTTTTCTGAGGCGGCAAAGGCATCGGCGACGGAAATCAAGCGCAAAAGAAGTCCGAAATCGCGGACGGACTACCGGATGGCGGCAAACATCGTCATCAAACGAGCATTCTCCGTGCTGGAGAAGAAGCTTTGTCAAAAGCGAAATTCAGCATCCCCTCCTCCGAATGTGATGTCCGAGGCAGACTTCAGCCTGCTGAAGCAAGCCATTGAGAACTTCCGCGTTCGCATCGTCGTCCACGACAGCATGACAATGGACGAACTCAAGCAGATGCACGCGAAATGCAAGAAAGACTTGGAAACATCCACGGAGACATCAAAAAATGAAGACCTCGCTCATTTGGAAACAGCGATCTCGGACGAGATCTTCCGAATGATGGAACAAAAGGAACGTGTTCCGGCACAGCACGCTGAAATCGCACGCTCATCTGGCCTCACTCTTCAAAACATCTTGTCCGCGCAAACCATTCGGCGCAGATTCCTGTCTCTGAACGCACTCACACGAGCCATCCGAGGGGACCTGCAGGCGTTCCTGACACAAGACCTTCGCAGCGATGACAGAGCAACCGTCGTCCAGCAAATCAAGGACTCTTGTATGGCGGCGGCGAAGAAGAAGCACTAAACACGCGCACCACGGCACGTTAACACTCCGCAGGATAACACAACGCTTCCCACGACCGACGGGACGGACGGACGGATTCAGGTACGTTTTTTTATAATAAATAATAAAGGAATTCTAATAAATTACTATATTAAGAATAAACGACACCAAATGGGAGGAGGTAGTAAGAAGAATAAACGAGGAAGTATTCCATCGTCGTTGTCGATGTCGTCGTCGTTGTCGTCGTCCACCGACGCAATCAGCCAAGCGTCTATGAAAAACGACTTGAGAGAAAGGACCGAAGAAAACGATTATGGCATAATGTCCGATCCAGACGAAAATACTAGCCCAACCCCCCTTCTGATGAAGGATGTGAACGAGGAGCCGAATCAGGTTCCGGTAGAAGTAATTGAGACGGAAGACGCGGTGGCGGTGGCGACGACGACCGACGACTACTACACGCAAAGTTATACCCCATCCGAACAACCGCAAACGCAACATTTACTACAACCGTCGTCGCCGTCGTCGCAACAACAAGACCACCCGATACAACCGTCGACAGAACCACCGAAATCACAAAACCAATCATTAGAAACTCTTCAATATAGACTTTCCACAGATAAGAACTTTTCAAAGAAAATTACACTACATACATTTTTCTCATACGTTATTCTTGCAATAGAACTCCAGCGCGCGACCGACCCCTCCTCCTCATCGGTTGCGGTGGCCGCGATATCCATCAACGAAGTGATCACTCTCATTGAATATATGATTGAAAATCACAGCGCATCGGAAGAGATAAGATCATACTTACGAACACTGAATACAAACGGTATTATTATAAATATTATATCCGCTGTTATTGATTTTAATAAAGAAGATAATGAATCAATGGATAAACTGTTCCTATTCGAAGAAATAGAATTAGAAGAAATGAATACTCTACGAGACGATACTACTACCACTACCAGCACCGACAGCGCAGGCCACGCGACGATAAAGAATACCGCCACCGCCACCGCCGCTCCGTCACGCTCCGGTTTTTTTAAACGTATGCGTCGTTTTTTTTCGGGATGCTGTGGATAATCCACACACACACTACCAACGAATACCAGAAACCTGTAATAAATCAGTTACGACAACCCCTAATGCCTGCTTCTTCGCCAATTTCTTTGAATGCCATTTTGTAAATGTAGAATTGAAGACCGCGCGGGTCGGAAAAACAAGCGATACATCTTTTCGCACCTTCTTCCAAAGCGCGATGACCCGTTTTGACTCTCCAAACTGCTGGACGGTACGCAGTAGCCCCATTGCTTCATCACGAATTTCTTCTGTATTCTGTAAATGAACGGCCTCATAAAATTCATTTACCTCTTCAACCATCCACTCATACTGCATATTCTTATTTCCGGCAACCGCGAGGTCCTTCTTCTCATTTGTCATTGTACGATAATTGACGATTTTGGCCCATCCAGGAATGGGAGGTAACGGACAATCTTTTGCACTCATAATAATATACCGATATTTGTATATTATTATAATATATTTTACGCAATACTACAGCGACCCCCCCCCTCATATCGTTCGGCTCTCGCCCAACGGTATACCGTCGCTGGGGGCGGAACCCCCTCAATTCAACCTCAAGAGATACAACGCTTGCGCCAAAGCACCGACCATTTCATCACGGATATTGACTAAATCCGTATATCCATTTAATTTATCAGTGAGACCCTCCAAATGAACTATATTCTCGTCAAGAATCTTACAAAACGCATCGGGTGTTTTACATTGACAAAAGGAAATACAACTATCCTTCTCCGATTTGAACTTAAAGACAGGAACGCCGGACCCCGCCCCCGCGACACCAATACCCCCCCGCGCGCAATGTCCGATATATATCTCAATAAATGAATCCACCAACTTACTCAACGTATCGTGAAGCTCATCTGTTGCTTTATGTGTAGGATAGGACAAGGTAGACCAGTGATAGATTTTAATTGTATTCAATAATTCAAGGAAACAAAGAATATGATCCGCAATATCATTTACACACCCGGGTTTACGCCCGGCGCTTGCACCGCCGTGACCGCGACCGCGACCGCCAATAAACGACTGTGACGACTGATCCTGAAATTCCACTTCCAGTTCAGAACCTTGTGATAACGCAGACGCACCAACGAGAGAACCGGCAAGACCAAGCTCGGAATATTGACTGGACGACGACGTGCGACGACCGCGAAGACTGCGACCACGACCGCGAGTATTCCGGCGGTTCTTCCGAACACGAGATTGTCGCATTTTATAGGTATATATATAGTTATATATATTTATAGTTATATATATCTATGTGATTAGAATAACATATGATTAGAATGTATAAAATTGATCTATAATACAAACATTAGTGTTTTATAATACGACTCCGACCCAATGCCGAAACTTGTTAAAAAAATAGCACCTGTCACCGCCGCTGCCGTTGCCGCCGCTGCCACCGCCGACTCTGACGTAATCCACACAGCAGACTGTCTACAAATTCTACCCACCCTCCCCGACAAATCAGCCCAGATTGTTATCGCGGACCCGCCCTATAATATTGGAAAGGATTTCGGAAACGACAGCGATAAACAAGCAATGCCTGCCTACCTGGAATGGACCGACAAATGGATCGGCGAATGCCTGCGTGTTCTAAAAGACAACGGAACAATGTTCGTCTATGGCTTCAGTGAAAACCTCGCGCTCATTTTGTCAAGAATACCCCACAATATTCAACGACGCTGGATTATATGGCATTACACCAATAAAACAGTCCCCTCGCTCAATTTCTGGCAACGGTCGCACGAAAGTATACTGGTTCTCTGGAAGACGGATAAGGTATTTCATCGCGACGATATTCGCGAAGACTATACCGACGGGTTCTTACACGGGGCAGCGGGAAAAGAACGCGCTGCCACAAAAGGCCGGTTTTCAAAAGGCGAAAAATCCACAACATATACGGCACACCCGAATGGCGCATTACCGCGCGATGTTATCAAAATACCCGCACTCGCAGGAGGCGCCGGAATGAAAGAGCGCGTCGCGCATCCAACGCAAAAACCAATCGTGTTATGTGAAAAATTATTGCGCTCGTGCCGGCAACCAGCATCTGAAGGGTTTGTTCTTATTCCATTTGCGGGGTCAGGCAGTGAATGTGTTGCTGCGAAAAAACTCGGACTCCCCTTCATTGGCATAGAATGTAATCCGGAATATGTAAAAATAATACACGAACGCTTATTACTGCTGTTGGAAGGGGGTGAAGAGGTTCATCAACAACAGGCAGACCCGTGACCGTGACCGTGACCGCGACCGTGATCGTCATCGGCCGTTGCTCTATATCTATGTGATTAGAATAACATATAATTAGAATAACATATGATTGGAATGTATAAAATTGATTTATAATACAAACATTAATGTATTATAATACGAGTAAAAATAAACCGACTTACCTTTCCGAATGCCCAAGCTTGTAATTCGGAAATCGGCTACCACGGCTACCACGGCTACCACTGCTACCACGGCTACCACTGCTACCGCTAATCCAGCGCCCATTATTTATCACGGCGACTGTCTTATTGAAATGTCACGCATCCCAAACAATTCGGTTGATATGATTTTATGCGACCTGCCATACGGAGCGACGAAAAACGCGTGGGATGTCATCATTCCGTTCGACCAATTGTGGAAACATTATGACCGAATTATAAAAGAGAATGGAGCGATTGTATTATTCGGTTCTCAACCATTTACATCGTTAATGATAACAAGTAACCTCAAACATTTCCGATATTGCTTGGTATGGGAGAAAAATAAATTCTCGGACTTTCTAAACGCAAAACGAAAACCAATGAAGACAAATGAAGATATCGCGATATTTTATAAAAAACAGCCAACTTATAATCCACAATACTGGTTCTCTACACCGTATACCAGGTGGAATACACAAACTGCTGTAGACAAACAAACCAACTACGGGCAACACAGAGAAAATTTTGTAGAAAGTCTGGATGGGCGAAGATTACCTACAACTGTTCTGAAATTCAACAGAATAGAACGTCCGAAACATCCTACACAAAAACCAGTTGATTTATTAGAATGGTTAATAAAAACTTATTCAAATCCAGGGGACACGGTTCTTGATAATTGTATGGGAGTCGGTTCAACTGGTATTGCGTGTATAAATACAAATAGAAGTTTTATAGGTATTGAGATGGATAAAACGTATTTTGATATCGCGATGGAAACGATTACGAGCCATCATCCGCCGCCCCCGCCCCCGCCCCCGCCCCCGCAAACGTCAGAATCGCCTGAATAAATTCAGCGAGACTATGTTTGTTTATTGTTTTTTTGTATCTGCTATCATATAACGGTTTTACTGAATTACGTTTCCCGTCAAACATACAAAACACATTATCACAAATACCACCGTTTGCGTGATCTATGAACATTTTTGTTTCAGAACCAATAGAATTTTCTAATGTAAATATGTATTTTTTGACATTATAACCAAACGAACGAAAATACGTAAAATCAGAACACGCACGTTCATAGTAACAGCTATCTAGATATGCCTTACACTCAATTACTGCGATAAATTCGTGATTCAAATAAATATGAACGTCTACCTGATGTTTTTTACAAATTGTTCCTTGTCCGCCTGGTAAATCAATGACAAGGTCTTTTTTATCGTCGTCGCCACATACAGCAGTCAAGTCAATCTTGTATATTTCCCCGATGCTATTGATAGTATTTATAACGAATGCTTCAATACCAGACCCTCTCAATTCTCTCATCTTTCCACCAAGACAACCGGTTGTGTGGGCGACACTCCAACCTTCTATCAAACTGTATATTTGGGTTTCACAATCATCAATTATCTTCTGTTTACGTGCGTCCATTACACTTACATTGAATAATTAGTAAAGTAAATCAATCAATTTTATTACAAAGACATATTGTAATAAAATGTTATTCGTCCCTGGAAGGATTTGAACCTCCGACCTTTCGGTTAACAGCCGACTGCTCTAACCACTGAGCTACAGAGACCAAAAATTATACACACACACACGAAAAAAAATGCGCGAAGCAGGGTTCGAACCTGCGCATCCTGAGATAGTGGGGCTTAAGTCCACCGCCTTAGACCGCTCGGCCATCCGCGCAAACACTTTATTTTTATTTTGGTTTTTATTGGAGGTCCAATACGCCCTCCATTTCATATACAACAACTCTCTTTAAATCATATTTGAAGGATATCTTCCGGATAGAACGGAGGAAACATAGCTCTCGTGGCCGTCGTCGCTCCCGTAGGAGCTGTCGTAGCTGTCGTCGCTCTCGTCGCGCAGGAAGTAACCGTTTTCGTAATACTGTTCTTCGTTGACGACGTCTTCCGAACCGGGTGCTCCGGCTCCTGCTCCTGCTCCTGCTCCGGCTTCTACGGGGAGAGGTGGCGGATTCATCCAATCCGGGTCCGCCACCACCGTTTCGTCGTCATCGTCGTCGTCGTCGTCCCTTTGAAACAACTCCGCGCGACAAATCGGACAAGACGAGCTTGTATCCCACCATTTCAATAAACAACGCACACAAAACAAATGACCGCACAATGTGAAGACGTGGTTGGAACGTTGAGGAAGAGCAGTATAACACACGCTACAATCACCTATATTATTAGCGTCCGCACGCGCACGCGCAGACGCAGACGCAGACGCACACGCAGACGCAGACGCAAATGAAACCGGGGATACATCATTCTCCAACAACTGCTCGGACGAAAAGTCTAAACAACGCACCACATTCGCATCACACAATAATGCGCGAGGAGAAACACTATCGCCAAACCTTAATTTGCGTGGGGCGGCGGCGGCGGCGGTGACGACGATATCATCGCTGTCACACATCGGAGACGACCGGCCCATCGGAGTACGAGGAGACCCATTTAACGAGACAGACAATCCGTATTCAACCATTTTTGTTTCTGTGTAACCAACAAGTTCAGTTCTATTATCCATCGTATATATAAAATCATTTCAATTTTATTGCCACGCTACGCAACGCTACGCAATTTAGTTAGTTAATATTTATCAGCCACTGCGCGGACACACACATACACAATGGCAATAATGAAGTTCATCGCGATTGTGATAGGTTCGGTGTTCTCACTATTCTGCTGTGGATACTGTATTGGTAGAAAGTATCAGCAACGCAATTGATAACAACTCTATGTTATATCATCAACTTATTGCAGGAAATGTCAAATGCGTCAGCCCGAAGCTGATAATTAGGATATCTTACACCAAACGACCGCGAAATAACATCTTGCGAAAGCCCGTTTGTAATCAGACTCGCATTGTTACACGCTTCATTCATAACAACTGCAAATTTCACCTTTTGGGTATAGTCACTAGACTCAATACAACATTTCGGATTCTTGTTATGGTCGGTATGAATATGAAACGTTCTATTCTCAAAGCACCCACGAGAAGTCATACTGGGATAAATAGAGAATGCGTATGTATCTTTACTTAAATTTAATAAGTATAATATACATATATAATAATATTATATATCTGTCATTATCGTAATATAAAAACCAAGCATATATTCTTATCAAGACAGAGACACGATATAACAAATGAGTGGTAATACTGGTCCTACTGGTCCTACTGGCCCTACTGGTATCGGTGGATGGACGTTCCAACAAGGTAGTCCAGGAGAACGAGGCCCCACTGGTCCTCAGGGTGTAACCGGTATGGATGGTAGGGCAGTATATAAAGGAGCCAAAGGTGACACGGGTCCGATGGGACGCACCGGCCCCACCGGTTGTACGGGTGGAACAGGGCCTACTGGCGCGGTCGGGGCAGCATCTGTTGCAGCAAATACGTTTCGTTATAAAGTCGCGCTTCCATCTGGATCAACTATTCCGAGAGCTGGAACCATTCGCTTCTCAAACACGTTACAGACCAACTCCACCACAATTTTAATGAATAGTATTAATTTCGTCCAGGACGTATCCGGAACAGACACCAGTGATGTTTCCGGCAATAGTATCTTCGCATTTTTAGACACAATCAATGAATATGCTTCATCCGACAAATACGGCTACCTTAAAATACAAAGCGCGATTGATTACAACAAATTTATGATGTATAAGCTGGTCAATACCGGTGTTACTCGGGAGGGTCTGGACCCATCCGGAAATCTTTATTATAAATTGGCTGTCCAAAATGTGGGTCCTATCACCAATTTTACTGAACTGGAACCTCTAGTATATATTAGTTTTAGTTTATCAGGTCCAACAGGTGCGACCGGCCCCACTGGCCCCACCGGACCCACCGGCCCCACCGGCCCCACCGGACCCACAGGACCCACCGGACCCACTGGACCAACAGGACCGACAGGTCCCACCGGACCGACAGGACCCACCGGATCAACCGGACCCACCGGACCGACAGGACCTCGCGGAGACCGATACCTGACCCGCACATCCATTCAAACCACCGATGAAAATGGGCAAATTGTATATGTCCCCAATCCGATTACGATTAAAGAACCGCTCACGCAACTACCATTTATATATTATAGAGAAGTGACCTTATATGTGGAACCCTATTTATCCTATATCACCGGAAATTCCGTTGTCGTAACAGATAGCACACAACCGACCATTCGTTATTTTGAAGCAACCGTAAAACAATATATATCCGCGACCGGTCAATTAGACTTGTATCGTACACAAAATATACAAGGCACGTATTACGGCGACGACCAGGACGCTCCGGTTGTTTATAATGTAAATTTGGATGGCATTGATGGACCAACGGGTGCGACCGGGCCGACGGGTTCAACGGGTCCGACCGGTCCAACCGGACCACAAGGCCCAGTTGCGGGTCTCGTAAAAACCGGATTTATTCTCGCAGGCCAGACCACGTGGCGTCTGCGAAATAGCGACCTAAATATTAGACAAACCAATAATTTCCTTTTCGTGACCTTTCGTGGGAAGAGGAATGATGCGACAACCTTGACAAGCGGACGCGCGTTTAATGTCCCGTATAGCGTATGCGTCATTATCAACGACGATTTCATTATGAGTAACTACTACTATATGACGGAATCCAGCACCGCAAACTATGTGAATCGGATGGATAATTCAGGTAGCCAGATTATGATCATCCCCCCGCCCACGGATTTAAGTTCCGTTGCAATGGTGATGACGTTTCGTATTTACAACACACCCGAACAAAGAGGACACGTTATTGAAGGAACGGGTGGATATTTCAGTGATGTATCAAACAATCTCTCAACGCCGTTTATTCAAAAATGGTCGTGCTATATCATCCATCACGCAAAATTGGGGGATGACCCATTAAACATACGGAGTATTTCTATTGTAGCAACGCCGGCTGCGCCTCCTGCAGCGGATCTGTCATTTAATATTATGACATCTAATGTAAATAACTGGTTAGGCGAGTCCACACTTGATGTTTATTCTGTCGGAGTAGGCCCTACCGGTGCTACAGGTGTTACCGGTGTAACAGGTGCTGACGGCAAGGCTGCGAATACAGGTTCAACCGGACCCACCGGCTCTACTGGTCCCACCGGCTCTACTGGCCCCACTGGTCCTACCGGACCCACAGGTAGCACAGGTCCCACCGGACCAACTGGAGGCACTGGCCCCACCGGTCCCACGGGCCCGACCGGACCCACAGGTAGCACAGGTCCCACCGGTCCTACCGGCCCTACTGGACCCACTGGTTCTACCGGCCCTACTGGACCCACCGGATGCACTGGACCCACTGGATCTACCGGCCCTACTGGACCCACTGGCAGTACCGGTGGCACAGGACCGACAGGCCCCACCGGCAGTACAGGCCCTACCGGCCCCACGGGCGCCACCGGACCCACCGGCCCCACTGGTGCCACCGGACCCACCGGACCGACAGGCCCCACCGGCAGCACCGGACCGACAGGCCCTACCGGTAGCACTGGACCTACCGGACCTACTGGACCCACTGGACCCACTGGACCTACTGGGAATCTCGGCCCTACGGGTCCATTGGGTGGGCTTGGAACGACAGGAGCGACTGGACCCATAGGTCGTGATGGTAATGTGTATAATACAACCACCACACAGGCTTTAAACATTTTACCCACATGGGGTGGAAGTGTTACATTACAATTGCCCAGTAATTTATCTTATATCACGGGTAATTCGCTTGTTGTAGCTGACCCAAATGATGATACCGTTGGGAATAAACGGTTTTTTGAAGGTATTGTTGACAGTTACAATGTTGTTACCGGACAGATGGTTGTATATAAAATCCAAAAAATAAGTGGAGATTTCCCATTAGGATTTTTAACCTATTATAATGTAAATTTGGACGCGTTGGACGGGCCAACGGGTTCAACCGGCCCTACCGGCCCTACGGGACCTACCGGACCTACTGGAGCCACTGGACCTACTGGACCCACTGGAGAACGGGGATTAAGTGGGGGTATTACATTTAATGTAACGAATAACGGTTCTGGTAGTTATATAATAAACGGCGCGAATAATCCGAGATTGTCATTTATTAGAGGACATCGTTATATTATTAATGTAAATGCACCCGGGCATCCATTTTGGATCCAGACAGTTCCAGGGGGGTATGATGCAAATAATATTTATAACAACACATCTCTAACAAATAATGGCGCTGATGCAGGTATAATTATTATAGAGGTTGCATTTGATGCACCCCCCTTATATTATGCTTGTAGGTTTCACTCCACGATGAGTGGCGCGATTCACGTTACTGATTTTGGTCCGACTGGACCGACTGGACCCACCGGCGTGACCGGACCTACCGGACCTACCGGGCCTACTGGACCCACCGGCCCGACAGGCGCAACAGGCCCGACTGGACCCACCGGCGTTACTGGTGGCACTGGACCTACCGGACCTACTGGACCTACTGGATCAACAGGCCCCACTGGACCCACTGGACCAACTGGTCCCACAGGAGCAACCGGCCCTACTGGGCCAACGGGTTGCACAGGTCCCACAGGCGCCACCGGACCCACCGGTCCCACTGGTGGCACAGGTGGCACAGGACCGACTGGACCGACAGGTCCCACCGGAAGCACTGGTCCGACAGGGCCAACCGGGCCAACCGGCGCCACTGGGCCAACTGGACCCACCGGTGGCACAGGTCCAACCGGCCCTACGGGTCCAACCGGCGTCACAGGACCTACCGGCGCAACAGGACCTACCGGTCCCACAGGTCCAACCGGCGTCACAGGACCTACCGGCGCAACTGGACCCACCGGCCCCACAGGTCCGACTGGACCCACCGGCGTCACTGGACCCACTGGACCTACCGGATGCACCGGTCCTACGGGACCCACTGGCGTGACTGGACCCACTGGTCCCACCGGCGTCACCGGTCCGACTGGACCCACCGGCGTCACTGGACCCACCGGACCTACTGGCGTTACCGGCCCTACGGGCCCCACCGGCGGCACAGGACCCACTGGACCCACCGGCGGCACCGGTCCTACGGGACCTACGGGACCTACAGGAGTCACGGGACCTACAGGACCTACTGGAGGCACAGGACCCACCGGACCCACAGGCGCCACCGGACCCACCGGATGCACCGGACCCACAGGCCCGACGGGATCTACTGGACCCACAGGTGCCACGGGACCCACCGGACCCACCGGCCCTACTGGACCCACTGGATGCACCGGTATGGATGGTGATAGATATAATACGAAAACCACCACAGCCATCGCCCTGACTTCCCCCGCCCCTACAATCGGAGGCAGTATATCGTTCACAGTAGACCCTACCCTTGCGTATATCATCGGAAACTCTGTTATTGTCGTGGATTCGGTCACCCCAGTCAACCGGTTTGAAGGATATGTGTCCACTTATAATAAACAAAGCGGTGCGATTACCATTCACAATATCAAGAATATAGAAGGCACATTTGGATCCGCGGTTGTGTATAATGTGAATTTGGATGGTATTGACGGACCTACTGGACCTACCGGTCCTACTGGACCCACCGGATGCACCGGTATGGATGGTGATAGATATAATACGAAAACCACTACAGCCATCGCCCTGACGTCCCCCGTCCCTACAATCGGGGGAAGTGTATCGTTTACAGTAGACCCTACCCTTGCGTATATCATCGGAAACTCTGTTATTGTCGTGGATTCGGTGACACCAGTCAACCGGTTTGAAGGATATGTGTCCGCTTACAATAAACAAAGCGGTGCGATCACCATTCACAATATCAAGAATATAGAGGGCGCATTTGGCCCCACAATAACGGTCGTGTATAATGTGAATTTGGACGGTATTGATGGCCCAACAGGTGCCACAGGACCGACTGGACCGACCGGACCCACGGGTAGCACAGGACCGACCGGACCCACGGGCCCAACCGGCGTAACAGGACCCACAGGAGCCACTGGACCCACCGGACCCACAGGAGCCACTGGACCCACTGGACCTACCGGCGTAACAGGACCCACAGGGCCCACGGGTAGCACTGGACCGACCGGGCCAACCGGCGCAACCGGCCCCACGGGCCCAACCGGCGAAACCGGCCCTACAGGACCCACTGGACCCACTGGTAGCACTGGACCTACTGGACCCACAGGTTGCACCGGGCCGACAGGACCCACGGGTAGCACAGGACCGACCGGGCCAACCGGACCCACAGGTTGCACCGGACCTACTGGACCCACCGGTAGCACTGGACCTACGGGCCCTACTGGTGAAACAGGACCGACCGGGCCAACCGGATCCACCGGACCCACTGGTAGCACCGGACCTACGGGACCTACCGGCGGCACTGGACCTACTGGACCCACCGGTTGCACCGGACCAACTGGACCCACTGGTGAAACAGGCCCTACCGGTCCGACTGGACCCACCGGCGCAACCGGCCCTACCGGTCCTACCGGAGCAACAGGACCGACTGGACCCACCGGCGCAACTGGACCCACTGGACCTACCGGAGCAACAGGGCCGACCGGACCCACCGGCGCAACTGGACCAACAGGACCTACTGGACCCACTGGCGTAACCGGCCCTACCGGTCCCACTGGCGCAACAGGGCCGACCGGACCCACCGGCGAAACAGGGCCCACCGGACCCACCGGACCAACAGGCCCCACCGGTCCCACTGGCGAAACAGGCCCCACCGGACCCACCGGACCAACAGGCCCCACTGGACCTACAGGACCTCAAGGCGAAACGGGACCGACGGGACCTACCGGCGCAACCGGTCCCACTGGACCCACAGGGCCTCAAGGCGAGACAGGACCCACCGGACCCACTGGCGCTACAGGACCTACAGGACCCACCGGCGCCACTGGACCGATGGGTTCAACCGGCACCACTGGACCCCAAGGTATTCAAGGCAGTGGAGGTTTGGTATTATTTATGAACCGTCAAAACGGTGGCGGGGCTACACTGAATGAGTTATCACTGACTCCAAATGCGGCGGCGCAAAACAGTTATACCATAAATATCGTGCAAGGCACACACGTTGTTGCGGCCAATTTGGCCGGACTTATTTCTGATTTCACCAGTCAGCCATTTTTAACATCCGGGATGTGGGACCTCAACTTTTTCGCGAATGCAGTCACAACGCAGGATTACGGGAACATTAATGTATATTTTTCAGTCTATATCATTGACGCAGGCGCACTGGTTCATCCACAGGTCCCAGGAACAACCATTATAGATACAGTAAATGCGGCAACCATACCACCTGTTAATTTACCCTCAAATGTTATCCAGGTTGGCGGAATATCATCCTATGGAATTTTATCATCTACAATAATAACCGAATACACGACGAGTTTATATGTTCCTTATACGAATATTGGTATCTATGTCCAACCCTACTTACAGGTCCAAATGTATGTTTATAATTCAAATACCAAAACATTACACGGGACGATTTATTTCCAAAGTTCCGCAACATATTCACACCTTCATACATCGCTCGGTCTGGTTGGACCAGTAGGACCTCAAGGCGCAACTGGCCCTACTGGACCTACTGGCGCGACTGGCCCCACCGGGTGCACAGGCCCCACCGGACCTACTGGCGCCACCGGCCCCATCGGCCCCACCGGGTCTACCGGACCTACCGGGCCTACCGGCTCCACCGGACCTACCGGGCCCACCGGGTCTACGGGTCCTACGGGTCCTACGGGCCCCACTGGGTCTACGGGTCCTACGGGCCCCACTGGCGAAACCGGCCCCACCGGACCTACTGGGTCTACCGGACCTACCGGACCTACTGGGTCTACCGGACCTACCGGACCTACTGGGCCTACCGGACCTACTGGACCTACCGGACCTACTGGATCTACCGGACCTACTGGATCTACCGGACCTACCGGACCTACTGGCGAAACGGGGCCTACCGGACCTACCGGGTCTACAGGCCCTACCGGCCCTACCGGGTCTACAGGCCCTACTGGACCCACTGGCGCAACAGGGCCAACCGGACCTACAGGGTCCACCGGACCCACCGGACCTACCGGGTCCACCGGCGCCACCGGACCCACCGGACCTACCGGACCCACCGGACCCACCGGACCTACCGGACCCACCGGACCCACCGGACCCACCGGACCCACCGGACCCACCGGACCCACCGGACCTACAGGCGAAACAGGACCCACAGGCCCTACAGGGTCCACCGGACCTACCGGACCAACTGGCCAACAAGGTATCCCCGGTGATAAATATAATACAAGTTCAACCACCAGTATCACAATATCCCCTTCATCCGGCCAAGACCTTTCATTTAATATCGGGCCAGGTTATGCGTATCTTTCCGGAAATAGCGTCGTGATCGTGGATTCCACCGATTTCAATAACCGGTTTGAAGGGACGGTTCTCTCCTACGATACGAATACAGGCATCATCACCATCACTGGAATAACAAATATCAAGGGAACATACGGCGGCGCAAAAATATACAATGTAAATCTCGATGGCATTGATGGTCCAACCGGTGCGCACGGTCCGACCGGGCCACAAGGCCCCACTGGTTTATCTGGAAATATTTTCAACACCGCGACAACTACCTCGGTTATTATAAGCCCCATTACCAATGGCCAACTTTCTCTCACCGTATCATCTGGGTTGTCGTATATTTCCGGGAATTCGGTTATTGTGGTTTCATCGGTTACACGTGCAAACTATTTTGAAGGAACTGTCAATGGCTATAATACCAGCACAGGTGTCATTGATATTTCAAATATACAAAATGTAAATGGTGTATTTACATCATCGGTGATTTATAACGTGAATTTGGACGGCATTGATGGACCTATTGGACCTATCGGGCCCACTGGAAGCGCTGGACCAGCGGGACTCATCGGACCCGTTGGCCCCACTGGAAGCGCCGGACCAGCGGGCAGTAATGGCGAAATCGGCCCCACCGGCCAAAAAGGACCAACGGGAGTCGGAAATTCATTATTTGTCGGAGTTACAGGTGCGAATGGCGGTGTAACCGGATATTATTCCATAACGAATCTATTATTCGATCAAGATGCTGGGTTTGATATCGTTCAAGGACCCACCGATACAGTTAAGGTGACAATGAATAGCACATTTAAATATTGGGAAGTAGATGGTCAATTGGCATTAACTGCCAACGGATTGGATACGGTGAATTTCAAGTCGGGGAATAATATCGCCATAACTGGAGCAGTTGATGCGTCTGGTAATAAATCTCTCACGATTGATTTTAGTGGGAATGGTGGAACGGGACCGACTGGACCTACCGGGCCTACCGGTGCCACAGGACCTACCGGACCCACGGGCGCTACCGGACCTACAGGCGCAACCGGACCTACCGGACCTACCGGCGCAACTGGACCTACCGGACCCACAGGCGCTACCGGACCTACCGGACCCACAGGCGCTACCGGGCCTACCGGACCTACCGGCGCAACCGGGCCTACCGGACCCACAGGCGCTACTGGTCCCACGGGTGCAACTGGACCTACCGGTCCCACAGGCGCAACCGGACCCACAGGACCTCAAGGCGAAACAGGACCGACAGGACCTACCGGCGCAACTGGTCCCACCGGACCCACAGGGCCTCAAGGCGCCACGGGACCTACCGGACCCACCGGCGCTACTGGACCTACTGGACCCACCGGCGCTACAGGACCGACTGGACCCACGGGGAATGCCGGACCCGCGCAATTCACACTTGTTCCAGCGACAGGGTATGAAGCGGCCTTTGAATTTCCCAGGTCAAACACAGTCTTCAAATCAGGGGCGACGACAACGTCTATTGACAAATGTCTTACATTAGAAGCTTATCAGTTTGTGTATATAACATTTAAAGTGCCTCAAGTGAATGTATCGCGCATCGTTGGTCTCACCGACGACGATGGAACTACAGCGTATTACCACTTTAATTTTGCCAACTCGGGCGCAAATCAGTTGTTTATGTATGTAAATAATGTCAGTGTTTCATCCGTGAATAATCCGACCAGTTATACCATAAATGACACATTTACGATTTTGGTCACTTCACTCCACGCGGGCTTTTATAAAAATGGGGTGCTTCTTTATTCCACGCCGAATATTCTCTCTACATTCCGCGGATTTTTCGGAATGCTTGCGCAAAATGACGCTGTCACAAATATCTCTTATGGTTATTTGCCGATAGGACCTACCGGGCCTACGGGACCCACTGGCGTCACCGGACCTACTGGACCTACCGGCGCAACGGGCCCCACGGGACCTACCGGCGCCACCGGACCCACCGGCCCTACCGGCGCAACGGGTCCCACTGGTGCGACCGGACCCACGGGACCCACCGGTGGCACCGGACCTACCGGGGCAACGGGACCTACAGGACCCACCGGCACTACTGGACCTACGGGACCTACTGGCGCAACGGGCCCCACCGGACCTACCGGCCCCACTGGTGGCACCGGCCCCACGGGACCCACCGGACCCACTGGACCCACCGGCGAAACGGGGCCAACTGGCCCTACAGGACCCACCGGACCCACCGGCGCAACGGGTCCCACTGGCCCCACCGGTGGCACCGGCCCCACGGGACCAACAGGACCCACCGGCCCAACCGGCGAAACGGGGCCGACCGGGCCGACTGGACCCACCGGACCCACCGGCCCTACCGGACCGATTGGTGCAGCTGCAACCTCCGAAAATACATTCCGGTATACGCTTAATGCGGTAAATACCGAATCATCCAATCCAGGTGCGGGTAATTTCAAGTATAACCAATCTACACAATCAGGCGCAACCGAGATTTATATCAGCAATACGGATAGCGCAGGCGCAGGTTCAGTGATTTCACCGTTTTTCGCATCACTGGCTTTATACGGCCAAACCAATGACCTTGGAACAATTAAAATCCAAGATGTGGAAGATTATTCCCGGTTTCTATTGTTTCGTCTTACAAGCGTGACCGTCCAAGATGCGAATTCCACCGGATGGTATGTGTTTACGGTAACGAATTTAATTAGCGATTCTAATATGTCAAACGCTCACGCGTGTCACGTGAGTTTCGGGTTGGCGGGTGTAAAGGGCGCGACTGGCCCCACTGGACCGACTGGTGGCACCGGACCCACTGGACCGACCGGCCCAACTGGACCTACTGGTGGCACTGGACCCACGGGACCCACTGGACCTACCGGCGGCACCGGCCCTACCGGACCTACCGGTGGCACCGGACCCACAGGCCCCACGGGCCCCACCGGACCCACAGGACCTACCGGACCTACAGGCCCCACTGGTCCGCAAGGATTTACTGGACCTACCGGACCCACAGGAGGCACCGGGCCGACTGGACCCACCGGACCGACTGGACCCACAGGTGGCACCGGACCGACTGGACCCACCGGACCCACTGGACCCACAGGTGGCACAGGACCGACTGGACCTACCGGTGGTACGGGACCTACCGGCCCTACTGGACCTACGGGCGGCACGGGACCCACCGGACCTACCGGTGGCACAGGACCGACGGGTGCGGCTGCCCCCGCATTATTCACACTAACCCCCGCAACAGGAAGTGCCGCCAGTTTTACATTCCCAACCCGAAACTCGTTCCAAAAAATATCGGCGACGGGTTCAAGTGAAAATGTTATCACCGATGAGGCGTATTTCACCGCGTTTCTCACGTTCTCGCCGGCCACCACAGGTAACCTCCGCGTCATTGGTTTTACCGATATAAGCGCATCTACCACCCCCTATTACAACTTTCTGTTTTCGTCAGGTAGCACCAACTATAGCACTGTCGTTAATAATGTCACGATGACCACCGGAACCTATGCGGCCAATGACATATTCACGTTAATCGTTACCACTTCTTATACCAGGTTCTTTCGTAATGGTGCCGAAGTATATACCGACACGGCAACCCCCGCATCACAGCGACGATTGCGCGGTTATTTCTCGCTCGCAGCGCAAAACGATACGATACAAAATATCGCGGTGGGTTATGCCGAGGCTGGACCCACAGGACCTACCGGACCCACCGGTCCAACAGGACCCACAGGACCACAAGGAACGCCAGGAACTGCTGCAAATACGGGTTCAACAGGGCCTACGGGCCCTACAGGCGGCACCGGCCCTACTGGACCTACAGGTGGCACCGGACCTACTGGGCCTACTGGACCGACTGGACCTACCGGTAGCACTGGCCCTACCGGCCCCACAGGCGGCACAGGCCCCACAGGCGCCACCGGACCCACGGGTCCTACAGGCGGCACCGGACCCACAGGACCGACCGGTCCCACCGGGCCCACGGGAACCACCGGCACAACGGGACCCCAGGGTGATACCGGCAACACCGGCCCTCAGGGAACACCAGGAACTGCGGCGAATACCGGCGCGACCGGACCTCAAGGCAACACCGGCGCCAGCGGACCAACTGGCTCCACCGGACCCACAGGCCCCACCGGACCCACCGGACCACGAGGAAACACTGGACCCACCGGACCCCAAGGCCCCCAAGGTTCTACTGGTCTCAACGGCGCTTTCGCGGCCATCGGCGCAACTGGCCCTAACGGATCAACTGGGTCAACCGGCGCGGCGTCCCCGTGGGCGTTTGTCACCGCATCCACCAATATTTATTACGCCAACGGAACCGTCGGTATCGGCCACGCTACACCAGATATAAGCTATTCTCTCGACGTGAGCGGTGTCATCAAAACACTCGGCATCAACAATGTTAGTGATTATCGTATCAAGGACCACATTACCTCACTTTCCGCGACACCGAACCTTCCCACAATTGACCGACTTCGTCCGGTGATGTATTATAACCGACTTCTGAATAAGAATGAATACGGGTTCATCGCACACGAAGTCCAGGAAGTATTCCCCAACCTCGTCGTCGGAAATAAAGACGACGATCAGTATCAGTCCATTCATTATACACCGATGTTTGCGCTACTCGTCAATGAAGTCAAAGAGATGAAGCGAGAGATTGCAGAATTACGAAAGAAGTTATACGAAGGCGACGACAAGTGACGTGATGCCTATTCAGAATGAAGTGTATCGCAAACGATACATTTCATTATTACGCGGGTATATATCCATATTCCTTCTCGGTCACGGATCCGCTGCCGCCTCCGGCTTCCCCCACCACCGCACCCGAGAGAGTAAACTCTATATTTCCAGACGCGGCCCCGCTATTCGTCCCGATGGAATACGCGAACAACACCTCGTCACTACCGAACTCCCCCACCACACCACCACTCACCGGTGTCAACGATAACGCCACATTTGTATGCGCGACCGTAAACGGCGCAACCGAATACCCGTTCCAATTCATATAAAAACAATACGACTTGTTGTTACTCAATGCGGTCGCCGTCGCCCCCGCCCCCGCCGCTGCGACGACATACACACGCTTGGATTTATACCATCCTCCCGCATCACCCGCCCCCGTCGCCTTCGTATATACCGTCAAAAACGGCGTAGAAACAGACGAAAACAAGTGTAAGTTCAACCGGATATACCGCAAATCCCCCACGGTGGATGTCTCCGTGTTCGGTAAGAGATACCAGTTTATTTTATTACGCACCGACGGCGCGGGATTCACCCACCAAGCCGAATTTGTATAATACCAGCCCTGATACCCGTATCGCAACAACGGAATCGGCACGGGCGGCGAACCGTCCGCATAGACCGACGATGCAACCGACGCATTGGATGCGGAAATATCATACACGTTTGCTGCATAAGGATACCCGTTCGGAAACGATGCACTGTCGGCAACTGGTGTATTCACGTAAGCGCCCCCCGCTACGCTGGTCTTCATAATCAATTTGATATTATAGGTTCGCGCGGGGATGACCGCCACATTTGTCAACGCGTGCTGTCCCGGCGATGCCTCCATCACGACTTTAAAATTCAATGTGTCATTTTCGGAGAGGGGGACGCTCTGGATTACGCCGGCGTCGTCGCCCCCCGCCTCGTCGATCGCCACTAACCTCCCAGGCGCATTCAACGAGATTTGCCGCATTAATTCACGAGAGATATTTGTCACCGTTGTATCCTCATTGGTAGAATACCGGTTCCCGGAACCATCCACTGCCATCACTATATTCGCCGACATTGTTCCTACAGTATCCAATACTGCCATAATACCAACTCTCGCAACCTCGCCATAATACGCCAGGTTTTCGCGAATGTCTTCTTCATTGCGGAATAGGTCAACGCCGTGGACGGTATTGAATAAATTCAGCGCAATATATCGGAGGAAATCGTGCTTCACGAGAGATTTATTGGCGCTATATGCGCCCGCGCCCGCGCCCGCGCCGCCCGACGGCGTAAGCATCCCCGCCGACTCATCACGGTCCATCATCGCGTGGGATGGGTTTAAATTCAATGCTGTCGGCCAATATTTGCGAAATACATAATATTGAATATCAGATGATGCGTCAAATATCTGGTCGTTCAGTGACGACGCATCGGTGCCAGTGCCCGATCCACGCCGGAACTGGAACACCGCGCGCATATCACTTAATTTAACATAAAACACGGCGGTAGCATCGTAGTCTGGCGCCGTATTTCTCTCGGTCGTGTCATTGTCATTGCTATCGCCGTGGACACCTAATGCGTATAATTGAAAGGATGTTCCCGATTCCGCTGTTTCATTCCAATCAGATGAAGACATCGTGGACGTGGCGTGTGTGTGTGTGTGTGTGTGTGTGTGTGTGTGTGTGTTAATAAATAAATACCAACGGTGGTCTTTATTTATTTATTATGATAATGTATTTATTTGTGTATCGGCCTATGGATACGCCGAAGGAACCATTGCCATAAACCCATATTCTTTCTCTGACGGCACACCCGACGCGATTTCACCGACAATAATGCTCGCCAATGTGAATTCCACTGAACCGGCAGTAGCCCCGCTATCCGTCTCAAGTGCGATATTGGTGATGACTTCATTGCTCGCAAAGGCGCCAGTTCCAACTGAAATTACAAGATCCTTATTGGTATAACCAATCATCGCGGGTTCGCGTGAATACGAGTTGAAGTTCATATAAAACGAGTACTTCGTTCCATTGGTGAGCGAAGCGCCGCCGCCACCCGACACGATATACTTGCGCCAAGAACCCGACTGTGTATATACCATCAAATATGGAACCGCAGTCTTATTGTAAATTTTCAGATTCATACGGATATATTGAAGCTCGCCCACGGTGGATGAACCTACGCGATTCGCTGCCACCAGCCATTTCACGTGGTTTCGCACACCCGAATTCACGCCAACCCACGCACTACTGTTCGTATAATACCAACCGTCATACCCGAACCTTGTAAAAGGAATCGGCGCGGGAGGCGAATAAATATTATAGACGGCGGCGGCTGCCTCACTATCCGGCGCAATGCTCGTCACCGATGATGAATAAGGGTAAGAATTCGGATACATTTCACTGTCCGATATCACGGTATTCGGATTGGTTACATTCGTTACACTGGATTTCAATACCAGTTTTATCGTATAGGAACGCGACGGAATTTCGGATACACCCGTCAGCACGTTTTGAGTCGCGGCCGCCTGTATTGTCACCTTGAATGTTATTGTATCTTCTTCGCGAAGAGGCACCGTCTTCATCCCATTATTGTCCGCGCCATTATTATAAAACCTGGACGCAACCGAGGCGGAAATCTGACGCATCAGCTCGCGACACAAATTCGTATTTCCCGACGCACTATTTGTTAAATACTTATTTCCAGACGCATCACACGCCATCGTCTCGTCCCCGGATGTCGTGGATATCCCGGACATTATTTCGTGGATGTTATGCCGAATACTCTCGCCATAATAGGTGGCGTTTTCTTGTAAATCGGTCTCGTTCTTGAATAAATCCACCCCGTGAATCGTGTTGAATAATTTAAGAGCAATATAACGCACGAAATCGTGTTTTACGAGCATTTTGCTTTCTGCGAATAATCCCGTATTTCCAAGCATACCCGCGCTATCCGCCTTATTCAACATTGCGTGGGATGGATTGATTTTGAGTTCGGCCGGCCAATTTCGGTGAAACACGTAATATTTGAGATCGGTCGCATTGACATCATTGACGTCTATTGCGTCGGATTGATATTTGAAAATATCGGTCATATCGGACAATCGTACATAAAACACGGCAGTCGCGTCGGTGGTGTCCGCGATGAGATTCAACGTATCCAGTGATGCCAGTGTTGTGAGATTAAATGACTGGTTTAATCCGACGAGAGAAAAGTGAAGATACCGGTCGATGAGAAGAGGATTACTTGTGATGGTCGCCGGCCCATATGTTGCGTTTTGGACCTGCGTTGCCGTAAATGAGACCAGACCATTTCCATTTCCGGTTATCGTGATTTCACCGGTCGTCGCATTGATTGTCGCAAGATATATATTACTTGATGAATACACAATCGGTGCGTCGCTATTACTGGTAGGGAGCGTCGTCGGCATAAAAGGGGTTGTATCCGTGGATAGTTTCGTGGCCGGGACGACAAACGACGACGCACTCATCGTATTCGTCTGTAACACCAAGCCGACAATACTTCCCACGAATAACCAAACTGGTTTGCCATCGTATGTAATCACTTCAACGATTTGATTTGTGGAATAGTCGCGAACAACGTTTGATGAACTATAATAGATTACACCATTGATGCGGAAGTATTCGTTTTCATTGATGGGTAGATAAAATTTGTCATACGTATTAACATCCAGGACGATGTCGGTGATCGGAGTCGTGGGTGACGTGGACGTCTGCGGGATAATGACAGCGACCGATGACGACGATGTTGCGCTCGCTAAATCCAGATTTGCGACGGTTCGCAGGGGAGATGATTCGGAAATGGCTGCGAGGATCGTGGGCCCAGATACAGATGAAATGGCGATGGCAGTAATGTCGCGATTGTCGGAATTCTTCAGCAATTGGAGTTTTTGAAGCGGGGTAAATGCGACATCTGTTATATTTGCGCCCTTGATGCTTGTATTCGTGAAATTTACATTGGTGACATTTGCGCCGGTGAGGTTGACATTCGCGAGTGACGCATTGTTAAAGATTGTGCCGGATGCGTCTACTCCGGTCAATGTTGCGCCAGAAAGGTCGGCATTTGTGAAATCGGTGCTTTTTATTGTTGCGCCAGATAAATTCGCGCCTACAAGTGACGCATTCGTAAATATTGCGTCCGTGATCGTTGCGCCAGTGAATGTTGACCCGAATAACTTTGCGCCGGCGAAATTAGAGCTTGTTATGTTGGCATTATTTATATTGGCGCCACTTAAATCCACGACGGCGTAATTCGTTGCGCTCGTCAGCGTGGCACCTTGAAGCGCATTTCCCGCGGGGGTGACTGTGATGGTGGCGGTGATGGGCGTGGGGGCTTCATATAATGTTCCTTGTGCTTGCGATGCGACGATGACGGCGGAACCGGGCGCCCTTGGTGTTATCACGCCAGTTGTTGGATGTATAACGAGAACATTGGACGATGGATCTTGAAGTGCATAGCTCACTGCGCCATTACTCGCGCTGGTCGCCGTGACGGCAAATGGCGCAACCGTGACATTGCGTGTCAGATCCGATAGACCGGTAAGCGTCGTAGTTGTTCGCGCGACCTGGATGGTCCACGATATCGGGTCTGATGTATATTGCGCGGTTTGTGCGCGGCGTGCTGTGATCGTTGCGGTTCCAACCGAGACCACGGAAATAACACCCGTGCTTGCGTTTATCACACCAGCGACACTAGGTGTGTCGCTTTCATACGTTAATGCGCCACTACTTGTGTTGGTCGCAGATACGATGAAATACTCGTCGCCGTAGGTTTTATTGACCACCTCTAATGATGGTGAAACGCGGGTTAGGGGGATTGACTGGCGATGAACCGTCATCGTATTACTCGTCTTGGTGGTGGAATTGTAAAGTGCAGTGGCGGCCTGCGTTGCTGTGAAATTGACATATCCGGCAGCGACGAGCGTAATGACTCCATTATTATCTATTGTTGCGACATTTGTATCACTAGATGAATAGGTTATCGCGCCATCACTTGCGCTGGTGGGTGCTACCAATACCGAAAAAGGCGAGGAGCCATAGGTCTTATTTCCATTTACGTTGAAGGTGGAGAGGATCGGTGTTCCTTTATTCACGGTGATCACGACCGTTCCACTTGCATCGGTGAAATTGGTCGTGGCGACGGCTTGTGAGATCGTAATGGTCGCGGTGCCGACCCCGTTGATGCTGACAAATGATGTATCCACGATGGATGCTACGCTGGTATTACTGCTTGTAAAGGACAAGGTGGCGCCTGATACGTCGTCGGTATTAGTGGATGTCGGGGTGAGGCGAAATGACGCATCCCCGTATGATTTTGTGATCGCTGCAAGGGTGATAACCGGCGTGATGCGGGCTACCACGAGTGTGGCCGAGATATCCAGTTGTCCGCGGTTTGCTGTTGCTGCCTGTGTTGCGGTGATTACAGATGAACCCGCACTCACGATAGTGACTGTTCGTCCGCTGATCGTCGCAACTGCGGGATTACTGCTTGTAAATGTGAAACCTACAGTATTATCAACCGTTGTTGGGTCGGTTAGATCAAATGGGGCATCGCCGTATTTCTTGCCGGACGGAATCGTGAAGTTGCTTAATGAAGCCGACACCACCAATGATGCGGTCACTGACGACCCGCCGGTATAATTGCCATCCGCACTTGCCGCCTGGGTTGCAGTGATGGTCGTGGTTCCCGCTCCGACGATAGTCACCCTGCCTCCGGAGGTGACAGTTGCGACCCCCGGTGCACTACTCGTATACGTGAATGCGCCGTCGCTGTTACTGGTAGGCGCAGTAAGGTCAAACGCTGCATCCCCGAAGTTCTTGGCGGGTGCCGTGAGCGCACCGATGGTAGGCGCAATGGGTGAAACCACCAAGGATGCGGTTACTGACCCGCCGGTGTAATTCCCGCTTGCGTCCTGAGTTGCGGTGATGGTCGTGCTTCCCGCCCCGACGACAGTCACCCTGCCACCGGAGGTGACAGTCGCGACCCCCGCCACACTACTCGTATACGTGAATGCACCGGTGCTGTTGCTCGTGGGCGCAGTAAGGTCAAACGCCGAAGCCCCGAAGTTCTTGGTAGGTGCGATCAGGGTGCCGATGGTGGGTGCTGCCCGGGCGACCGTTAATGTTCCACTGGTTGAACTGGCTGCATAATTTCCACACGCGTCAATGGCAACATAAATCGTAATGGGGGTGGGCGTATACGCGAGAATGGTTGCAGTCACCCCATCCACCTCGGAAATAGAAACAAGTTGCGCGTTTGAACTTGTAAAGTGGTACGTTCCATCTGTATTATCCAGGCCTTCAGTAAATGGAAGGAGTGAAAATGACGCATCACCAAAGGTCTTGTTAGGAATTGTAAATGCCTTTAAGAATGTAGGTGCTGCGCGATTCACGAGGAAGGATGTTGTAACACTACCTGCT
>JACCEC010161886.1_pt1 | contig 27338 bp, 32 predicted proteins | sample 7450121 | NCBI WGS metagenome assembly JACCEC01 (sample SAMN15323455, study PRJNA562643) | freshwater metagenome | isolation source: river surface water | place: USA:Blue River Watershed | collected 2017-08-18 | reverse complement strand
CCTGTAAATACAGAGGAGTTTCGTCGTTATCAAGTAATTTTGCTTTAATGAAATCAGAGCCAGGAGTATCTTTTGCCATTTCACCCTCAAAATCTATATTTCCGATGCGGATTCTATCTCTTAAATATTGATGGGAAGGGTATTCTTTGGAATGCTTGATTAGATTTGGATAAACCTTTCCATAAGCGTCCACCAAGTCATAAATCCATTGTTCGCCTGGCCAACGCAATTCTGTTCTTTCTCCATATAATTTCTTAGTCATTTCCATTTCAGATATAAATTTCGTCCCTTTGCCATCTCCTTTATAATGCCATTGTGAGCTACTAACGATTAATCCTTCTACCTTATACTCATTGGAATAGAGTAACATTCTAATAAATGAGTCCACATCATCCAATTCTCCGTCCGTCGTTACAATTGTACGTGGTTTGGTAGATTGCTTGGAGCTTTGGGCAATAGCTGGATTGAATAGACCAATGCTACATAGAAACAAAAGTAAACGAATGTTTTGCTTTATTTTCATTTGATTAATTATTTATGGTTGAAATTATCTTATTTCAATTTTTTATTTTAATTTTATAATACATGCAAAGTAAAACGTAAAAAAATATATTTCAAAAAATTTCGTTTGTTTTCTTTTATTTTCGTTTTTTTTGTTTTTAAATTTGTCCATTCATTCATATTTTAATGAGAAATTATGTTACCGAATCAAAGAAGAGATAGAATAGTTGAATTATTAAAAGAAGATGGTTCTGCAAAAGTTGCCGATTTAGCAAGATTATTCAAGGTGACGGAAGTGACAATTCGCCAGGATTTAGAAAAATTGGAGGCAGAGGATTTAATTATCAAAGAACATGGAGGGGCATATCTCAAAAATGTAGAAGATCAGGTTAAGAATTTTTCTTTAGCTCATCAAGATAATTTGGATAAAAAAGAAATGATTGCTCAAAAATGTCTTGAATTTATTGAATCGGGCGATACAATTATTCTTGATTCAGGAAGTACAACAACCGAAATAGCTAAGAAAATAAAGTCATCTGGTATCAAAAACCTAACAATTATTACCAATGCCTTGAATATTGCGATGATGCTTGGCACAGCACCGGGAATGGAAGTAATTATGACAGGGGGGGAATTTAAGCCACCAACCTTATCTCTGACAGGGCAGAAGGCTGCTGATTTTTTCAAAGGACTCAATGTCCAAAAATTATTTTTAGCAACTGCCGGAATTTCGTTAAAAGCTGGACTAACTTATCCGAGTATCAGTGATTTGGTTGTAAAAAAGTCGATGATAGAGGCTGCTGAACTTACCTATTTGGTAGCAGATAGCTCTAAAATCGGCAAAAGTGCTTTGGCAAGCTTGGGGGCATTGGGCTTGATTGATTATATCATAACCGATGCGGGAATTCAAGAAAAACACAAAGAAGTATTTAGAGAAAATGAGATAGAAGTAATCATTGCATAAAATAAGAAATAATGGTATCAATTGGGGTAATTATCGGAAACAGGGATTTTTTTCCTGATAGTTTAGTTGAAAAAGCAAGAACAGAGATAATTGAGGTTTTTGCAAAATTAAATTTAAAACCTATTCTACTGGACAGTCAAGAGACTAAATTAGGTGGTGTTGAAACATTTAAAGAAGCTCAAAAATGTGCAGCTTTATTTAAGGCTCATCGAGAGGAGTTGATGGGGGTTTTAGTGCTGTTGCCCAATTTTGGGGATGAGAAAGGGGTTGCTGATACTTTAAAATTAGCAAATCTTGATTTACCTGTATTGGTACAAGCATATCCTGACGAACTTAGCAAAATGAATGTGGTAAATCGAAGGGACTCATGGTGTGGAAAAATTTCGGTTTGCAATAATTTATACCAATATGGTATTAAATATAGTTTAACCAGTACACATGTAAGTCTTCCGTCTGAGGCTGGATTTCAGAAGGATTTGCTCGATTTTGTGGCGGTCTGCAGGGTCGTTAAAGGTTTGAAAAATGTCCGTATCGGAGCTATTGGAGCAAGACCCGGAGCTTTCAACACGGTAAGATATTCTGAAAAAATTCTTCAAAGAAATGGAATTACAGTGACAACATTTGATTTATCAGAAATTTTAGGTCGTGCCAATAAGCTTACAGCCACTGACGCAAAAGTACAGCAGCACATCGAATCTATCAATGCGTATGCAGCGAAAGGCAAAACTCCTAACGAAGCCATGTTACAGATTGCCAAATTAGATGTTGTACTAAAAGAAATTATGGAAGAAAATGCTTTAGATGCAACAGCCATCCAATGTTGGACTTCTTTACAGCAAAATTATGGTTGTAATGTTTGTACCAGTATGAGTATTATGTCGGAAAATATGTTGCCGAGTGCATGTGAAGTAGATGTAACGGGTACATTAAGTATGTATGCCATGCAGTTGGCGTCAGGCTCGCCGAGTGCATTAGTCGATTGGAACAATAATTACGCCGATGACCCCGAAAAATGTGTTCTTTTTCATTGTGGCAATTGGGCAAAATCGTTTTTACCCGATATTCAAATCAGTAATGCACCAATTTTAGGAACATCAGTAGGAGTTGAAAATACTTATGGAGCGTTGGACGGAAGGACTCCCGCAATGCCATTAACCTACGGCAGAATCAGTACCGATGATCCTAAAGGAATCATTAAAGTATATATAGGAGAAGGTGAATTAACAAATGATCCGCTGAATACTTTTGGAAACCGTGCCGTAGCACAAATACCCGATTTGCAGGGATTAATGAAGTATGTATGTCGAAATGGATTTGAGCATCACGTAGTGATGAATGCTTCAAAGACTGCTTCTATCTTAGAAGAATCATTGGGAAATTATATGGGTTGGGAAGTTTATAAACATTAATAGAATGGCACTTATACAAAATTATTTCAATCGAAGAATTAAACTAGTCTTGATTCTTAGTCTCGGATTAAGCTTTACATTTATTAAAAATAGCACAGCACAAGATAAACCACGTATTGTGATTACGGCTGACCCTGAGCTAGATGATAATAATTCTTTGATACGTTTTTTGTTGTATAGCAATGAAATGAATATCGAAGGGTTGATTTATGCAAGCAGTGGATTTCATTGGAAAGGAGATGGAAAAGGTACAAAATGGTATGTGCCAGGAAGAGAATATGCAAGATTTGGTTTGAATTTGTGTCCATGTGAATCTTGGAGATGGGCAAAAGATGAAAAATTTATTCATGATATAGTGGAGGCTTATGAAAAAGTATATCCTAACCTTAAAATACATCAATCCGATTATCCAACTCCTGCATATCTAAAATCAAAAATTCGCTATGGAAATATCGAATTTGATGGAGATATTTCTAAAGATACTCCAGGCTCTGATTTGATAAAATCACTGATACTTGATGATAAACCTGGGCAACTATTTATCACAGCTTGGGGTGGTCAGAGTACGATTGCAAGGGCTTTAAAATCCATTCAAATTCAATACGAATTTACTTCCGATTGGGAAAATTTAAAGAAAAAAATAGCTCGAAAAGTAGTTCTTCTTCCTTCTGGCGATCAGGATGATACCTATGCGACTTATATCAAACCAAATTGGGGAGAGATTGAATATCGTCAATTTACCGGAGGCCCTAATTATGGTTATGGAGCTCAACTAAGGGCAAAATCTGAAGATATTCCTTACTTAACTCCTGAATGGATGACTCAAAATGTAAAGAATAGAGGTGCTTTAGGTGCTTTATACCGAGTTTGGGGAGATGGAAAACAGATGGTAAAAGGGGATATTTTAGATTATTTTGGACTTTCTGGTTATTCTAATGAGGAATTGAAAAAGATGGGTTATGCTGTCTGGATGCCTGTACAACCGAAAGGTGCTTGGTTGGGGGAGGGTGATAATCACACCTTTATGAATATGCTTGGAAATGGTTTAAGGGCTTATGAATCAGGTGTTTATGGCGGTTGGGGTGGTCGTTCGTCTGATAAAAAAGATGCGATACAAATGGCATTTTCTATGGCAGATACAAGTGCTGCTGCGATGGCGAAACGACTTTCTACGGTAAATGTAGAACGAAATGAATCTAAAGATAAAATAGTATTGCCTAATTTTTTCCCTCAAGCTCAGCGTGACTTTGCCGCTCGACTACAATGGTCTGTAAGCCCAACTTATGCGGAGGTAAATCACCCGCCTATGGTAAGAATTGAAGGTCCTTTGACAATTATGGCAGGTGCGGGAGATAAAATCAGACTTAATGCTTTTGTTCATGATTCAGATAATAATACTGTCGAAAGTAATTGGTGGCAATTTCAAGTAGGAACATATCCTAATCGTGTCAATATCAATCCAATCGGTACTTCTCAAGCTTTAATCGAAATACCAAAAGATGCTGAACCAGGACAAACAATACATATCGTATTAGAAGCAAGAGATAACGGAAATCCGATTCTGACAAGTTATCAAAGAGTAATTATTAATATTAAAAATAAGTAATATCTAATGCCTATTGTAGAGTTCAAGGCGTTTCCTTAATAAAATATGATGACTATTAGTGAGTTAGAACAAAAATCAAAAGTATATCGAAAAAAAATTCTCCAATACATATTTCATGCAAAAGCAGGGCATACTGGAGGAAATTTATCGCTTATAGATATTTTAAATGTGTTGTATAACCGAATTTTGAATGTTTCGCCAGAAAATTTTTCATCAAAATCTCGTGATAGATTTATTCAAAGTAAGGGTCATTGCGTAGAGGCTTTGTATGTGGTATTGGCAGATAAAGGCTTTTTTCCAGAGGATGATTTATTGTCATTATGTCGTTTTCAGTCGCCCTACATCGGGCATCCCACCAAAAAAATTAAAGGAGTTGAACAAAATACAGGTGGTTTAGGGCATGGTTTATCGATGGCTTGTGGCAATGCCTTGGCTGCAAAAATGGATAATTTACCCACAAAAGTTTTCACGGTTTTAGGAGATGGTGAAATGGCGGAAGGCTCAAATTGGGAAGCATTTATGTTTGCTGCTCATTATAAATTAGATAATTTTTGTGCAATTCTCGACTATAATAAGCTACAAATTACCGCTTCTAATGCAGAGGTAATGGGCTTAGAACCTTTAGAAAAAAAGTTGGAAGCTTTTGGCTGGGCGGTTCGTCAGGTGGACGGTCATGATTTGGCAGCCTTAACTGAAACTCTTGAATCATTACCCTTTGAATCAAAGAAGCCATCATTTGTTATTGCTCATACCATCAAAGGAAAAGGAGTAAGTTATATGGAAAATGTGTTGAAGTGGCATCATGGTGTACCTTCCCAAGAACAATTGGACTTGGCATTGAGTGAATTAGCTTAATTTAGACTTTAATCGAATAAAAAAATGGTAGAAAATACCGCTCCGGCTAAAGCCAATTTGGAAGTTTTTTCTGAAACTTTACAACAATTAGCCGAAAATAATAGAGATTTATTGGTTGTTACAAGTGACTCTCGGGGTTCGGGTAAGTTAGTCCCTTTTGGACAAAAATTTCCGCAACAAATAGTAGAAGTGGGCATTGCAGAACAAAATTTGGTAGGCGTGGCAAGTGGCTTAGCAAGTATGGAAAAAATTACTTTTGCTGTTTCTCCAGCTTGTTTTTTGACTGCTCGTGCCTTAGAACAGATAAAAAATGATGTTTGTTACTCAGATAATCCTGTCAACCTGATAGGAATTTCTGCTGGTGTTAGTTATGGAGCTTTGGGAAGTACACATCATAGTTTGCATGATTTTGCAGTATTGAGGGCAATTAATAATATTTCTATTCTTGCTCCGGCAGACAATTTTGAAACAGAACAAGCCATTCGTTTTGCATCCTCTTCTAATAGACCTGTGTATATTCGGTTTGGCAAGAAAAATATGCCTTTGTCGCTAAATGGAAATTTCGGTGAAAATGACTTTCAATTTGGTAAAGCTCGCACCATTCGCAAAGGGAAAGACTTGACTTTCATTGCTACTGGTGAAGCTGTATTGCCATGTGTGGAGGCTGCTGATAAGTTAGAAAAAATAGATGGAATTAGTGTAAATATTATCAGTATGCACACTATAAAACCATTGGATACAGAAGTATTAAGACAAATTGCAACAGCCAATCTTCCAATAATTACTGTCGAAGAGCATTCTATTAATGGCGGATTGGGAGAAGCAATTGCTTCATTTTTGTTACAAAATAGCTTGTTTGTGCCATTTAAGTTAATTGGAATTCCAGATGAAGTGACGGTTTCTGGTTCACAACAAGAGATATTTGACTATTATGGAATTTCGCAAGAGGGTCTTAGAAAATCAGCTCTTACTTTATTAAATATTGATTCTAATGAAAAAAATGGAACTGTTTAGGAGAATATTTTTGAAATGTCTAATACTTTTAATTAGTATTATTTTTTTTGAATGTAGTTCTACTAAAGACAAAGAAAAACCTAAAGTTGCGGTTGTTATTTCAACTCTGAACAATCCATGGTTTGTGGTATTGGCAGAATCTGCTGCCGAAAATGCACAAAAATTAGGGTATGAAGCTAAAATTTTCGATTCTCAAAATAATCCTGCTTTAGAATCTGATAATTTTGAAAATTTAATTTCATCAGGCTTTGATGCAATTTTGTTTAATCCTACAGATGCAGATGGTTCTATTTCTAATATTTTGAAAGCTAAAGAGGCTGGTATCCCTGTTTTTTGTATGGATAGGGAAGTGAATTCCAATGATGTTGCGACAAGTCAGGTTTTATCTGATAATTACTCGGGTTGTGTTGAAATTGGTGTTGAATTCGTGAAAAACCTTCATGAATCTGGAAAATATGTTGAGATTATCGGCTTGGTTGGTGATAACAACACCTGGGCAAGGTCGGGAGGTTTTCATTCGGTGGTAGATAAATTTCCTAATTTGAAGATGGTTGCTCAACAAAGCGGAGAATTTGATAGAAATAAGGCTTTAGAGGTAATGGAAACGATGCTTCAGGCACACCCAGATATTAGTGGAGTTTTTTGTGGAAATGATGCCATGGCTATGGGTGCATATCAGGCACTGTTGGCGGCGGGTAAAGCGGATAAAGTAAAAGTTTTTGGATTTGATGGGGCAGACGATGTGGTACAAAAAGTAAAAGAAGGTAAAATTGTGGCAACAGGGATGCAATTCCCTAAAATTATGGCTAAAACAGCTGCTCAATTTGCCGATGAATATTTTAAAGGGAGAAGAATATTCCCACAAAGGGTACCAGTCGAGGTAGTTTTGGTAAAATAAATTTAATTGATTGTCAATATGAAAAAAATAGTTTTCGCTGTCATTGGTATTTTCTTGGCTTATCATTCCATTTATTTTAGAAAATTAAGTGAGATGAAAACCAAAGAAAATACAGAGTTTAATTTTAATAAACTCGCAGATTCTCTCTATTATCAAGGAATAATGAATACAAAATCGGCGGTGAATATATCAAATTTGATTGCTCTCAAGAAATCCAATCAAGATTCGGCGTTTGCTACTTTTGGTAATCGCTTGGGCATTGGGAATACTGCTTTTTTTATGGTATCGTTCAGCGGAAAAATTATCGAGAAATCCGAGCAAGGATTATTGATTCGCTCAGATGGTGGAGCGGATATTTGGATTGATACGAAGTTTATTTTTGGCAATGCGATAAGAGATGCTTCGAGAATGGTAAAATTGACAGATTTTAAAACAAATGCCGATTTTAATAAACTTTCAGAGGCTTTGAATACAATTATTCGTGAAAAAGCTATGCCTCAATCGCTCAGTACACTCGAAATAAATCAAAATATAGATGTATTGGGTGCTATTAAATTAACTAAAAATATGGAAGAAACAATGCCTTTGACAATTCTTCCTGTTAAATTGACCAAAAAATTTTAAACCTTTAATCGTTCTAATTTCGTGCTGGAAGCAATCAACATATCGAAGGAGTTTCCCGGAGTGAAAGCCCTGAAAAATGTCAATTTTCGTTTTTTTCCTGCAAAAGTTAATGCGATTGTAGGAGAAAATGGAGCAGGAAAATCTACTTTATTGAAAATATTAACGGGTGTTTATTCTGAATATGAAGGAGAAATTCGACTAAATGACAAGAAAATTTCTTTTCGAAATGTGCGAGAAGCTCAGAATTCTGGTATCGCAATGATTCATCAAGAGTTGAACTTAATTCCTGAACTTTCTATTCAAGAAAATATTTTTTTAGGGCGAGAAAAGGTAGATGTTTGGGGGTTATTGGATAATAAATCAATGTTTACGCAAACTAAAGATTTATTATCGGAATTACATTTGAATTATTCTCCGGAGAAGAAAATCAAAGAGTTGAGGGTAGGGGAGCAACAGTTAGTCGAAATTGCTAAAGCTTTACTCACAGATGCTAATATTATTTTGATGGATGAGCCTACCTCCGCTTTAACTGATAAAGAAATTGAGCATTTACATGTAATTATTCGTCAATTAAAGATAAAAGGAAAAACTATCGTCTATATTTCGCATAAAATGGACGAATTATTTAGAATTGCAGATTTTTATACCGTTCTAAGAGATGGAGAATCTGTGGATTCTGGGCCGATGAAAGCCGTCGATGAAAAGACATTGATACAAAAAATGGTGGGTAGGGAGGTGTTAATTACCAAAAATACATTTACTCCAAATCTGAATGAGGTAGTTTTGGAGTTAAATCAGGTTTCTGTAGTGCATCCCCACTTAAAAAATCGAAAATTACTAGAAAATATTTCATTTCAGCTCAGAAAGGGTGAAATTCTTGGAGTTTTCGGATTGATGGGGGCTGGTCGCACAGAGTTGTTACAAACTATTTTTGGCGTTTGTAACATAGAATGTGGGAAAATTATGATTGATGGGATTGAACAGCAAATCGATTCTCCCAATACTGCCATGAAATGTGGATTGGCTTTCGTAACAGAAGATAGAAAAGAAGAAGGTCTGATTTTAAATCAAAGTATTGCCGCAAATATTAGTTTGCCATTGTTGGAAAGTGCGTTTTTGTTGGATGAAGCTAGAGAGTCAAAAATTGCCCAAAATGCAATAGATTCACTGAAAATAAAGACAAATTCTCCTCACCAAATATGTCAAAATTTGAGTGGAGGAAATCAGCAAAAAGTCGTCATTGCCAAATGTCTTGAAACGAATCCTAAAATTTTAATGCTTGATGAGCCTACAAGGGGTATTGATATTCAGGCAAAAAGTGAAATTTATTCACTCATCAAACAATTAGCTCAAACTGGATTGGCTATCCTTGTGGTTTCTTCCGAAATTCCTGAATTATTAGCTCTGACTGATAGAATTTTGGTGATGTCTGGAGGTAAAATAACCAATAATTTAACAATAGATGAGGCTAATGAAGAACTTCTATTGAAGTATGCAATCTAAAGATTTTATATCTGTTCATTTGAAAATAATTAACAATGAATCAATCAATTATAAAAAAATTTCAGTCGTTCATCGCACTTTTTTTGTTGTGTCTGGTAATTTCTTTATTATCCGATAAATTTCTAACAAGTAATAATTTATGGAATGTACTTCGTCAAATTTCTGTCAATATCTGTATTTCAGCGGGTATGACTTTAGTTGTGCTGACTGCCGGAATAGATTTATCAGTCGGTTCGGTGTTGGCATTGAGTTCGGCTGTTTGTGCTGGTTTACTTAAATATGGACTGAGTTTCGCTTCATTTGATTTATTCATTGGATTCACGGTTTTAGGGGCTGTTTTGGTAGCTTTGATTATCGGTTTTCTTTCGGGGTTAATAAATGGCTGGGTCATTACTAAGTTTGCGATACCTCCTTTTGTAGCTACCTTGGCTATGCTCACGATGGCTCGTGGAGCCACGATGCTATATACCCGAGGAATTCCAATTTCAGAATTAGGTGATAAATTTGAATTTTTAGGCTCAGGATGGTTGATTGGGATTCCTATTCCTGTCTGGATATCTGTTGTAATAGTAGCGATTTTAGTGTTTATTACCCAAAAAACTACTTTTGGAAGATATATTTATGCGATAGGAGGAAATGAAAAAGCAGCTTTTTTGTCTGGATTAAACATCAATAGAATCAAACTTTTGGTGTATGCTTTTGCTGGAACGCTGGCTGCTATGGGTGGAGTTTTGGTTACGGCAAGACTCAACTCTGCTCAACCTAATGCTGGTTCAGGATATGAATTGGATGCTATTGCGGCAGTTGTTATTGGAGGAACATCTCTATCTGGTGGTATTGGTACAATTGCAGGAACTGTGGTTGGTGCTGCTATTATCGGCGTGCTTAATAATGGTTTGATTTTACTAAATGTATCTCCATTTTGGCAACAAGTCGTAAAGGGATTGGTGATTTTAGTGGCAGTTATTATCGATAAAAAATTGAATAAAAAAGCTTAAAGTAAACTATGAAATATGTATTGGCAATAGACCAAGGAACAAGTAGTACGAAATCTTTGATTTTTGATGAAGAGTCAAATGTAATAGCCAAAGGTTGGGTAGAATTAGCTACTGATTATCAGTCAAATGGCTTTGTTGAACAAAATCCTGAAGATATTTATCAAAATGTATTGGATTCTGTAAGAAATTGTTTCGCCGAATATAATGCTCTGAAACTCCCTATCGAATCGGTCGTGTCTTGCGGTATCAGTAATCAGCGTGAAACTTTTGTGCTTTGGGATACTCATGGGAATCCAATGTACCCTGCTGTGGTTTGGGCTTGTAAACGTTCAATTGCTATTTGTGATGAATTGAAACAGAAAGGGCATGAAGCATTGATTCGTGATAATACAGGTTTGGTTATTGATCCTTATTTTTCGGCAACTAAACTTCTTTGGTTAATTCAAAATAAACCTGAAATTAAGAGGTGCTTAGATAAAGGTGAGTTATATTTTGGTACTGTAGATACTTGGATTTTATATCGATTGTCTGAAGGGAAAAGTTATAAAACTGATTTGACAAATGCCCATCGTACTTTATTGTTTAATATTCATTCCCTAAAATGGGATACCGATATTTTAAAACTTTGGGGTTTGGAAAAGCTAAATTTGCCAGAAGTATTGCCTTCTTCGGCATATTTTGGAGAATTTAATCTAAATATACTACAGATTCCGGATTTCAATCATTCTATCGCAATTACAGCTTTGGTTGGAGATTCGCATGCTGCCACTTTTGGCGAAGGCTGTTTTGATAAAGGAAAAGGTAAGGTAACGATGGGTACTGGATGTTCCATTATGCTAAATATTGGTGCAAAACCCTTGGTCTCAAAACATAATATGTTAACTACCATCTGTTGGAGCTTGGATAATCGGGTTGATTTTGCTTTTGAAGGTGCAATTGTTTCGTGTGGCTCGACGATTGAATGGCTCAAAAACGAATTAAATTTTATCAAGGATGTACAAGAAACGGCTACAATGGCGTATGCTATTCCTGATAGTGGAGGCGTTTTTTTGATTCCTGCTTTCAGTGGTTTGGGGGCACCACATTGGCAAATGAATCGAAAAGCTTCTATTGAGGGGCTCACGTTCGGAACAGGCATTAATCATATTGTAAGGGCAGCATTAGAGAGTATCTCTTTTCAAATAAAAGATGTGGTAGAGGCAATGAAACAAGATTTAGGGGAAAATTTGGAGCAACTTTCCATCAATGGTGGGCTATCTAAAAATAGTTTCGTTATGGAGTGCCTATTGAATTTGTTACAAATATCTTTACAAAAGCAAGAAAATGCAGATGTTTCTGCTCTCGGAGCAGCTTATCTTTCAGGTCTGAAAAGTGGTGTATATGAAAATATGGAGGCATTACGAAAACTTAACCAACAGAAAGTTCAAATTATTCCAGCTCAATCATCTAATGATATTCTAGAAAATACATATCAATTTTGGAGAAATTTAGTGTCAAATGCCGACGTTAATGAGGGAGCTAGGTAGTCAGAAGAATAAACTTCTGACTACCTATTTTGTTGATGGTTTTGTTTGAATCTCAATCGCACCATTTTTGGCTTTTCTTCCATACTTCAATATCGCATTTTCACCCTTCAATACATTCATAGATTCGATATTGGCAGGGTTAATCGTTTTTAAATCCACTTTTTCAACTTTACCGTCAATAATTATAAGTGGCTTTGGCTTTGCCGATATTTCCCCAATAGTTATAAAACTCAAAAATATACCTAAAGAAACCAATACTTTTCTACTCGAAATTTTCATATTATTGACGTTTTTGATTTTTTGAATAAATAATTGAATAAAAATACACCCTTTTTCTTGGATATTCATAAAAGAATTTTAACTTTGTATTACAAAGTACTTTTAAAATTTTAAATATAAAATACTATGAGCGAAAACGATGTAAATCAGCGAGAAGAATTTAGCAAACAAATTCTTCAAAATATCAATACCCCGAAAGAACTCGAAAAGCTTTACCGACAAAATAAGGATAGGTTTAAGGAGTCATTCTTAAATATTTTCAATCAAATAGAAAATCAGCCAATTGCTCAAGTATGGTTTGAACGCTTGAATTACCCGACCTTAGAGGCGAATTGGGGAAGCAAACAAGATTGGATATTTATTTTAACTTTGGTATTTGTAAATGGATTTATTGCTAAAATCCCAGATTTATTCAGTATCAACAAAGAGTTCTTTTTTAGTCGCAATATTGGGTTTATCGTTTTTCCGGTATTGATGATTTATTTTTCCCGAAAATTAAACCTATCAATCAAAAGTTTGATATTTCCTTTCTTCATAGTTTTAGGGACTATTTTCTTCATTAACTCACTTCCTGATAAACAATCGGATATTCTTAATTTGACGGTGATACATTTACCCATATTTTTATGGACAATTCTTGGTTTTATATATGTAGGAGCAAATATTCGTTCTTCCACACCTAATATTCATTATCTCAGATATAATGGGGATTTGGTCGTCATGGGAGTATTAATAGGGCTATCGGCTGGCTTATTTTCAGCCTTAACAATCGGTTTGTTCAGCCTAATTGGCATTGATATCAGTGAATTTTATAGAAATTACATTATTACATGGGGATTTCCTGCAATTCCTGTATTTGCAAGCTACTTGATACAAAACAATCCACAGTTGGTCAATAAAATTTCTCCAACAATCGCATCTATTTTTACACCGCTTGTATTTGTTACCTTGCTGATTTTTTTAGGAACTTTAATTTATACAGGAAAAAGTCTGCATCAAGACAGAGAGTTTTTACTTCTGTTTAATGCCTTATTAATTGGGGTAATGGCAATAATTATTTTTTCATTATCAGAAATTACAAAAACCAAGCATACAAAATTCCATATTTGGATTTTATTCGGATTATCATTATTAAGTATTCTTTCAAATACTTTTGCTTTAAATGCAATTATCGTGCGGCTCCTTCAATATGGTGTGACACCAAATAGGATGGCTGTCCTTGGTGCTAATATATTGATTTTCAGTAATTTACTATTAGTTTCGTATCAATTATTTAAAAGTATTAAAAATGAAAATTCCTTAGCAAATGTCGAAAAAGTAATTGGACTGATTGTTCCGATGATTGCAATTTGGGCTTCTATCGTAAGTTTTATTTTTCCGATTGTTTTTTAATTTAACTTCTTATATAAGAGCTGCCTGAAAGTAGGCAATGAATTGAACAATAAGTGAATATGGTTGCAAGGAAAAATTTGGTATCGAATAAAAGCTAAAATGACAGCTGAGATGCAAAAAGACCATCAATAAAAAGGAAGTCAGAAAAATTAATTTCTGACTTCCTTTTTTATCATTAAAAATCTTCAGGAAAGAAAATCCGAATGAGAATAAGCCCAAATACAATAGATAATTGTACAATTAACACAGCTTTTTGCCAGATGGGTCTTTCATTAAATGGCTGGCTTGTATCAAAAGGATCAATCGCTAAGGCAATTCCAAGGTAAATCAATGAATTGTCGAGGTTTTTGGTAGCTAATGAAAATATTCCGTATGCTACAAATAATAGATAAATAATGGGATTAAATTTTGTTTTCATCGTTTTTATTTCAAAATTAATACCAATTCTATTTTTAAAATTGTACTTTTTAGACAAATTTCAATTATTTTAATTCCCAAATTATTTTATTATCATCAACTAATTGTGTCTTTTTAAAGAATGATTTGGGGTTTTTACCAGTCATTTTTTTAAATTCCTTGATAAAATAGGCTTGGTCGTAGTAAAAATTATTGTGAGTGATGTCTGTAAAATTGGGAGTTTCATTCGAGAGTAAACGTTCATTTATACTTTTTCGCAACCGTAAAATTCGTTTATAAGCAATCGGTGAGCAGCCTATATGTTTGAGAAATTGCCTTTGAAATGTTTTTGGATGTATTGATAATTCCCTACTTATGCCTTCGATACTTAAATGCTGATTTTCATCGAATAATTTCAGAGCTTTTTCAATCAGGTCAAATTCTGGATGATGAAATAACTGATTGAGTAAAAACTGTTCAATTTCTGTTATTCCGCAATTATTTTCGAAGTAGAATTGGGCAAAATTTTGCCAAATCTTGTCTTGAAAAGTCTGAGAAAAATTTTGGGCTAGTTCATGGTATGGAGTATTTATAAATCTGTTTATGCCAAGGGGTTTGAATATAATTGCTATTTCTTCAACTTTTCCAGAATAAGAAACTAAAACAGGCTGTGTGTATTTTCCCAAAATTTCAATTGTATAATCTGAGGTGTTTGTAGCTTCGATATTGATATGGTGATTTTGTCGAGAAATCTTCGCCCCTTTAAATAGAGATATTCCGGTATTAATATGAGGGAAAGCCAAATAAGAAATGGTATCATTGCTATTTTCTTTGAAATAATAGAAAACTTCTATGAATTTTTTCAACAAATCTGATTGAGGTCTTACCGAATATAGCATGGTGAATGATAAAAACTGATTTTTGGATACAATCGATTTTTTCAAAAATACAATAAATTATTAAACGAATTTTTTATACTTGATTTATTTTTCTGGAATAAATTCTAAAATATCCGCAGGTTGGCATTCTAAAATTGTACAAATAGCTTCAAGCGTACTGAAGCGTATAGCTTTGGCTTTTCCTGTTTTTAAAATGGAGAGATTAGCAGGAGTAATTCCGATTTTTTCAGAAAGCTCATTTAGTGATATCTTTCGTTTAGCCATCACTACGTCTAAATTGACAATTATTGGCATTTGAATTATATGGTTAAATCTTTGTCTGATTGCAATTCTATCCCTTTTTTAAAAATTTTAGCAAAAATAAGTAAAATTATACCCATAAAAAGCCAGATATCATTTGCTTCAAATTTCATTTGACTGAGTTCGGGCATTTCTACACCGAGCTTAACTAGCCATTTATAAAAATTTGAGGCAGTATAAAGTATCAAACCAATACATAAGCTTATCCAAGCAAAAATATTAAGATATTTTCCTAATTGTTTATCGAAAGGTGATTCAAAATTCAATTTATTTTCATGAAAGATACTGATAATTAAATAGAATAAAATCGATTTTAAGAGAGAAACTAAAGATAGAATAAGTGCAATAACCAAAAAGTAGAGCAAGTTAAAATGAAGTAAATAAGATAGATTTATTCCCGACCAAAAATTTGATGCTATTTTTTGGTTAAGCGTTAAGGTTATGATCGCATTAGATATATAGCCTCCCGTATCTATACACAACCCTACAAATATTATCCAAGAAATAATGTTTAGTACTTTTAAAAATAAATCTGTATTTGTTTTCATAAATTCAAAAATCAATATGTAAACAAAGATAATTGAATTTATTGATTTTTAGTAATTATTTATTGTTTATCAATAAATAATTATCGAAAAATTACTTTGCTTGTTGCTCCATGAATGAAAGTTTATCCCAATAGCCTCTTTGATAAACAATCTTATCATTTTCAATCCAAAAAAATCCACAACCTCGAAGCCCTTTAGGGTCTTTCCATTCTAATATCCCAACATTTTCCTCTTCAAAAATATTCTCAATAATACATATCATTTCGAATTGCTCAAATTCATCTTTGAACATCTGCTTGATTGCTGATTTGCCAGTTACAATTCCATTAGGTGTTTGGTGATTTACGCAATGTTCTGCATATAATTCCCCTAAACTCTCATAATCATAAAGATTAAAGGCTTTAACCCAACGGTGTAAAATTTCTTTTGGAGTCATAGAGTAAAAATTAGATAGAAGCATTGATAAAGTCTTTGAAAATTAAAAACAGAAGTACAAGTACACCGACTATTACTTCATTTTGATAGTTTTTTAGGAATTGAAGCATTTTACTCATCATGGTGTTTGCTTAAAAAGAAAAAGGATTTATTTTTTCTGATATTGCAATTTTCCAAAAGCTATATGAATGAAAAATAGCAATAATAATATTACATATAATTACTGGATTTGTCAAATTTCCAACTGCTATTGGGCTTAATAGTTTGTATATTATCTGAATTGATAAAAGTGCCATCACAAACTTAGGGTCAAATTTTATTAGTAACACAAAAGAAACTAGAAGTATGGCAATATAAATAGATAGTAAAATCCCTCTAGCTGGAGTATCAACTCCAAAAGCTTTTATAACCCAATCTGATTTTAAAATCAAACCAGAACAAACAGGGATTAGAATTAAAATATTAAGAGCTAAGGATAATTTAGGAAATAACATATTAGTCAATAAGTTTTTGGGGTTTAATTTGATAACTAATTATTATTCAAATGTTTACTTTTGCCAATCCAACCTAAATGTGTGTGGTCAAAACTATCAAAGTATTTTAGCCCGTAACCAGCTACTCTATCGAATGTAGAATGTGCTAAGAATACCAATGCAATTTTCATTATTGAATCTTCTTTTGCAAAATATCCTATCAAAAAAAGTAAAGCCAATACCCCTTGGTGATGGAAAATATTATAAGCAATTGCCCCTAATTTTTTTGTTATCAGAAATAATGCAAAAGATACATCTGGGACAAAGAATAGTGCAAGGTAAAACCCCCATGCTCCAGGGTATAAATGAAAGTAAGCTCCTGTGAATAACAAAAATAGACCTGCTGATTCGAGTTTTAGTACGTTTTTCATATTTTATCTTCCTTTGAATTGTAAAATAGAACTATAATTGAATATTTTAATTTGATAAAAATTAACCATTTTTAAGGATACTATCCGCTAATTTAGGTGAAAGTCTTTGAATAAATCTTAATAGTTTTGTTTTACCTATATTACTTTCAAGACGATTATTTTTGAAATTGATAAGAAATTCATCAACAAGTTGTTCTGGCGAAATTTTACTTTTTCCACGCCCTTCTGTCATAGGCGTATCCACTAATGGAGGGATAATTTCAAATACTTTTACATTTGTAGTTTCTAGTTGGTATCGAATGGCTTTTGTACCATTATGAATAGCTGCTTTTGTAGCACAATATATCGGTGCAGATTTTTTAGGAGCAAAAGCTAGCCCAGACGAGACATTGACTATTGCTGCATTTTCCTTGGCTAATAGAAGAGGAAGTAGCCCATAAATAATTTGCATTGGGCTAGTGAAATTAATTTGGATTTCATTGTCTATGTTTTCGTAAGCGTTTCTTTCTATTATCCAATCATAATTATTCTGAATACCAGCGTTATTAATGATTATATTTATATCTGGAAATTGGCTAATACACTGTTCGATTAATTTACGAACTGACAAACTATTTCCTAAATCACAAACCAAAGTGCTTATTTTTGGAAAATTAATTTTTAATTTATCCAAATTCATTTGATTACTAGAAGTAACAATGAGTGTATTATTTAATTCATAAAGTTTTTTTACCAACTCGAGACCAATTCCAGAAGATCCTCCTGTTATTAAGATTACATTTCCACTTAATTTCATTTTATATCAATTAAGATTAGTTTTCGAGCAAATTTATTGAAAATATTAGAATAATTCTAGTTAGGTTATGGAATTTAGTGATACCCATCAGCCGTTATTACGATAAAAGTCTGAAAAGTAGAGTAGAGAAAATAAGATTTTTTTAATAAGGATATTTCTGAAATAAAAAAAGCCATCATTTCTGATGGCTTTCATATCTTGCTCCCGAAGCTGGGCTCGAACCAGCGACCCTCTGATTAACAGTCAGATGCTCTAACCGACTGAGCTATTCGGGATTTTTGCTTGATTTTTTGACTTATTTACTTCGTCGCTGAATCATGATGCAAAGGTATATTTTTTATTTTGAATTGTCAAGTGTTTTGTGAAAATAATTTTAAATATTTTTTTATTTTTTTTCAGCTACTTGATTATCAATGCTTTGCTCTTTCAAGAATTAAAGCTTTGATTTTCTTTGCATCACTTTTTACAAAATTTTGAATCAGAATTTCTTGTTCTCTTGCTCTTGCCTTTATTCGAATGGTAGAAAAGAAAATACCAGAGTCTATTTCAACCCCAGCGATATCATCATAGAAAACGAAATTTTCAGTACTTCTAAATATTTTTCTTTCTTTAAAAGTAACACCTTTTTCGCTAAAAATCACTTCATCTGGTAATAAAGGATTTTTTAAAACACTTGCAGAAAATTTTTCATTCATAACATTTATTGATTAAAATGGAACGTACACAACTTTTTTTGTTTCAAAAAACTCTTCTTCAAAATAATCAGAAAGATTATACAATCTATACTTTCCTCCAAATTCTTCTAATTCTTCGCTCAAATCTCCACCTTTGAGATATAAAATTCCATTTTTCAAATCATTGAATTGATTTTTAGTCACTTTATTAGAAACCCAGCCATGGAAAGGCTTTAGTCTTGTGACAGCCCTACTAACTATAAAATCATAGTCATTCAAAACATTTTCTGCTCGTTCGTGCTGAGCAGTTAGATTTTTTAAACCGATAGCCTCAGCAACTTCAGTAACAACTTTAATTTTTTTACCAATTGAATCTACTAAGTGAAAAGTACAATCTGGGAACATAATGGCTAATGGAATGCCAGGAAATCCTCCACCAGTACCTACATCCAAAATTTCACTTCCAGGCTTAAATTTTAATACTTTTGCTATACCTAAAGAGTGTAGAATATGCTTTTCGTATAAATTATCAATATCTTGACGAGAAATAACATTGATTTGGGCATTCCAATGTCTATATAATTCTTGTAGGGCAGCAAATTGATTTAGCTGCCCATCACTCAATCCACGAAAATATTTTGTAATTATCGATATATCAGCCATTGTTATATTCAATCTCGATTAACGCCATTTGATTTTTTTAGGATTAGAAAACAAAGTAATTAATCCGAAAATTAGATAATATCCCGCATATAAAAAATCATAATAAGGGATTTTCCACGAACTAATAGTTTTGTTGAGTTTTCTGTTAATTTTAGCCAAAACCATCCATCTGATGAGTAGCCAAAAGAAAAATACTGACGTAATTAATCTCATCCAATCATTAAATGGATAGAAATCTTGCAATCTATTTTCCTCTAAAATATGTGCAGGGATTCTTGCCCATTCGGGTGCCTCAAACCATACAGGCTGAGTTAAGAAAAATGCTGGAATAAACATAAACCATGTAAGCAAATGGCTTACCGATAATGTACCTAACAAAAATTTGTCTCTAAACTTATAGCGTTTCCCAGTAGAAAGGTGTCTTCTTTTTTGTCTAATCCAATCATTCCAAGTCTTTTTGGGGAAAGTAGATACATGTGCATCGGGCGAAACACAGATTGCTACGTTTGTTTCATTTGATGCCTCGTTTACGAATAAATCATCATCTCCTCCTAATAGACCGTGGTGACTTGCAAATCCATTGGTTGTCCAAAAGAGATTTCTGCGATACATTAGGTTTCTACCAACTCCCATGTATGGTACGCCAGCTTTAGCGAATGAGAAATATTGTACGGCAGTCTGAAATGTCTCGTATCGAATAAGGGAGTTGAGCTTAGAGTTTGCATACTCATAAGGAGAGAAGCCAAGCACGATGTCTTTCCCTTGTGTCAATTGGCTAACCATTGTTTCAACCCAAAGAGTACTTTTGGGACGACAATCAGCATCAGTCAAAAGAATTATTTCTTTAGATGCTTTTTTGATTGACATTGTAAGAGCAAATTTTTTGGCAGTAAAGTGATCTGGCAAGTTCTCAATTCTTACAAATTTAACTTTTTCATGATTCCCCTCATTGAATAGTAAGTAATCATAAGTTCCATCAATAGAGCGGTCATCTGCAATAATGATTTCAAAATCAGGATATTCCTGAGCCTCCAATAAAGGAATAAGTTCTTTTAAGTTAGGTAGCTCGTTCCAAGCTGCCACAATAATCGAAACACCGGGTCTCTTAGAAGAGTTTTCGGAGGGACTTAAATCTTGGTGTGACGAAAGTTTTGTAAAGATACCTAAAATGTAAACTAACTGTACAAAAACAGCTACAAAGAATAGAATCGGAAGTAAATATTGCCAAAATAGCATGAATTACTAATTTAAGTTTGATTATTCCGCAAATATACGAACCTTAATCCAAAGGTTAAGAATGTTTTCGTAAATTCTGTGATAATTTCTTGTATTAAACAAAATGTTGAAGGAAATTTGTCTTATGAAATTTGAATTATATAAAACGGACTCTTTCACCAAAGCAAGAGCAGGAAAATTGAGTACAGATCATGGTGAAATTCTTACACCGATATTTATGCCTGTCGGTACAGCTGCTACCGTGAAAGCGGTACATCAAAGAGAATTAAAGGAAGATATTAAAGCCCAGATTATTTTGGGTAATACTTATCATTTATACCTTAGACCTGGTTTAGAGATTCTTGAAAAGGCTGGTGGGCTTCATAAATTTAATGGATGGGATAAGCCAATTTTGACTGATTCTGGTGGATATCAAGTGTTTTCATTAAAGGATATGCGGAAAATTTCGGAAGAAGGTGTGAAATTTCAGTCGCATATTGATGGTTCTAAACATCTATTTACTCCAGAAAACGTGATGGACATTCAGAGAGTAATTGGTGCTGATATTATCATGGCATTTGATGAATGTGCTCCTTATCCTTGTGACTATAGTTATGCTAAAAAATCGATGGAAATGACACACCGTTGGTTGAAAAGATGTATCAACAGATTCGATGCTACTGAAGGAAAGTATGGTTACTCACAATCTTTGTTCCCGATTGTACAAGGAAGTACTTATAAAGATTTAAGGATTCAATCTGCAGAGTTCATTGCGGAGCAGAATCGGGAAGGAAATGCAATAGGAGGGCTTGCTGTAGGAGAACCTGCAGAGAAAATGTATGAAACTATTGATTATGTGAATGATATTCTACCCCAAAATAAACCAAGATATTTGATGGGAGTGGGTACGCCTGAGAATATTCTAGAATCTATTGCTTTAGGGATTGATATGTTTGACTGTGTGATGCCTACTAGAAATGCTCGTAATGGAATGCTATTTACTACTGAAGGCATCATCAATATAAAAAATGAGAAATGGAAAGATGATTTTTCTCCGATAGACGAAAAATTGGGAGGATATGTAAGTACTTTCTATTCGAAAGCATATCTCCGGCATTTGGTAAAGTGTGATGAAATTTTAGCAGCACAAATTGCTAGTGTTCATAATCTAACTTTTTATTTGTGGTTGGTCGGGCAAGCTAGAGAACATATTCTTTCGGGAGATTTTGCTGAATGGAAAAATCGGATGGTAAAACAAACCATGCAAAGATTATGATAGGCTAACAAGTATTTGTATCTTTATAAAATAATTTTTTTCTCTTGAAATCAATACAATATAAATATCGTCCGGAAAATTTTAGTATTTCAGAACCCAATAAATATAAAATTGAAGCTCTGAAATCTGAAGAAATGATTCTTAATCTCGGACCTCAACATCCTTCTACCCATGGAGTACTTCGCCTTGAAGTATTAACAGATGGAGAGAGTGTTGTGGATGTGATTCCGCATCTTGGTTATTTGCACCGTTGTTTTGAAAAACATGCACAAAGTTTACCATTCAATCAGATAATTCCCTATGTAGATAGGTTGGATTATGTTGCCTCAATGAATTCAGAATGGGCGTATGTGATGGGTATCGAGAAAATGTTGGGGATAGATAAAGATATACCGAAAAGAATTGAATACATTCGAGTCGTTGTAGCTGAACTCAATAGACTAGCTTCTCATTTTATTGCTATTGGGACTTATGGACTAGACATAGGTGCATTTACTCCTTTTTTATGGGTATTTAGAGATAGAGAACATATACTGAGATTGTTAGAGTGGGTGAGTGGAGCGAGGTTGTTGTACAATTACATGTGGGTAGGTGGGTTATTTTATGATTTGCCCGTTGGATTTGAAGAAAAGTGTACCGAATTTATTGATTATTTAAAGCCAAAATTGCTTGAACTTCAAGAATTACTAATTAATAATCATATTTTTATTAATAGAACTGCCAATGTTGGAGTTTTGCCAATGGAGCTTGCTGTCAATTTTGGATGTACTGGATCAGTACTACGTGGATCGGGGTTAAAATGGGATTTAAGAAAAGTGGATGGGTATTCGGTTTATCCGGAACTCAATTTCGATATTCCTATTGGTGAAGGGAAAATGGGACAAGTGGGAGATTGCTGGGATAGAAACTATGTAAGGGTTCAGGAGTGTTGGGAGTCGGTAAAAATTATCGAGCAATCTTTAGAGCAACTTACAAAAAATCATATTAGAGATATTAATTTTAATCCACAAGCATTAGTCCCCAAAAAAATTAGACCTCCTAAAATGGATTACTATTCAAGAGCGGAAAATCCAAAAGGTGAATTAGGTTTTTTCATTAGAGCCGATGGGAAAAGTGATATTCCGCAGAGAGTAAAAGTACGTGCATGCTCATATAATAATTTGTCAGTTTTATCCGAAATTACACACGGATGCCTTATTGCAGATTTAGTAGCGATTATAGGGTCATTAGATATTGTTATGGGAGAAGTCGATAGATGATGAAATTACATTTTTCTTCTAATCACGTCAAAAAATGCCTTAGAAAAGATTCTCTTTTGTGTACTATACATGATTGAAAGTTCTTCGAAAAATGTACTTTCGCCATCTAAAAATTTGAAGAGTCTATCGATTGAATTTTTACTGTATAAGTCAAAAAAGAATTCATCAGCTTTTTGTCGTTTATAGCTTAATACATTCAAAAGCACAGAAGCATATAAATGGAATCTTTTCGAGAAAAAGGATTCATTGTAGTGAGGTGTGTCGTTGGTTTGAAGCTCGTATATTATTTGGGATAGCTTTTTTTGTGTATTTTTAAAAGTAAAACCAGTAGCAGGATTAGTAAATCCTCCTGAGGTTCCAATTCTGACAATTCTATTTCCTATGAAGGTATTAATGGGAACATCGCTCATAGGAATTATTCCAAATTCTGTTTCTGTAATTGTATATTCTTTGAGAGATAAATTTTGATTCAAATAATTTTTTAACTCAAAGTCATATTCTTTATCATCTAATAATTTTTCTGTAAAAAGTGTAAATTCGACTAATGCTTTAGTTTTTGAAAAAGGAAGTATGTAAATAAATCTACATTCATTTTTCTGTTCAATGTCAAAATTCATGATTTGAGCAGTTGCATCATCGAAAGTTGCTTGTTCTGTTTCAATAATATATCCCTTAAAATGCTGAATTAGGTTGTGATTTTTAGGGTCTGAAAAATTGGCTTGAAAAGTACTATCGAATGAATATTTTCCAAAAAACTCTCCTTGGACTGTTGTCACAACAACTCCAGTCTCATGTTCAACAATAGAATCAATATGGCTATTAATCCATACGATATTACTTTGTTTTTTCAGAAATGTTATAGTATGATTATAAAAATCAATTCCTCTAATTACTTTATATTGATAATTACCTAATTGAATCGCTAAATTTTTCCCTTCATGACTCTTAATACTACATTTATTCCATTTTTTATAAATGAGATTTTCAAAAATATCATCTTCCTTTTCCCAAAATGCCCAAGTACGATCATTCTTTACTTTTTCTTTAGATTCGATGATAGCAATAGACTTATTTTTCAATTTAGGATTGATACAAATTCTGTAAGCTAAAGATAAGCCTGCCATACCTGCACCACAAATGATATAATCGAAAGATTGTTGATAGGGTTTCATAAAGGAAAATTAATACTCCCCCTCTTTTATTGAAATCAGGGGGAGTAGATAATGATTATACATGAACATGACGCTCAGCATGGTAACTTGATCGAACCAGAGGTCCAGATTCTACATATTTTAGACCTCGTTTCAAGCCCTCTTCTTTATACATTGCAAAAGTGTCAGGGTGTATAAATTCGATAACTTCATGGTGCATTTTAGTAGGTTGAAGATACTGTCCTAACGTGAGAATATCTAATCCATGGGCTACCAAATCATCCATAGCTTTGAATACTTCATCATTCGTTTCTCCCAAACCCAACATTATACCGGATTTGGTACGTTGTCCATATTCTTTTGTACGTTTGATTTGTTCCAAGCTCCTTACATATTTCGCTTGTGGTCGAACATTTCTATAAAGTCGTTCAACGGTTTCCATATTATGAGATACCACTTCTTGACCTGCTGATATCATTCTTATCAAAGCATCCCAATTTCCTTTGGTATCTGGTATCAATGTTTCGATGGTTGTGCTGGGCGAAACTTCTTTAACTGCTTTTACTGTCTGATACCAAATTTCAGCACCCTTATCTTTTAATTCGTCACGATTGACCGATGTGATTACTGCATGTTTGACTTGCATTAGTAAAATAGCTTCCGCTACTCTTCTAGGCTCATCTTCATCATACTCGTTGGGTCTTCCTGTCGCTACTGCACAGAATGTGCAACTCCGGGTACAAACATTTCCTAAAATCATAAATGTTGCAGTACCTTCCCCCCAGCACTCACCCATGTTAGGACAATTTCCAGATTGACAGATGGTATGCAATTGATATTGGTCAACTAAATTTCGGACTTTTTTATAATTTTCTCCAATTGGTAATTTAACCCTCAACCAATCGGGACGACGACTTCTTTGTTCGTTATTGACTACTGGTAATTCAATCATTTAATTAATCAAGATATATGGCAATGCTAATATTATTTCAACAATTTATTTTTCATTTTGTTTCCCAAATAGATAGTTAAATAGCCTGATGTAAAAAATTGGCTATTTGAGCTAACTTGGTTAGAAAGTATTTCGGGTTTATTTTGAAATACTTCAGAAGTTATTCCGACTTCAAAACCGGTTAAGTTATCGCCGAAAGTATGAATATCGAAATTAGCTGCTAATTTAAGGTGGATGCCAGGTATGAATTTGATACCTCTAAAAGGCTGGTTGAAAATTCCTGCTGAACCTTGAATATTCCCAGGCTTATGGATGATGGGATCAAACTGAACTACTTCCACAGCCCCTCTACCGTTTTGGTCATATTTAATTAGATATGGTTTTTGAATACCGAGAGAAGGTCCTCCTGCAAGGATGACACTCACGCCTAATCCTTCTTCACCATTTTTTTTAAAAAATAAAACCTCTCTCCCAATTTGTGGTCGGAATGAAAGAAAATAATTAGTTTTTCCATAAATAAAGCGATTTGCAATATTACTGGTGACTGTTTTTTCTTTAGGATGTTTGTAGTTGATAATTTCCGCAGCCAAATATCGGTTCATAGGGTACTTTTTATAAGAGCCTACTGAACTCGAATGTCGAACGATAAGTCCTCCGATTAAGCTTGAATTTGTATTCGTACTCAACCCATAGGCAAGCATTTTATAATCTTCTTTTTTCTCATTTTTTTTAGCAGGAAGTGATCTAGTTTGAGCAATCAATTCAAAGTTTTGAAAAATGATAATTCCGAGAATAAAAAAGTATTTGGTATTTAATTTCATCGATAAGACGTTTTTTCTATCATTATAAAGATAAACGTATTTTTTGGTAATTTGATTAATCCAAAAGAAAATATTATTTTAGATGTTTCATTTATTAATTATTAAACATATATTATGGCTACTTCAAAGATTATTTATTTAGGTGACTTGAGAACTTCCGCTTTGCATTTACAATCTTCCGAACAAATCATCACAGATGCTCCAGTAGATAATTTTGGCAAAGGAGAAGCTTTTTCGCCAACAGACTTGGCAGCGACTTCGCTGGGGAGTTGTGCCATGACTGTCATGGGAATTGCTGCACAGAGAGATAACATTGATTTTGAAGGATCTGAGATATCCGTTACTAAAATTATGTCATCTAATACTCCTCGTAGAATCGCCCGTATCGAAGTAAATTTTAGCATGAAAACTAAAGAAATTTTATCGGATGAAATGAAGAAAAAATATGTTAGAATTGCACATACTTGTCCTGTTTCTTTAAGTTTACACCCTGAAATTGAACAAATTTTCACTTTTGAATGGGAAAACCAATAAAAAAATGTTCATTTATTGGAATTTACCCATTAAACATTAAGCCTGAGAATTGCTTATAGCTTCACTAAGTATCGAATCTAAACGAATATCGAAATGTGAGGCGTTATAAATTGCCTTCCCATCTTTAATAATTATTGCTTGTGGTGATTCATGAATCACCCTGAATGTTTCGGCAATTTTATTAGAGATGGGTCTAAGTTTTAATAAATCTAAATAATATGGTTTTATGATGGTACTATGTTCGGTATCATTCCAAGATCTTTCCAATCTACTAAAAGCAGCGTGACTAATAGAACAAGTAGTGCTATGTTTGAAAATTAATATTGGTTTGACGAAAGATTCTTGAGTTATGCTTTCCAACTGTGATTCTTCTTGAAGAATATTCCAATTCATAATATTTTTATTTGTTTTTCTTTTCAACAAAAGTAAATCCCGAAAAGTTTCAATATTTTATAATTAGCAGTTTTTAGCTTATTTTTGAGCATTTTTTCTAAAAGTATTGTATTTTTTTAACATTATGCCTAAAAATACGGACAATTTACTTATCTTTATTGGAAAATTTAATTATTGTGATTAAATCAATTTGAATAATACCGAAGAAATAATTGATTTTAAATGAGCCTTAATACTGATAATATACGACTGGTTTTTGGATTAAAACTTAAGCAATTAAGGTTAGACAAAGGTATGTCATTGACTGAGTTGGCACAAAAGTCCGGCTTATCAATGTCTTATATCAACGAGATTGAGAAAGGGAAAAAATATCCAAAATCAGATAAGATTGTTTCACTGGCCCAAGCGATGGGGGTGGATTATGATACATTAGTATCTTTAAAACTAAATAAGAAACTTGAGCCAATCTCTGCTCTTTTACATTCGAATTTTCTTACTGAACTTCCTTTTGAAATATTTGGTATTTCTCCAGCAGATTTATTAGAATTACTTT